>PPYE01343784.1_pt1 | contig 17669 bp, 10 predicted proteins | sample 1559881 | NCBI WGS metagenome assembly PPYE01 (sample SAMN08240022, study PRJNA423297) | Human gut metagenome, whole genome shotgun sequencing project. | reverse complement strand
ACTCGAAAGCGCAATGGATATTATCTATCAGAAATTGTCCGGTTATTGACTCCACATCATAGATGACCGTGTCACGAAATTCCAACCCGCCACGCTCTTTGCGGATAGAATCAATCGCATCTACAGCCAAAGCAAAGTTGGGATAATCAAACTCGCTAAACTCTACTTTATTTCCTTCCCTGTCTTGCCAAACATAAGTCTCCGAATAATGAATATCCATATTCCTTATTAGAAAATAAGCAGCTTGCAACATTTGTTCGTCTCCTTTCTCCATAAAATAAGCAAGGGCTTTTTCCAATTCTGGTCGGTTACTTCCCGCCTTATTTAATACAGCTTCAACATCATCAGGAAAGCGTTTATCAGTTGTAGCAGTAGTCCAACCAATCAAACCACATGCTACGACAAGAAATAAAATAGAAACAAATAGACTTTCCAACTTATTTTTCACATTTGCATCAAACATTTTGTACCTTATATTATATAATCATATTTTATCAGTACAAAGTTGAGGATTTATTCACAAATAAAAGTACTCATATCATTCTAACAGGTCTATTTACAGACCAACACTGTATTTCGTTATATTGAGAAAGAATGAATTAGTATAATATCCGATATGAAGTCCGATAATCATTCAAAAGGGTTCAAAAATAAATCATATCTGAATCTTTCTTCACAAACAATTGCCCATATACTATTAATCTGTTATTTTTGTATCAACAATATCCCCTCCTAGGAATGTTAGTAATATACATTTCCACGTTATTCTTATACGATAATCACTCTACGGAAATAGATTTATAAAACAAAAAAGATCAATATGAATAGAATATATCTGTTATTATTTGTTTGCCTGTTTCTTAGCGCCTGCCAGGCGACAGTACAGGAGAAAGAGCGTAGAACCGAGTTTAATGACGGCTGGAGATTCCATTTGGGAGAAATGCCCGATGCCTCATCGCCCCAACTGGACGACGCAGCATGGAAAAGCCTGAACCTTCCCCACGACTGGTCGATCGGAGGAGATTTCAGCGAAAAGAACCCTTCAGGATTTAGCGGAGGAGCATTGCCCGGCGGCACAGGATGGTACCGCAAAACCTTCACCATAGGTAAGAAACTGGCGGGCAAGAAGATATGCATCGATTTCGACGGCGTGTATATGCACTCTGAAGTATATATCAACGGTCAATTGGTGGGCAAACGTCCATACGGATATATTTCGTTCCGTTACGACCTCACGCCCTACATCAAATTCGGCGAGCCCAATGTAATTGCCGTAAAAGCGGACAACAGCAGGCAACCCAACTCACGCTGGTATTCGGGAAGCGGAATTTATCGTAACGTGTGGCTCACCGTACTAAACCCGGTACACGTCGACCTGTGGGGAACGTATGTAACAACGCCTAAAGTAACAGCCACACAGGCCGACATTGTCATAAATACCACCGTTAGAAACGAAAAGACCGATCCCTGTGATGTAGAAATCAGTACCACTTTGTTGGATGCGCAAAACAAATCCATACGTAAAGCGGTAGAAACACTACGTGTATCTTCGGAACATACGGGTGTCTGTCGGCAAACCATTGCCTTGGACAACCCGCGGCTATGGTCGCCCGAAACGCCCTATCTGTATCAGGTAAAAACAGAATTAAGAGTGGACGGCAAACTTACCGATACCTATTACACAACCACCGGTGTACGCACATTTACCTTCGATGCGGAGAAGGGCTTTTCGCTCAATGGTAAATCCATGAAAATAAAGGGTGTGTGCCTGCATCACGACCTGGGATGCCTGGGTGCTGCCGTTAATTACCGCGCACTGGAGCGTCAACTGGAAATCCTCAAAGAGATGGGATGCAACGGTATCCGCACGGCGCACAATCCACCAGCACCCGAACTGTTGGAACTGTGCGACCGCATGGGTTTTATCATACAGGATGAAGTGTTTGATATGTGGCGCAAGACCAAATCGGAATATGATTACAGCAAGGATTTCCTGGAATGGTACGAACGTGACCTGACCGATTTTATACTTCGCGACCGTAACCATCCCTCCATATTTACATGGAGCATCGGCAACGAGATATGGGAACAATGGTCGGATAGTTTTGGCGACACGCTAAGCGTAGAATATGCCAACCAATTATTTAAGTTGGGACTTACTCCCGAAAAGGTGAAAGAGCAAAGCGACAAGCACCCCTATACCTTATTAACTACACGTTTGACGGAGATAGTGCGAAAGTTGGACCCGACACGCCCCATCTCTACTGCAAACAACGAAACCGAACCGTGCAACCTGTTAATCCAATCGCCGGCACCGGATCTGATCGGTTTTAACTACAACAACCACAACTGGGAGAAATTCAACGAAAAATACCCCGGACGAAAGCTGTTGATTACCGAATCCACTTCCGGACTGATGACACGCGGATATTACGAAATGCCATCGGATTCCATTTTCATCCGCCCTCATGCCGAGAAAGCTAAATTCGACCGTCCGCTAAAAGAATGTTCCGCCTACGACAATTGCCATGTGCCTTGGGGCAGCACCCACGAAAAAAGCTGGGATATGGTGAAAACAATGGACCACATCCCCGGATACTACGTCTGGACCGGTTTTGACTATATCGGAGAACCCACACCCTACGAATATCCCGCCCGCAGTTCCTACTTCGGCATCATCGACCTGGCGGGATTTCCCAAAGATGTATACTACATGTATCAATCGGAGTGGACAAATAAAAAGGTTCTCCATTTGTTCCCACACTGGAACTGGGAGAAGGGACAAGAGATCGATATATGGGTTTACTACAACAACGCCGATGAAGTGGAACTGCTGGTTAACGGCAAATCGCAAGGCATAAAAAGGAAAGGAGAGAATGAGTATCATCTCTCTTGGCGCGTGAAGTATGAACCGGGAACCATAAAAGCAATTTCCCGCAAAAACGGTCAGATGGTACTCGAACAAGAAATCCGTACTGCCGGAGAACCCGCGCAAATCCGCCTGACAGCCGACCGCCGCACGATAAAAGCCGATGGAAAAGATTTGAGTTTCGTCACAGTAGAAATACTGGATAAAGCCGGAACACTCTGCCCGAATGCCGATAATCTTGTGCGCTTTGAAGTCAGCGGAAACACCTCTATTGCAGGCGTAGACAACGGTTCCCCATACTCAATGGAACGTTTCAAAAACAACAAACGGAAAGCATTTTACGGTAAATGCCTTGTCGTATTGCAAAACGACGGAACCAAAGGGATGTCCACATTAAAAGCTATTTCAGAAGGATTGGAAGCTGCCGAAATCACTCTTTCCGGAAAATAGCAAAAATTCTCCTTCACAACCCGCTATCGCCTACTATAAAATATTTACTTTATCTCAATTCTCCTCACTTCGTGAATGACATCTCCCATATCAGTGACTCCTTCTATCAGCTTCAGGATCTTCTTTTTAGTACATAAGGTCTATCTTCCAACATATAAGTAAGCCGCATACCTAAACTGTCAAAGATTAGTGTATGCGGCTATTCGAAATCAATAGCACTTGGCATCTTAAGAATTATCTTCCACTATTTTCCATTCCACAATTCCACGTGTCTCGGAAGAAAAGTTCACACCGATCTTATATAATTTACGAGAATCCTTGGCGAAAGGCAAAGCATACCCTTTTTCCTCTATTTGACATAAAGCCTCGTCAGTGCTACCATCCAATTTCAGTTCCATCACATAGATATAGTCTTTGGTTTGCAGCACAACATCGATACGACCATTGCTGGTAGTACGTTCCACATCGGTATAAAATCCCATCATCTTAAATACCAAGTACATCGCATTCTGAAAATAAAGCTCCATCTTCCCCACTATCTTATAGTCGGTATCGGCAAACATGGATTGCAGACGCTGCATGAAACTATCCACATTACCTTGACGTATATCCATAACAAAGCTGGTAATAATAAAACTGGATTCCTGTTCTGTCACAGGCGTATAAAAAGGTAACAAATACTTAATAAAACCATTCTCAACTTCCTTATTTGGAAAGCCTAATCGATAAATACCAAACTCTTTATCATATCCTTTTATTGTCAAATATCCGCTTTGGTAAATAACAGGAATGGGATTGCGCGACATAGAGTCTATACTATTCAGTAAATCACCCGAAACCTGCTCCTCGGTAATCCTATCCAACCTATAGTTGGAATGTTTCAGCAGATAAACCAAGAAAGACGGAGTACCTGTCTCAAACCAATAATCGGAGAACTTCAGCTTAGACAACGTATTAAAGATACTGAATGGATTGTAAAGTCCTACAGTATCATAATCGAAATGATAACCGTCATACTGTTCTTTCAACTTGACGTAACATTCCTCTTTCGTCAAGCCGTTCCTTTCACCCAATAATGCCACATCGCCATCAAAGTTTTCATGAAGTTCCTTATCCGTAATGCCGCAAATATCCATGTAACGATAGTCCATCGATATATCATTCAGATTGTTCAAATCACTGAATACGCTCACCTTGCCGAATTTCGTCACACCGGTTAGGAAAGCCAGCTTTATATATCTATCCTGCGACTTGAGTACGGAATAAAAAGCTTTCAACAGATTACGATATTCCGCCTGTAATGTCTCGTTACCAATAGCCTGCAACATAGGCTTATCGTATTCGTCCACCAAGATAACCACACGATGCCCTGTTTTCTCGCAAGCACGTCTTACAATCCCTTCAAAGCGCAACGGCAAAGAGGTCTCCACCGCCCTTGTACCATAAAGTTGCTCCCAATAAGAAAGAGTACTGTCCAGCCGTCTTCGCAAGCTATCCGGTTCTTTGTAGTTCTCCGTATTCAGATCCAGATGCAGGATAGGATGTTCTTCCCATTTCTGTTCCAGCTTCTCAATGGCAAGCCCTTTGAAGAGTTCTTTTTTTCCGCTCAAATAAGCTTCAATGGTAGATAACAGCAGACTCTTCCCGAAACGGCGGGGACGACTAAGGAAATAATAACGACCGGTAGTCGCCATCCTATACACCAACGCTGTCTTGTCTACATATACATAACCGTCGTTTATCAAACTCTCGAAATTCTGTATACCAATAGGAAATTTGCGTATCACACTATCCATAGTTATTCTTCATTTAATAATTATTCAAAGATAAACATTATTTTCGAGTGACATTCTCACATTCCAAGTAATTTTTATAAGCCCTTCACCTTTTCGCTACAGAACCCTATCCATAGGCTAAAGCGGGTGAAGGTCTCCCCCTTCACCCAAGCCGTCACTCAAGGCATCACCCAAACCGGTTCTCTCTTACCCAATTTTTACTACCCGATACACATTTCCAAACTTAGTATGCTTACGTTCTATCCCCACCGCTATCAATATTTGCGCCAAACTTGCCGGATTTGCACCACGCATAGCTGCAGGATTCCTCCTTTTTAAACATTGAAATATATCAGCCGCAGAAAGAAGATCACACTCCTCTCTTCTTTCCGCCGACCGATAACAAGCACGCAACACATCTTCCACTGGCCCTTGACGGTAAAATTTCATATTATTCTCTTGCAGCTCCCGTTCTTCTTCTTTTGTAAACCAATAGCGTTTACCTGATAAAATTTCAGCTTTTAATTGTGTATAGATCTGTTCATGATCAATCGCCTCACAATCGATGGGGTGTTCCAGTTCCACGCACATAAACCTTCGGCTGCCTGTTGGGTCTGTCAGCAAGTCCTTTCGATTGGATGTTCCGATAAAAGAAGCTATTCGCGGTAAGGCACGATAGTTCTTCTGATAAGCTTTGCACAAACTCAATGAAGCCATTTGCATCAGATTCTTCAACAAAGGCATTTTTGCAGGAGAAAACTTGTCAAATTCATCCAAATTGAGAAGTCCCATCTCCGCCAGTCTACGTTCCACATTCCCCTGACTTGTTAAATCTACCTTATCCATATAATAACGGCGAAGTACAGGAGGGAGTAAAGACTTACAAAAAGTAGATTTAAAATATCCCTGTTCTGTACTAATGAGCAAGGGAGCTACACTATTCGCATGATCTCCCATTACCCCCATCCATTGTGCCGTCATCCCCAATATCCAAATGCGAAATCCTTTTTCCCACAACGGGCTTTCCGAAACCCGTCGAGCCAATGCGGACACACGGTCTATGCCATCCCATTCCGGCAATTCATCCAGATACAGCCTGAAAGGATGATATTCTGCTATGCGGGTGGAATAAATGCAACGCGACAAATCACGATCCCAGCATGCAATACCGGCCTCATGCGCTTCCAGACAGATAGTATTCAACACACGTTGATTGACAGGCTGAAATCCCTCGTTCATCCGTTCCAACAAACGAAATTCAGTTTCTTCCGTCAGAACATTATAACGAAAATCATAATGAGATTTCAAGAAAAGGTCTACCCTTTCAGTCAACTGTTTCGTTTTAGAAAGCGAATCCCTCTCTTTTATCTCCTTTCTCTCTTTAAGCTCTTCATAACAACTAACCGAAGACTTTGATACGTCTTCCATTAATCCTTCACACTCTCCGCTTTTATAAAAGCGGTTTACAAACTTCTGCCATAATGAAAGCAGCACACTTTTCTTGTCCATAAAATTTCGTTTTAGTATTTAATGGATGCGAATATAATATCCGGAATATGGGATTTACAACTTTTTAATCCCTTCATTTTTATAAAAATGAACTTGGCGTTTTACCTTATTGTTTCTTGTTTATCTCCTAATTAAACCTTATCTTTGGTGCGGACATTTATAGTTTATCACAATAATGATAATATCTTATCACAGTAATGATATGCATATATCATGCTAATGATAAGTACTTATCACAACGATGATAAATAACAGATATCAAGAAGAAAATTAAGAAACATCAAGAAGATAATCTACAAACATCTAAAGAAAAAAGAAAGACTATGGCAGTACAATTTGAACTATATAAGACTCCGATGCCGAAGGAGAAGAAAAACAAGGTAAGATATCATGCGCGTCCGATTAGTTATGAAACAGTAAATACGAAAAAACTGGTTTACCGGATTCACGATCGCTGTTCATTAAGCCCGTCTGATGTGACAGCAACTTTGGAAGAACTGAAATACGAAGTGGCACAGTGCCTTAAAGAAGGGAAAAAGGTGCATATCGACGGATTGGGATATCTACAAGTAACTCTTTCCTGCGAAGAAGAAATACGGGATCCTAAAGATAAGCGAGTGCATAAAGTTAAACTGAAAGCAATCAAATTCAAAGCAGACAAAGAACTGAAAGCCGAACTTTCCGATATGGAATTCCACCGTTCGAAATACAGGCCACATTCTGCCGGGCTTTCTGAAGTGGAGATAGATATGGAATTGACAAAGTATTTTGCAGAAAACCAACTTATCACCCGAAAAGACTTCCAGCACCTCTGCGGAATGACACAAATTACTGCATACCGCCATATTAAAAGACTAATCGCAGAGAAGAAGTTGCAAAACAAAGGAACTACCCACCAACCCATTTATACACCCGTTCCAGGTAATTACAGGGTTTCGGTAGCTGTGAAATACAAAGAATAAGAATATATAAAGGTAATGCCCCAAACAATAAATTATTTATATTTGCAAATGTCATTGAGTAAAAACCAATAATATATTGAGTAAAATAACTCAATGCATTGAGTAAATCAGAACAAAATGTATAAAAGAACTCAATATCAAACGATTATAAAATAGTGATTGGAGAGGGAAGTATGAAAGTAGAAGATTTTCTAAGTATCAATCCTGCTAAGTTATTTGAATGAAAGAACGGGTGAACCTCTCTTCCCTTCACCCGTTCTCCCCCATCCATAAGGAGTAGCAGAGAAAAGGTGAAGGGCAGCTTTTTTTACTGTATCTCTATGGATTAACTTTAGTCATCAAGCAAAGAAGCTTTCTTATAATATATCAAAGCTCTATGGATCAGGTGTAAGGAATCTCTTTGGACATCCTTTTCGGAAACTGAATCCGGTACAAGAGCCATTTTCTGATATAAAGGTTTCATGTATTTATCTCTTATCTCACGCTGTACAGCCTTCATCTTTTTCTCCTGCCCCTTAGGAAATATCTTTTCCTGTACTTTCAGTCGTTTGGCTATTCGGAGAGTTTGTTCATCTGCCGCTAAAATCCGATCAGTATCCAACCTTGCCATAAAAGTTAGAGCAGTACGGCAATTGCCATTGAATGTTTGGTATACGTAGAGCCAATCATGCTCTAAACTCATCAATCTCTCCTTTTCCACACTATCAGTAGTGGTCACAATAATAGCTTTCAATCTTAACCACTCTGCTTTCGCCAATTTCCTATCTGCCGCTTTTTTTTCATACAGAGCTCTCCATCGGACAAGTTCACGGGAATGATCTTTTTAGAGAGTTTAGCAACAAGCCCGCCCCCATTATGCAAAATATGATTTTGCGCATACTGTCTTTCCAGAGATTTAAATTCTCTTTTCCAACGCTCAATTTTCACTTTTTGTTCTTCTAAAGAGGGTTGAGCAAATGTTAGCATGCAATATCCGAACATGCCAACAAACATACATAAAAGCATTTTAATTTTTGTCTTCATATCTTCTACTAGATTTTATTCTGCCAAAAGCAACAACCCTCGGTTTTCTTTATATAAATCCCTATAAGAAGATATAAAAAGAAAATCGAGGGTTGAATGATTTTAATTAAAACTCAAGAGTGATTTCTTTTGTGAGCTACCACTTTATTTTTCGTATTCCCGCCATTCCAGATCAACTGTATAATCACCCAAAAACATACCACGCCATACAGCTCTATTATTTTCCCCATCCCAAGGATATGCTACACCATCCAATTTGGACGTTTTGAAGGCGTTAGCCCCTGTTTCGCGAGTGGTTTCCAAAGGAAAACTGATATCCAGCCATTGCAAAACTGTCGGTACCGGCAACACACTTTCCATCATTCTGCCTTCAGATTCTATCGTTTGGTATAACGTATTTGTCAGAGTCTGATATTTTAGATCTTCTTTCTCAACATAAGTATAATAAGACTTATTGTTAGAAGCCGTAAATTTCTTACGTAATCGGAGTCCCTCCGTATCTAAGAACTGTTCTTCTTCCCGATCACCAACTTTTACTCTCTTCTTTACCTGTTTGATTTGATTCACTACTATCGAGTCATCTTTCAAGTATTGCCCGTCTTCTCCTTTATAAAATTGCCAATAACCTATTAGGTTTCCATACATAGGATCACTCGGAGATAATTTCAACTTATTACTGTATTGCTTCACTTCAGCCGGTGATAATTCTTTGTTCCAGATTCGGAGTTCGAGAACATAGCGGCATAAATTATTCATATCACCATAAAAAGCCAGGTTGGTATTGTCTACGTAATCAGCAATACTCCAGTCTAAATCAGAATCCGTACTTCCGGTTGCTTTCTTCAGACCATCATAATAACTATAAACAGCAACCTTTCCTCTCCGTTTAGGTATCATTTTGTAATATCCTTCGGTTACATTCCCCCATTGATCTTCCACCTTATCTACCCAATCCTTCTGTATATACCCTTGTGTATTATACAATTTCACAGTTGAAGTAAACGTGTGAATCATCGGATTAAGAAAAGCAGCCGTTCTTTGTCCTTTCGTTCCGTCCGCTTTACCATAGAAGTTTCCCATAGCAGTTGCATAAGTATGGTCAAGTCGCATATTCCATTTACGCTTTCCAAAAATAGCTTTCCCGTCTTGAGTACCAGGCACATAACTCCGGCCGATTGAAGGCCGGGCTGCCATAATGATCTCCACCGTCATACCGCTGTCCAATGAATCCAGTGAATAAATCTGCCGCATCGTTTCAATATCTTTCTTATCCGGTGTCGGTACGATGGAATCTATCACAACCCCCTGAAAAGACTGGTCGAAACATAAGACATCTTCTACTAATCCGGGATTCATCTCTTTCCCTTTGGAGAAATGTTCATAATAAAAGATCCCGAACATGTTCCTCTCCTCAAGAGACATTCCTCCATATTGTCCGTCGGCAGTGCCGCCATGATTGGAAGTAATCATTATCAGCCAGTCTTCATAATAATATTCAGGTCGCGCCCGGATAGCTTCGAGTAACTGACCGATATAGCCATCCATCTTATGTATGGCATTTACATATTGAGTGTTGGAAGCCTTCCATCCCCCCCCACTCTTCGCTGCATCCAACACATCGCGAAAGGATAGATAGATAACGCGATTATTTTCATTATCAATCTGCTGCAAAACCGTATTCAGAGTTTCTTCGTCGGATGTCGTGGTTACAGTAGTACCGGCTTTCTCCAACAGTTCCTGATTCTGTGTCTTCCAGGGAGTCACAGCCAACGTCTTCATCGATTTGTCATAATCTACAATATATTGGAAAAAACCGGGATATGCTTTCATACTTTCATCATAATCTGGATCGAAGTAAACCTCCGACAAATATGTTTCATCCGCTATGCCGTGACGCATCGGTATATTCCCGGTTAGCATCGAGGCACAGGCTATTGCGTTTTCAGCAGTAGGAGTATAGGTATCGTCTATATGCTCCGATTCCAAGCCATTCCATGTATACCGGCTGCGGGGTAATAATCCTTTTACCACTCCATCGTCCGGAAAAGCATTCTTAACCAAGTCGCCTCCCCCTGCTCCTTCCAGATTTATCCAAAGAACATTTTTCTTGACTGACAAATTGCCCGACACTCCCCCGGTCTCTTCTACAAAATCGGGCGTATCGTATTTTGTACACGATATCGATATATTCCCCAGCAACATTACTGCCAGAAAACTCCATTTCATAATTTTTTGTGTTCTCATATTTTTCATTCATTAAAATAAAAAGTACCAAATTCAGCGATTTTCTGTATCCTATTCAAATACTTATTGGTGAATTCCGGACGATTTGGTTTTTCATCTACAGGGAAATTAGCCGGACGATCTTTCGCTGTATGGCTATTTCTGTCCATAGTCAACCGGATTCCTGTAACATTAGTCGCTTTCTGATCCAATTCAATATAGAATAAATTACTACGATCAGGCCAGAATTGCTGTGAAAGAGTACCCTTAGGATCACGATCAGAATCAAAAACTTGTTTCCATTGAACTTGTTGTATATTGGTATAAATCGTATCCACATCATTATACTCCAACGGGGTACTTGTTACTTCTACTATAATATGCTGCGGTCTGAAAGCATATTTATCATAATCTTTCACATCACTATTATAAATACCGTTTACTTCAGTAAGTCCAAAAGCCATGTATACACCATCCAAAGCTATACTCTGGCCTTCACCAGGCTGTATGACGATAGTATAAGGGAATTCGGGAGTTTTCGCATTATAATACAGATTATCAATCTTAAATGGATAATGTTTATCTCCATTTTCATCCGTATATTCTTCATAAAGGTCAGAATAAGATTGCCATAACGTGCTTCTATCCCCATCGAACAGGTTGAAAGGTGTATTATATTTTATAGCTTTGCTCTCATAAACATATCCGTAATTGGATGCTTTCAAGTCTTCTCCGGTTCCGGAATACGCAACTGCTGTCCACTCTGACCGTAAATGACGGAAAGGAGTTTTTCCCGACTTCGTATAGAACACTTTTCCATCAAAATCCGAGGTTTCATTACCTTTCAACGGATTATGCTCCCAAATACGTTTTTCCACAGGTTTGTACTGAAGTGCCTCTACCCGTATTTTATCAGAGATTTCAATTCCATAACGATCGAATAACGAAGTAAAGTCACGCTCAAAATAATGACTCAGGCACGTCAACATTGCCTCCGACATACTCAAACGATTAAAAATTGACACATTCTGCCCCTCATTACTAAGAAAACGATTGAGATAAGCAAAATACTTCCAACCATCTTTACCTGTATCTTCCTGCTTATAACTTAATATGGCTGAATAGATAGTCAATGCCGCCGGCCAATAATCGCTTCCTGATTTACTATTTTTCTTAGCATCGTCACTATATATCTTACAACTATCCGCTTTTGCCCATAAGACCAAGTTTTCAAATTCGTCTGCATTCAGATTGTATTGAGTCGTATTTATAACTGTTTTATCAGCACCAGATAATCGATATGCAAAAAGATCTGCATTCTGCTGATTCCCCCACCAGCCATGTTTATATAAGAAATAGAAATTGGGCATTAAACGATACATATCCTCAAAAGATTTCGGGGCTTGTAGAGGCCAATAAGTTTGAGCAAACAATCCCAAAGACATCCATCCTAGTACGTGAGAAGTATTCAAGGCACTTGCCTTAACCTGTTCCGGATCAGCTATCATATCAATCAGCTCTTCCGTTTGAAGCAATTCGAGATTCGTATTGCTGTAATAGGAATAACGTTCCGTAAGCAGATGTGCATCCATAACCACTCTGACTGGAAAATCGGGCTTTGGAAATGTTTCCGGTTCAGCGTCGTCCAAGCCATAAAATTCATTATAACACAACACTCTGTCATCCCATAATTCAAGTGCTTGTCCCAACCGGGTTACAAAACCCTGTCCCTCCGATTGCAGCTTCAATTTCATATACTTAACAGGAACTGAAAACGCAATTTGTTTTCCTCTCAATTCAATCCATGGAACAGTTGTTGTCTTTATTTTCTCTCCCCATTCAGCAGCTTCAGTTTCTCCAACCACATAATCGGGAGCAAGATAAGCTCCCTGTACTTTTAGAGGTACAATACCAGTATCACTAGCGTCACCTGAACGTTTGATCCAAATATACCCACCATAAGGATTACGAATTTCATTTTTTCCCTTGAACAAAGCCATTGAAGTCACAACCTTAGGATCACGTTCCATATAACTGACTCCCACCAACGAAGATAAGTCACGTGAATGGATACCGATCTGCACAGTCAGTCCTTTCACATCATCATCCAGCATCACTGTTATTTTCTCGCCTGCACCTGCATAAAGCCCCGTACTGTAAATAGCCGGAGATGTCATCGCCAGATTGACGTTGACTGCTTTTGCCGAACGATAAGCCATATCTATATTTACCACCTGCTCATCCACCCGCTTTTCCGTCAGAGTATCTACCAAGCCGGGGAAAATACGTGCTTTATCATAAAGACTGACGTCAATGCCACCTCCTTCATAATAGTCACCTCCAGTTTCAGAAGTATAATCATCCGTTGCAGAGATAATCTGTTCAAAGTCTTTGTCTTCACATGCTGTTACTCCCCATACGCCCCATACGGCCAGAAGAATATATGCTATTTTATCTTTCATATCTACCAAAATTTAAAGCATTTCAATTGTTTCCATTCTAAAATTCTTCATAAGCAAATTTCCATGCTTTGCCCTCCATAGCCCAGTCCCAACGGACATTCTTTCCGAGCCACATAAATATCTGACGCGGAACGTCCACTGTATTGAATGTCTTGACATAAAACGTCTTGTCCGATTCAGGAATGGGATGGATGCCGGGTGATAAACTACTGCCCGATAACCATACATTAGCAGCACCACGATCAATCACAAAATCATCCGTAGCATCCTCACCATTGTCTTTTGCATAGTTCTTCAATGTGGGTTCCATCTGATCATCCTCGAGGTCACATGGCCAGTATCCTTTCAGATTATCCCAGTATTTGTATGATTCCTTTAATAAATGCAACTGATTTTTACCCGCATATAATTTTATATCTTCAGCAGGAATAGCTACATCATAGAATTGCACATTAGTAATAAATATTTGATTATTGGCTTGTTGTCCTTTTGTATTTTGTTGACTATTCTGAGAATCCCGATTCTCACTTCCACCCATACGCAAAGGAGCAGCAGCAGAACTTGTACCACCGCTTGAGTACCAATTCTTCATATCACTATTCTTTTGGCTTACGCTATTGTTAGGTTCTCCATCAAAATAAAAATTCATTAATGTCTGGGATGTCTTTTTCGGATCAGGGTTCGGCTCAAGCGTCAATGTAATCACATGCCATTGAGACCAATCCCAATTCTGTTCATCTTTAGTCTGTATTGCGCCTCTTTTGTTTCCGACAGTGAAGCAGATACGTCTGTTACTGTTATCCTGGTTAAAATAAAGCATCCAACCATTACGAACCATATCAGTACTCTTAGAAAGAATAACATATTTTGAAGAGTTAGTTTTCGTAGATCTCAGAAAAAACTGAATTGTCATAGGTTCAATCTCATTTTTATCATTGAACTTTAATTCTCCAAACTCTGTATTTCCCAAACGAGCCGACTCTGCATAAGACATCGGGTTCGGATATCTATTATCGTATGACCAGATAGGTGTAGAAAAAGAATAAGCAAGAGCCGTATTCCCCGGAGCTGTCTGTATTTGTGAAACCAAGCGTTCATTGTACATCAAGGTGAATGTATTGCGTGATACATCCGCATAATGATCTGCGAACTCCTTTCCTTCTACCGTCTGTAGGTCTCCTCCATAGTTGGACGTAACAATGATCAACCAGTTCTCATTTTCATAACCGGGACGTTCTTTCAGCGCACTCCACATTTCACCAATATAATTATCCAATACACCGATAGCATTTACAACCGCATCTGTAGGGGTACCGTTATCATTATAAAATTCTCCGCCAGCTGCTTCGCGTACTCCACCAAATTCCGCAACAATTAAATCTGACGTATCAGGCAGTTTTAATTCTTCCAATACTCCGTTTTTCACTGCCTCATCCGTATTCACTTCAGGAGCTGTCATTCCCTCGACCGCAAAAGCTTGCCTGAATTTTTCATCCACTGCATACATACTAACAAGACTATTTTCCTTAACCAAACGTGAGATGAAATTGTCAGTTCCGGCTATCAGGTCATCCTCCGTCTTTATGTCATGCGTAGTGTTGCCTATCATCAAATTGGCCCAACCACGCGCATTCGTCATTTCTCCACCGGCAATGTTATTACTTCCATCCGCCAACCCATAATCCGTATACAAGGCATGAGCAATCATGGATTTCAGATTAGGAGCTTTATATGCGTTTCGCGCTGCCTGTACTGCTCTACCGGCCGCACCATCCATTACCACCAGCAGCACATGTCCCGATCCATAGTTGGAACCGGATGCCGGATAATCATATCTCAACGAATCTTCCATTACCTCATTGCAGGCAGCCACTAAAAGGAGTAATATCCCCAGAAAACATGCACCGGCAAGATTCGTTATTCTTCTGTAGTTATTCACTTTCATACATTCTATTCATTTAAGGTTCATTGTTTGTATTTTCGACCAAATCAACTTTAAGCATCACGATATTATTCATTCTTTTACCATCAAAAGAACTAAAATCTCCTGTGAGTAAAAGTCCGTTAACATTATCCGAGGTTAAAGAATACTGTGCGTCATATAATTGGCCATAGAATCTTCCGGGTACATTGAAACGCTGTATAGCATCTCCTTTCATATCCAGTATTAAGAATCCCTGTCGTGTGATACCATCATACTTGGTAAATGTTCCGGAAATGACAATATGGGGCATAGCTGTTTCACCATTTGTATTCAAATCTACAATCTTCGCAAAGTTCAAAGTTCCGCCTCCCAATTCTTTCAAGACAAAACCAGGGTCCGGATTTCCCTCTGCATCCAGAATTACCATTCCTTGCGCCGGCTGTCCATTGAACGTAGTGAAACTACCGACAAGCACAATACGTTCCTGTTCCATCCCGTTTTCATCTTTAAAAGATGTACAAGTAATTCTATTTATGTCTCCGTTCGCTCCGCCTACAACACTCTGAAAAGCATCATCCACCTGTCCGTTCTTATCAAGTTTCACAATATTCCGGACTGGCTTTCCATCAAAGGAAGTAAATGCTCCGACTATAATGAGAGATTCGTCACTCAACATGCAAGCATCTTTTATTTCTCCCGTTGTTCCCGGCAATGATTCTTCCTCATTCTGCAGGTTCCGACGATATGTCTTATCAAGCTGTCCGATTTCGTCCATTCTCATCACTGAACGCGCCGGAGTTAATATTTCAGCTGCCAACAGTCGCTTATTGGCATCACAAGTGGTATTGTCATAATCTGTCACCCGATGATTCGTGAAATTCCCTATAGCTATTATTTTTCCATCAGAGGTACTGAAAGCACGGATTATTTTTTCCGATATCATGGTTCCACCAACAAATGTCGGTACAGATATATCATAGGTTTTTCCAGTATAATCAGAGAATTTCTTGGTTTCTGTCTTTATAGTAAGGTCATTATTCACCAAAAGAATATTCTTAAATTCAAAGCCTCCCAACGAGGCACTATAAATCTCATACTCCCGAAATGCTCCATAAATCAAAGCTCTTGGTGACTCTTTGTCCGCTTTCCAATAATTCATACCATCTACCTCGGGATAATAAAATTCATCCGTATTTTCATCATAAAACGAACCTGTCGCAATTCCACGTCCTATCTTGATCTTATCGGCAGTACCGTATTTTATTAATCCCTTTTCATTATTAATCATGGCAATTCCACCATAGGGTTTAGTTTTCTCCTGCCTAAAATCGCCACATAAATAAAATTCGCTGGTCAATTCTGTATTTCCACACCATGGAACGCAAGAATAAATCAATCCATTATAAGGTCCTGTTTTATAATATTCAAAACCCTCATCTATGGATACACTACCCAGTATGCTAAAATAAGGACCATAAAATATCTGATTTTCCAAAACAAGATAAGTGGTTCCTGAACTTACAGCTTCCGGAACTACAATAGTCAATGTAGAATCCGTAGCACTTTCTATCTTACATTTCTCGTCAGAGATATAAAAGTCAAAATCAAAAGTATCTTCTTCCGGATGGCAATATTTAGCCAGACCGGATGCTTTAAAAATAACTTGTTCTCTCGGGCCGGCAGACTCCGGAGATGGTTTTTCTGACAATAACTTGACCTCTAAAGGAGCACGGCCACCGGCATACGGGTCTTCCTTGATCGAATTTGCTTCATCCTCATTACATCCCGCCAAGGCCAACACACAGACTGCCAGACAGACCATGTTCGCTGCCTTACACAACCAACTATTATAATAATCTATCTTATTCATCGTTCTTCTCTTTTATATACATATCTTCAAGTTCTTCTTCCCGGACAGTTGTTTTTATGAGACCGCTGTTGCCGCCTCCTTTCTTCGGGTAATCAACTCCCGCCTCAAGCGCACGCCATAATAGGCCAGAAATGGAGAATCCCAGATAATGGTCCAGCCGAAGAACATGTACAATGCCATTTGTCGGTTCGATATTGCAGGACGACACATACGCATACTCCGGATAACCAAAATCCTGATAAGCATACATGACTTGCCTGTATCCTGCATATTTTATACCGCTAGCGTCTCCGTAACATACCCCCATCGTCATCTTGTAACTGCGGTCGTAGGTAAAATTAGTCTGTCCGGGAAACGCACTCACTGCCGCCGTATCTATCTGAGCGATATCATTCAATCTGTACTTTCCTTCCATGACATACATTCCGATAAGATCTTCCCACACAGCCGGTTTCACTTGAGAAAGTTCCGTTATCTTATCCATGCCCTGATAATTGTAAAGATAATAGTTCATTCGTTCCACACTTTTGGCGATGGTAAAATCCGTCGGAGCAAAAAAGGTCACTTCTTCATTGGTCAGGATATCTTCCCATTTAGTCAAC
>PPYE01662167.1_pt1 | contig 17670 bp, 29 predicted proteins | sample 1559881 | NCBI WGS metagenome assembly PPYE01 (sample SAMN08240022, study PRJNA423297) | Human gut metagenome, whole genome shotgun sequencing project. | reverse complement strand
GATCTTGTAGAGCTCCTGGACCACCCAGTCCTGCGTGACTCCGGTGCGCTCCTCCCGGTCCGCCATGGCTTTCCGGATCGCTTCCGCAACGTTATTTTTCGTTATGAGCTGCCGGCCGATGTTTGGATCTTTGTACCCAGCCCTACCAGCGGCCTGTGTGGCGTTGAGGTCCACCAGGTACTCTGCAATAAACCGTTTTTGCTTTGGCGTCAGCTTGGCCATCCTCAACGCCCTCCTCTCCACATAAAAATACCGTGCAGGAAGCCAATCCTACACGGTAATTATCGCATGGATAAACATGCTCCGGACCGCTAGTAGCGGTCTCGCTCATAAAAAATTTTGCCGCCCCAGCAGATAGTCTACCGGAACCTCAAAAAAATCCGCCAGGTCAACCAGAGTCCCAAGTGATGGCTCACGCTCTCCCCGCTCATACGCGGCTATCATACCTTTGCTCAATCCACAGCACTCGGATAATGCTTTTCTGTTCATCCTTCGCCGCTCCCGCAGCCTCTGGAGCCTGCGGGGGAATCCTTCCGTCATGGTCACCACCTCCGTGGATCAAAATTTTTTTAAAAAAATCTCATATTCCTCTTGACATGTACGCTGATTGGTGCTATCATAGCATCACAAGGCACACCAAACAGCGTATAAGGAGGACGACAAAATGTCAAAGGTCAACTATCACGGTCTCACAATCAAGGGTCTCCGCAAGGCAAGCGGCTCCACCGTCAACTGGGCTCCCCGTTCCGGCGGCTATGACGAGATCTTTTACGATCTTTCCACTGGCGATGTCTGGACCGTCGCCCAGGTCAGCCTCGGGTGCAACTCCTGGACCGAGTATCACGACGAAAACGTCATCAAGATCTGCAACACATCCCGTCACATGACCATGCGGGAGATATCCGACGCCATCTATGAGGCCGTCCGCTCTAATGCAATGTGCAGCGCGGGCTGCCAGGCAGTCTGATGCTCCGGGTCTGCCGGAGCTGCGGCGCAGTCTTTGACGGCGGCTGCGCCGCCATGAAATGCCCCAAATGTGTTGCGGCAGAGCGCAGCAGTACGCTCCGTCCAAGGGTTTGCCGGACCTGCGGTCGCACATTTGACGGTGGCCCCCGGGCCTGGTACTGTCCCGAGTGCAGGGCCATACGGCGCAGAGAGCAGGGCCGTGCCGGTCAGGCCAGGGTAGCCGCAGGTACCACCCGCAAGCTCGGCAGCACCGGCGTCTGTGAGATCTGCGGAAAGGAGTACATCGTCTCCAGCGGCCTGCAGCGGTACTGCCCGGGCTGTGCTCCGGATGCTGTCCGGGAGATTGACCGCGCTCAAGCCCGTGCCTGGGCGCAGGCCAATACAACACCGGAGGGCCGCCGCAAGGCGCGTAGCGCGGCAGCAGCCCTGCACAAATGCGTCGTATGCGGCAAGCTGTTCCGCCACGATCCGGCGAGGGGCAAGGCCACTACCTGCTCCAAAGAGTGCTCCGCCGCCCTGCACGACGCCCGCTCCAGAGAGTGGGAGGCCGCCAACCGGGAATATCGCAGCAAATACCGCCGGGAGCGGCGGGCCGAGAAAAAAAGAAAAGAGGACGATATCAATGACTGATAAGCAGTTCCACACGCTGTACTCCGACGCCATCAACTCTGGAGACCGTGACGCCTATGTCTCCGACTGGGCGCTCTCCTCCATGTGGGGAGACGACAGCGATCCCATCCTCCTGGCTGATCTATGCGGCAAGGTCTGGGACCTGGCGCATCTTACGGTGTCTGACATCAGGGCCCACACGGGCCTTACACAGGCCGCCTTTTCTGAGCGGTTTTTGATCCCTTACCGCACCCTCCAAAACTGGGAGTGCCGCGGCGGATGCGCCCATTACACCATCCTCATGCTCGCCAGGCTGTGCGGTATGGCGGACGGCATTTTACAATGATTTGCGGTTTCTTTTATCCCCACGCCATCCTAAGCGCCTCTACGCTCTCAAACGTCTGTATATCCGTCCTATGCCCTCTCTCGACCCTGATCTGCACCAGATAGCTCACGCCCCACGCCTCGCTCGCAGGGAGCGTCCTGACGGTCACGGTGACATCTCCGAGCGTACGAGTAAGGGTCAGCGGTTTGCGGGCTCTGTGGGCCGCTGAGAGGGCGTGGAGGTCATTTGCGCTTATCAGCGTCACGCGCCGTCACCTCATATGTCCCGCCATAGCGCCGTCTCCCGCACTTGGCGCAGGTGATTTTGTTATCCACGCCTCTGGTGAGCAGCTTGATGTTGTGCTCCGCCCGGACAGCGGCCAGACAGGCTCCGCACAGGTCTTGTTTCATTGGTTCACCTCCGGATAGGCCAGGTCGCCCATGATCGCCTCATAGCGCTCAGCCAGCTTGTCATCGGCATAATCAGCGTCCACAGCATCCATCAAGCCTCCGTACTCCAACACCACGGCCTCCATTGCGCCCCGGAAGCGTGCGATACGCTCTGGTCCAAAGCCGTACACCTCGTTAAGCGCCACCGCAGATGCCTGGTAGACCGTAGTCAAGGTCCGATTGACCAGTGCGGCTCGCTCCTGCTGGGTCATTGCCGCCTTCGCTGCCATCAGCTTGGCGGCGTAAACATTTTTAGGCATTGTCCATCCTTTCCGCAAGCCGGGCCACCTTATCGTCCCGGATATCCCGCGACCGCGCCTCTACGTTAAACAACAGGCGCATCTGGTCGAGCATGATGCCCACGTCCGCGATCTCCTCGGCAATGTTGTCCAGGTTGTCAGTGCCGCGGCCATTTTTACAGACGGCGATCTGGAGCTCGGCCATCTCTTCGTACAGCATCTTGATCTGCGCTTCTGGGCCGTAGTGGGCCAGGGCCTTTTCAAATATGTACTTCTCAACTGGATTCATTGGTTGTCACCGTCTTTCCGTTCGCCATTCTCAACAAAAATTTCACCCCTAACGCGGGGAACACAATGGTAATCCAACCTTTCAGCAGGAGCAGACTTCATGGCTTTCAGATATTCAATTAACTCGTCAAGCGTCCAGTTTCTAAATCTCATCACTCGTCACCATCCATCTTGGCCCCGCAGTTGGGGCAGTAAGACAGTCCATAAGGTTGGCTATACGCAATGTGGTTACAAGCTGAACACAAAAAATGATATGTTCCGTAACTTTTCCCGCAAGAGCAGTGCGCATTATACTTTACGGGTGTCCATTTCCCGTGCCGCACCGGGGCCACGTCGGCGGCGGGGGACGCTTTCAACGCTTCGATTCCTTCCCCGCACGGGGCGCATCTTTCGCGGATCGCTGCGAGTGCTACTTTCCGCTCTATATACTCAGCCATTGTCAGTCCTCCTCAACTACATGTCCCTTGCATCCCGTCTGGTAGTCAAAATTATCACAGTCGCCCATCGGCAAAACTCGACGGCCCATAGCAAGCTGCTCGCGCAAAAACGATTTGACCTCGTTTGCGGTCATCAGTGTGCGGCCATCAACTGTGATACACCCCTTGAGGTCTTTTGCGTTGCGGATGCCGCCCTCAATGTCCAGGCAGCAGTGGATTATTCTCCTAGCCATCCCCGCCACCTCCAAGGGCCTCATCCTTGCTGATCCGCTCAAACTCGATCACAAATACCCACGGGTTGGCCTCCCAACCTTTCCACCGGCGCGCTCCCAGCTTCTCAATTTTCCATTTGGTACGCCTGTGGCCGTTCTGGTTCAACCAGCGCCACCTGGCGCTTTCCAGTGTCGCTTTTTTCACCCCGAGCTGTTCCGCACACTCTTCCAGGGTCCCGACCACAGCCCTGCCCGTTTTGATGCGCGTCACCCGGTACACGGCTCTCGGGTGGATGTGCTTTGCTTTCCGCCCGGTCTCCCGCATGCGGTTGTAAACCATGTTTTTGGAGCACCCGACCGTGCTTGCAATCACGGGGACGGGCGTACATGCGTCGCAGAGGCGGTCAATCTCCAAGAGCATTTTGGTCGTCATGGCTCATACCTCCCGCACCCGGATATATATTCCCGGGATATCCGCCCAAAATTTCTCTACGACGAGGGACACAACCTGTGCATCATCCCTCCAAAAACCCTCTGCTGTCATGCAGTCCATCAGCAACTTCTGGAGGTTATCTACATCGGGTTTCGTGGTCCGGTACTCTCCGTCTGCATGATCTCCACGCGGGAAACACCACTTGACCACTAACGCCACGCCACACCCCGCGGGCTCCGTCGGTCGGAAGCGACCCAGGTGGGCCCTCAGCTTGGCACGGGCAGCCTTTACTTCATCCGGTTCATAGGGCACCGGCTTACCATTGACCACGCGCCATTTCTTCTCCTGGTGCGTAACGGTGGGTGGCACCATCGGCATAAAAAACTCCTGCCTATACCTTCTGCTGTTTTTCTGCCGATGTGCCTCCAGGGCCTCGTCCAGCCATGCACGATCACGGTCGCTTATTCTACCGTTCACATCTCTTCACCTCACTAAAGTATCGTTTTTTGTCATTCTCACGCGTGTCTGTACTGGGCGGGTGTCCCCTCCCGTGTGTGGGGGCGGCTTATGAGCCCCCACACTTTAGGGGGTGGCACCCGTACAGGGGGCTTGCCCGACTGGTATCTATACCTTTAGGTATAGTGGTGGCGGGCAGCACGTTCCCGCCACCTGAATTTTCAGGTCACGGGAACGATTTTTGGGAACTTGCCCGGCATTCCCGCAACCTTGGTGCCGGGCGGGCACATCACCAGTCTTTTTCGGATTCCGGGCATATCTTCATGGTGTTTCTGTTGATGATGTACCCGAGTGATTTGAGGGAATTTCTTACCGTTTTTTCGGCCGGTGGGGTCTTCCCCATTGCCTCCGCGTTCTGTTTGATCTCCTCGTAAAGCTCCTTCACGGTGGGGTATTCCTCGTTGTGGGCGAAGCGAAAACTTTCAATTGCCATGTTGTATTGACTCTGTTTGGAGTCACGCTGTTTCTCCGCTTTTCCCCTGCGCGCCTTCGCTCCCTGCTGCCAGATAGGCACGTCAGCTTCGGGGCTGATATCGGCCAGTACCCCGCTTTCGTCGCCCCGGTGGACCGGGTGATCAAACCAGAGATTGACGGGCTGAAATTTCGGGAACTCACGTAATGTCCCCTCGATGCGCCATGCCGTGTGCGCCTCCGCTGCCTTTCTGGCGGCCTCCACAGCCTCTTGGAGCGCCCAGTATTGCTGGTCGGACAAGAGGCTCCTGCACGCCTCCATGGCCCTGGTTTCGCTGCACAGATCATCCATAGATGCCTCGGCCAGCTTCCCCGCTCCCAGCAGAGCGGAGGAGCAGGCAGCGCACACTGCATTGTTGATTTCCTGCTTACGCAGGGCTTCGGATACTTCGAGTTCGATTAGGTCCAGCAGGGCGTCTGGATCACGGGCAAATACGCCAGAGCCGCTGGCCCGGTCCATGGACCGCTTTCCGCCTTGAGCTCCCTTAGAGTGGTGGTGGCAATAGATCACTGCGCATCCAAGCTCTGTGCAGACCTTGTCGAACTGGTTGCAGAATGCGGCCATCTGATCCGCGGAGTTTTCGTCTCCGGTGATAACCTTGTAGATTGGGTCAATAACTACGGCGATGTAATCCTTTTTCATGGCCCGGCGGATCAGCTTGGGGGCCAGCTTGTCCATAGGGACAGAGCGTCCGCGCAAATTCCAAATGTCGATATTGGAAAGATTCCGCGGTTCCCATCCCAGGGCCTCGTACACCTCCCGGAAGCGATGCAGACAGGACGCGCGGTCCAGCTCGAGGTTAACATAGAGAATGCGGCCCTGCGCGCACTTGAATCCAACCCAGGGACGCCCCTCGGCGACCGAGCAGCACAGCTCGATCAGAGCATAAGATTTGCCCGCCTTAGACGGACCAGCGATCAGCATTTTATGGCCCTGACGGAGCACCCCGTCGATCAGTGGCGGCGCCAAGTCCGGCAGATTGTCCCAGGCGTCCGCCATGCACTCCGGGTCAGGGAGGTCGTCGTTTACGCTCTCGATCCACTCCTTCCACTCCGCCCAGGTCGCCTTGCCCAGATTGGTGTCGATCAGAAATTGCTTATTCCCATTTCGCATAACGCCGGGCATGCGGGACAGCCGGGAGGGGTTCCGGTTTTGGCGGTCGATCTCCAGCCCATTTTTCTTGCATACCTCATACAGGTAGTCCACTCGCTTGCGGTACTCGTCATAAGAGCCTGCGTCAATGCGCACGATGGCATGAATGCTTTTGCCCCCTGAGTGTACCAGGCAGGCTACCGGCAGCTCCAGCTCGCGTATGATGGCGTTCTGCTCTTCGACCGGCATTGAGTCCGACTCCACCAGGGCGAAACGGAACTCCGTCACATTCTCGTTCTTGCAGCCCTGTCCATCCAGGGGATTGAAGCGTATCCATGCACCGGCCTTCGGGCTGTAGTCCCCCAGTACGCTCCCGATATCACCGCCGCACCGGCTCAGCCGTTCGATCAGCTCACCGGCAGTACGGTCCCAGTTCCCCTTGGTGGGCAGGTATTTTCCATCCTTCTCCCAGGTCTCGGTGACATAGCCCACGTTCTCTCCTGCTTCAAACAGGGTCTCGAGGTAGGTGATGAGCTGGCGGGCCGGGTCCCAGTCTCCCGGCTCCGCTATTTCCTTGCCCTCCAGCCAGTTGCGGTTAACCACCACCAGGTCCTCACGGCCCCCGATGACATCGTCCCAACTCAGCTCAACACCGCCTCCATTGGGCCGCCAGCCGCGCTCCATGGCCATTTGGACAATGGTTCCCGCTGTGATCGGCGCAGCGGCCCCGCGGAATGAATTCCATTTCCTTGCGCATTCTCCGGGGTGATAGCGTTTGGGGTCCCCGCTGCTCCAACGGTCCCAGTCCTCGGAGGTATAGCCGGCTTCCTTCAAGCCCATGCCAATACCCACCCACTCCTGGTAATCCAGAGATGATGGGTCTATGTACTCCAGCGCCTCTTTCAGGCTTAGCTCACGGTCCATGCATTACTCTCCCTGATACGTTGATGGGTCAATGCCGCGCGGGGTTTTCCAGCCGTTGGCGGCGATCCGGTCGATCATATGCTTGGCAGACTCAAAGGACCAGGTACCGACATGCCGGAATCCACGTCCCTCTAAGAAGCGAATTTGCTTGGGAGTCGTAAGTCCAGCCTCTCGCCGGGCGCCGAGGCGATCCAGCAGTAGCTTTGCTTTCCCGGCGCTCTCGATCTGGTCCGGAAGTATCCCTAGCTTTTCCAGTGTGTTCTTTTGCGCATCGCTTGGAGGCCCCATTTCCCAGCCGAAGGCAGGGGTGTATCCCGTCAAATCCTCCGCCTGAATGGACATTTCGAATTGGAGCGGGTCAACCAACCGCTGTTTCCGGCGGCGCATCTCATGGAGCTGCTTGGCAAGCGCTTCTTCGCGCTGAGCCACTACATCCTCGCTGGCCTTCTGCTCGGCCTGCTCGATATCCACGGGGCAACCGCCCGCCTCAATATTCTCCGTCATCTTCCGTGCGACTTCTTCATTTTCGCAGATGAGATTTGCCGGGTGGCAGAGCTCATGCCGCTCCGTGTGCCACAGAAAATCCAGGAGGAGGAGGTGGTCCTTTCCGCGAAACAGCCGGGTACCACGCCCCACCATCTGGCTGTAGAGACTGCGCACTTTTGTTGGGCGCAGCACTACGATGCAGTCTACAGATGGGCAGTCCCATCCTTCCGTCAGCAGCATGGAATTGCAAAGCACATTGTATTTGCCGGTGTCGAAGTCGCTGAGAATCTGCGCCCGGTCCTGGCTGGTCCCGTTGACCTCTGCGGCGCGGAAGCCATGCCGGAGCAGGATGTCCCGAAATTTCTGACTTGTTTTAACCAGCGGGAGAAACACCACCGTCTTACGGTCCGAACAATGCCGGGTCATTTCGTCTGCAATCTGCTCCAGGTATGGATCCAGCGCGGTCCCGAGGTCGCCGGCCTTGAAGTCGCCAGACTGGACGCCCACTCCGGTCAGGTCCAGTTTTAGGGGGATGGTGAGCGCCTTAATCGGCGACAGGAAGCCCTCTCGGATGGCCTTCGGCAGGGTATATTCGTAAGCCAGGGACTGGAAACACTGCCCTAGGTTCCGCATATCTCCCCTGTCAGGCGTGGCCGTAACGCCGAGTACCTTCGCCTGCCCGAAATGGTCCAGGACCCGCTGATATCCGTCCGAGAGTACGTGATGCGCCTCGTCCACGACTATCGTTTGAAAATAGTCGTGCGCGAAACGGCTGAGGCGCTTTTCACGCATTAGACTCTGCACGGACCCAACGACGACCCGGTACCAGCTTCCGAGGCAGCTCTCATCCGCCTTTTCTGTCGCACAGCGCAGGCCGGTCGCCTGCGCCAATTTATCGGAGGCTTGCTCCAGCAGCTCTCCGCGGTGGGCCAGAACCAGCACCCGGTCTCCAGCCCGTACGCGATCCTCGATTACCTTGGAGAACACGATGGTCTTCCCGCAGCCTGTGGGCAACACCAACAGCGTGCGAAGTATCCCCGCGTCCCATTCGTTCAGGATGGCCGCCTCCGCCTCTCGCTGATACGGCCGCAGCTCCATCAGAACTTACCCGCCTGGAATGTCATCTGCTGCGGTGGCGCGCTGGGGGCTGTGGGCTGCTGCGTGTGAACCGGCGCGGCGGCTTCCTCCCGATCCAGATAAGTATCCACATCGTTGATTGTCCGCTCTTTTCCATTGTTATCCGTATAAGTACGAACACTGAGCTTCGCGCGCCCATGCGCCCCAATGACTGCATTCCAATTCATACGGACGCGCTCTCCGTGCTGACGCTGCCCAATACTGGTAAAAAAAGCGCAGAGCCGCCACTCCACACTGCTGTGCAGATACAATTTGTCTTTAATCGTGGTCGAGCCCTCCGGCTCCTTGAATTGAAGGGATACTACTGCCATATTGCAGGGGGGCAGCTTTGCTTTTGCGCTGGGGGTATATCTCTGGCGCTCAAATCCAACCACGGTGAAGTCATATTCACCCTCCGGCAATGTGGTATATTCCGGTCCATCGTTTTCAATTTCGCTGTCCCAATCGAGCTCGTAGCCCTGTGCGTTGTATTCGCTCATCTAAATATCCTCCTATGTTTAGAATGGAATGGGGCGCTGATCCAGGATCATCTTATAGACTTGGTCCCATGCCCCCACCAGTACGCCGGAAACAAATGCGGGGTCATAGTTCTCGAAGGGTGTCCCCTTGGGGTAGTAGCCTCTGGATTCCACTGCCGCCATTACTTCACGCAGCTCAACACCGCTTTGCTCCATAAGCCCCTTCAAAGCCACAGCCGCCGCCGTACCCTCGTCATCAGCAGCGCAATCCTGCGCGGCATCCGGCCGCGTCTCGGTCTTCGCAGCGGACTCCGGAGCGCGGGCAGCTACGGGGGCCGCGGAACGACTCGTATCCGGTTCGGTCTGTCCCACTGGGATGCACGCCTGAATCGAGCTGTAGTCAAACGGCAGCTCATCTTCCAGCCCATGCCGGTTTTTTGCGTCCCAACAGGGATGATGGGTCGTGTACATCACGCGCTTTCCGCCCTGGGCTTTGACCTTGCCGTCCTCCGTACGGATCGTGTGGGTCTTGTAGTTGGCAAACAGCACCATATCCGCCCACTCCTTGACCATGGCGCTGATATTTTTCTCCGCCTTACTTGTCAACTTCAATTCCCAGCGGTCGTAGGCCCCCATCTCGTCCGGCTGCTCAAACTTCCGCATCTTCGCATGGGCGGTAACCACCACGTTTACGCCACGGTCCGTCACCTCTTCCAGAAGGTTTAGCAGCTTCCCAAACTCTTCATAGAGATAGGTGTAGCCCTTCCCATAACCAAAATCCTCGATCCCAGGCTTCTTTGCCCTCCCACACACAGCGGTGGAGCAAAGCTGCTCCGCCCAATCCACCGTGTCAATCACCAGAGTTCCATACTCCCCGGGATGGTCCCGGAAATACCGCACCTGTTCCATCAGCATGGCCCAGCTTGTCGGCCGGGGTGTCCGGGCCACTTCCATGTGTTTTGTACTCCCCTCTGTGTCGATAAACACCGGGCGGGGGAACTTGGACGCGAAGGTGGATTTCCCGATTCCTTCCGGTCCATACACCACAATCTTGAGCGCAGTCGCCTGCTTCCCTGTGATAATCTCCATTAAAAACTCCCCGCCTTCCATGCCGTGGGTTCTGCGGGCGCCTCTGCGCCTGCTGCATACCCATCTTCAATGATAATGCTGCACTCTCCGCCTGTTGATACACGGGTGGCAATGCACTGGAGGCCCTCCGACTCAGCCCAGGCCCCAAATTCCCGCAGCGTCTCCAGATCCATCTGCTCCAATTTATCCAGCAATACAAAACCACATTTCGGGTTGATTGCCCGGACGATTGCAGTGGATACCTTCAACTGGTCCGATCCGCTCAGGTTGTCCCATCGTTTCCCCTGGTAGGTCAGCTCCCCCTCCTCCACGGAGAGTCCGGGCAGGGGCAGTTTCGCACCTTGGAGCAGATCCATGCGGGATTGCCGTACCCGTTCTATCTCTGTGGTGAGTGCGGCGTACTGATTCCAATATTCGGCTGCATCCGCTTCTGCCTTCTCCTTATCCAGGTTGGCCCGCACTTTCCGGTTGATGGACTCGATATCCTGAATGTTGCGCTCCAACTCCTCTGTGGACTGGTCCAGGAGGTCCATGGCGTCTCTGCCGGCGATTTCGCAATCCCGGCAGACGATATCATACTTCTCCTGCAGCTCATCCAATGCCAGCCGAAGCCGCTGTTTTTCTGCCTCGAGCTGCGCGGCCCTGGTACGCTTGCGCTGGTTTTCCCCATTTGCTGCCAGAATGTCCTGCTGCTGCCGGATGAGCTCACTGGCGGAGACAGGCTCCTTTGGGACACCTGGAAAATCCGGCATCTCCTTTGCAAACTTACTCTTCTGGTCTGCGATCTGACCGATGGCATGTCTCCGGCTGTAGAGCTCAGCCTCCTGCCGTTCCAATGTATAAAGCTGATCTCCGACCCCAATGATCCGGAGCAGGGTATTCGCTTTCTCTTTTGGGCTGGACTGCATAAATCGCGGCAGGTCCAGCGCCAACTGCTCCACAAATTCATCCAGCAGTTGCTGGCCACCACGCCGTCCATCTGGGTCGATCACCTTCAGGTCACTGTTCTTTCCGGCCCGCTCCACTACGATGCCGTTGGAGAGCTTGACCCGCAGGTGGGGCGGGATGACAGACCCATCTCTTGCCGCCTGCGAAGGGCGGAAGCGGTTTCCGCCAAGCGCCCAGGCGATAGAGTCCAATACCGAAGTCTTTCCCTGATTGTTCCGGCCGCCAATGATGGTGAGCCCACGTTCAGACGGTTCTACCTTCACGGCCTTTATCCGCTTTACATTTTCCAGTTCAAGCTCATTGATTTTCACCATACTTGACATTTTCCTTTCTCTGCCCCATAATGGGGATGAATCGTTTGGTTTGCCGCCTTTCAGAGATTAGGCCCTCTGGAGGCGGCTCTTTTTATGCCCTGCGCAGCCAGTACACGGTCCTCCAGGTCTGCACCCGGATCATCCTCCGGCTCTGCCGGATATCCGCCACAGGGCTGCTGACCAGGCTTGTCTCTCCGAAGTCAATGACCAGCGGATGCCCCTCGTCCAGCTCCACCAGGCGGCCTGTGCGCCCTGTCAGGTAATTGCGGGGCTTAACCGGGTGGTCCGTCCGGTCGGTGATGCGATCAATCCGTATCCGCATGAGTTATGCCACCTTACCGATAATCTGCGCGCGCGAACACCTGATCTTGCCGTCCGTGTTGTATGGCACCACAACGCCGGGCAGCCACTCAAAGCGGATCAATAACTTGTAGACGTCGCCTTTGTAATTTTCCTTTACCCATTCGATTGGCGCTACGTTGATACCGCATCCACATGCATTTGTGCGGTTTGGGTTACATACTTCTTCGATGATTGCGCCTGGCTCGATGGCCCATGAGTCTGGCTTTGCATAGCCTCCGCCAAACGTCTTGTATACTATGTATCCGTCTTTCACTCGCTCAAAATGCGTCTCTATGTAGTCAATAGCGTCTATGAGGCCCTCGGCACCGCTCAGGTTGGCATCGCTCAGGTTGGCATCGCTCAGGTAGGCACCGCTCAGGTTGGCACCGCTCAGGTAGGCACGGCTCAGGTTGGCATCGATCAGGTCGGCACCGCTCAGGTTGGCACCGCGCAGGTTGGCACCGCTCAGGTTGGCACGGCTCAGGTTGGCATCGCTCAGGTAGGCACCGCTCAGGTTGGCACCGCGCAGGTTGGCACCGCTCAGGTTGGCACGGCTCAGGTTGGCATCGCTCAGGTTGGCACCGCTCAGGTAGGCACCGCTCAGGTAGGCACGGACTCCACCGGGTTCGTCACGTAACCACTTAGTATGTAGCCCCAGGATTTCATTTAGTTTTTCTTTTGTCACGATATTACATCCTCTCTAAATTCCTGTTCCCACGCCCACGCGACATCCCTCACCTGAAAAGCATCACCCAGTTGTACGGTATCCGGGAAATTGTGCTGTGTGGTCTTGATGGCGTACTTGTCGATCTCCATGGCATAGTATCGCAATATCTTCGCGCCCAACTTGTCCAGCGCGATATGGCCGCAGCTCATGCCGTCGTACATGGAAAGCACCTCCACCGGCGCCGCTGTCAGCCCATCAAAATGGCTCATAATGTGGGCTATCACGTCCACCGTCCACCCGTTGCCCAGCATTTTATATGCCTGGGTGTCGCTGACGGGAAAGGCGTATGCGTCTGGTACGGTCTGGAGGCGCTTGCACTCGGTCACATTCAATTTGCGGATGATGTAAAAGCCGTCTGCCAGTTTTATGGGGTACTGCTTGCCTTTGATTGTGACAATCCCGCTCCGCACTTCATAGACCGGATATGTCTTTCCGTCCGCCGGCTCGATCAGAAAGTTGTTATGCGGCCAATCTCCGTTTGCTGTCAGCGTCGGTGTCTTTTCGTATTTCACCCCGCCTTTGTTGAATCCGTGCGGATTTTGGAAGATTGCGGCGTCCTCGATCACAAGGCGGCTCTGGTGTCCCACGATCACAGCGTTGCTTTTCGCGTCGCTCCGTACTTCAAAAGCGGAGCTTCCCCCGCGGCCACGCCATGCCATACCTGCCGGAACAGCATAAAGGCCAGTTTTTGCCCCCAGTCTGCCGCCATTCCCACACAGGGTCACGCTCTTGCCGGCAGTGGAGTACACCCTGTATGGTTGGCTGTCAAAATCCTGGTTCTTTGCGTCGTTCTCAATGGTTCCGATCCGCACAGGCTCCGCCGCCATGGGAGCAGGAAAATGTCCGCCGTCTACGGCGCTCACTGCGCTGGCTTTATAGTGGTTAGCTTTGAGGGTATAGGCTTTCTCCCGCCATGCCATACCAGTCTCCAGAATATCCTGCAGTAAGATGCCCCTATCCGCCGGCTGTTCCACCGTTACCTGGCTGTATGTACCGTCCGGGTTCCGCTTACCTGCCCAGTAAAGGCGCTGGCGGTTTTGGGCAGAGACTAAGGCGGAGTTTATCAGGACCGGCTCCACGCCCAACTCCGCCGTGATCTTCGCCCGGATGGCGTGGGACATACTTTTATTGTTCTCATACAGGAAAAAGTCGGGCTTATACTTATCGCGGGCAATCCGGTAATTCAGAAACAGTTCCCACCCCAGGCCGCTGGCCTCCGTTTCCCGGTTCTTTGTCTGCGCAATACTCCAATATGTGCATGGAGAGCCTCCGATCAGCAATCTGATCATAACGCCAACATCCCTCCCATTTCATTGCCGCGCTCCAAACGGCATTTGCGTACTCCCGGTCTCCCGTGTCTCGCCCAGCGTTATAGATTGTCAGCGCTGTCATGGTGTCGTACTGGGCCAGCAAATCACCAAGATGGGCAAGGCCGGTCTGGACGTTTTCTTCCGCTGACAGGCCGCTGGGAAAAAACTTCGGGTTGAGCTGGGTAAGGCCGTAGCATCCCTTTGGGCTGACCGCCTCCGCGTCAAACCCGCTCTCTACCTCAATGAGGCCCAGCGCCAGGCAGAGCGGCACATGGTATGTATCCGCCGCTGCGTCCACCGCCCGAAACAGCTCGTCCGACAGTGGTGTGTGGTTGCGGTATTCGATCAGCTCCTCAATGCGCCCCGTCTCCACAGGCCGCTGGTAGGCCGCGGCGGCCGCAATTGGCTTGTCCGCCTCATGGGTTGGGGCGTGGGCTTCCCTGCCCTCTCCGGGCCCCAGGCACGCCAACAGGCACCCCAGCAGGATACCCGCACACAGTACGCCGGTGATGCGGTCTGTGACGGGGTAGGCGCTGGCTGGGGGCTTGTCCTGGATGCGGGTCATGACTACACCACCTTCATTCCGGGCACGTACTTAAACCGTGCGATATTATCCAGTGGCTTTGGCTGCGGAAGTGGCACTTCCGTAGCGGCTATATACTTTTGGATATCCTCCATGCGGTAGCGGAGCCGGTTACCTACCCTGTACCTCTTTAGGTTGCCTCGTTCTCCCTCTCTATAGATTGTACGAACGCTTACCTTCAAGATTTTTGCGGCATCCCGGGGTGTTAACAACTGTTCCATTCTGACCTCCTTCCAAAAATCCGTTCTATCGGACAGGTTGTGTAGTATCTTGGGTCTGCTCTCGAATAAGCGATTCAACTGCGTCGCGGAATCGCTCTTCAACCCCGTCAGGTTCCCGGTGCCCATTCAGCACCATGCTGACATACTCAGGTGTCACGCCCAGGCGCTCGGCCAATACGAGCTGTGATTTCATGTATTTCCACCTTCTTTTCCTCCTGGTCCGAATCCTCAGGCGCCAAAAGCTCCTCAATGGTGCAGTGATAAAGTTCGGCCAGTTTAGGAAGCAGCGCCGCACGAGGATTCGTCTTGCCTTTCTCCCACAGGCAAACAGCAGATTGGTTAACGCCAATTTTCTCCGCTACCTCAATCTGCGAGATGCCAGCGCATTTTCTAGCACTAGCAAAACTCATATAATTGACACCTCCTTTTTGTGATCCCTCACGAATATGAGATTTACTCATTGACAAAAAGGGCAACCCCGCTTAATATAAGTGTGCCACCACATTTAAGAAGCGGTTACCTCAACCAGAGGTCGCCCATTTGTCTAGTGCTATAATGATAATACCTCATTATTATGAGATTTTCAATTGTGACTCTTCATAATTATGAGATGTTATCATTGTGCACATTGCTAGGAGGAGCCCAATGTCCATCTTTTTTGACCGTTATAGCGCGCTATGTAAGGAACGCGGAGAGTCCCCAAACTCAGTCGCTAAAAAACTGGGGGTTTCATCTGGAAGTATAACCGCCTGGAAAAGGGGGACCATGCCAAGGATTGAAACTGTAAATATGTTAGCATCTTTCTTTAACGTCAGCGCAGACTACTTGCTTGGTAACGTGAGTGATCCATTTTTCTATTTGGACAATGACCGCATAAAGGCCGAAATCAACAGCTACGAAGACACACCGCAAACAGAAAAAGCGCCCACCCCGGAGGGTAAGCGCCCGATCACGTTCGATGACTTTACCTATGCCTTTTACAACGAATCCAAAGACCTGCCAGACGAGAAGAAGAAGATGCTGCTCGATATGGCAAGGTTTATGAAGGCGGATCTCGACAAGGAGAAAGGGGAGTAGCCGTGGACCGACTCCTTGCTCTGTATCACAAATTGAATAGCGCAGGAGCCAGATTCTACACGTGGGACCTGATGGGAGCCCCGGCTGCGACACTGGAGGTCGATGGCTCCTATGGAATCTTCATGGACTTCGATGAAATCAATGGATCAGCGGAGGAAGTTGTTGTGGTGGCACACGAGGGTGGACACTTCTCAACTGGAGCGACGCATAAAGTGACCAGCCCTTACGACCTGGTGGAGAAGCACGAGTACAAGGCATGGAAATGGGCTGTACAAAATGCAATTTCGGCGGAGGATCTGGACGATGCCGTAGCCAACGGATACACGGACATTTGGTCACTCGCAGAGCATTTCAATGTCACCGAGGACTTCATGCGCAAAGCTGTCTGCTGGTATACGCATGGGAATTTAGATGCAGAGCTGTACTTTTAGAAGGACCGATGAGAAAGGAGCGCACCATGATCAAACCAAACCATGCCGTAAAGATGCTCACAAGTCAGCCGCCCAAGGCCCAGGAGGCCGTGATTGACAATCTCCAGGAGGAAGACCTTCGGACTCTGTTGAAGGCCGCTGTGCGGCTGCTGTGGGGAGAAGAAGTGGCATAGTCTTGCAGAAAGCAAAAAAAGAGCCGCCTGGTGCGCGTACACCAGGTCGGCTCTACAGGAAGTGATGCGATTGGACACCCCATCACTTCCTCCAGTTTACCATGCCAAAAGGAGGAAATCAAGATGCCAGGCAGACCAGAATTTTATTATGATGAAAAAACGAAATACTACCGCAAGCGGGTAAAGCTGCCAGATGGAAGATACAAAGACGTTAGAGGCAAGACAAAAGAGGCAGTGAGAGCTAAACTCTATGAGCTCGAAACTGCGGTCCGTCATGGGATTGTCTTGGGAGACAATACCACCGTTGCCGAATTAGCTGTAGAGTGGTACAATAATCGGAAGGACGGGCTCTCCATCTCCAGGCAGGAGGACTACCGCAGTGCTATAAATATCAGGATATGCCCCGTCATAGGGGCCATGAAGATAAAGGACGTTAAGCCGGAACATTGCCAACGTGTTATGGCTATGTCATCAAAATTCTCCTTTTCTACCCAGCAAAAAACAGTTAGTACAATGAAGCAGATTTTTGACTGCGCTGTGGATAACGGTTTGATATTTCGTTCCCCCGCTGAAAAGGTCAAAGCGGGTGGAGAGAAGCCGAAGGAGAAGAAGGCTCTCACTGTAGAGCAGTGCGCCCAGCTTGAAGCGGCCACCAAAGGGACACGAGCCTATATCTTCATTATGCTAGGGCTGTATGCGGGCCTCCGTCGCGAGGAAATCTGCGGGCTTCAATGGCGGGATATTGACTTAACCGCTGACCCGCCCAGGTTGACCGTGGAAAGCGCCGTCCGGTTTTCGGGCGGAAAGGCCGTGTATCCTGCGCCCCTCAAGTCCAAAGCCGCGCATAGAACTATTCCGCTCCCGCCCAATCTGGCCAACGCGCTTCGTGCCGAGAAGAAGCGTAGCAACAGCTTTTTTGTGGTCCACTCACCCGACGGGCAGCACATCACCTTCCAGGGTATGCGGAATATTATTGGGATTATTGACCGGCGGGCGCCAATGAGCGAGGCAAAAAAGAAGAAACGGGAACAACGCGAAAAAGATCTCGGGCGGTCGATTGCTCCTCGCAAAACTCAGAAGAATATCGTTAAGATAGACTTCCGGCCTACGCCGCACCAACTCCGTCACACATATATCACTCGCCTGATTGAGAGCGGCATGGACATTAAAAAGGTACAGTACTTGGCGGGGCATGATGATATAAGAATGACTCTGAACATCTACTCTCATGTTGTAGGAAACACCCCTGAAGAACTCATAGGGGCTGTAGCTGCCGCATTTTCGGGGCAAAGTTCGGGGCAAAACAAGAATCAAATAACCGAAAATATCTTAAATATCAATGGATAGCGGGGTATTTTTAGCTATGCTTGACGTGCGGGAGGTCACAGGTTCAAGTCCTGTATCGTCCACCA
>PPYE01433836.1_pt1 | contig 17670 bp, 20 predicted proteins | sample 1559881 | NCBI WGS metagenome assembly PPYE01 (sample SAMN08240022, study PRJNA423297) | Human gut metagenome, whole genome shotgun sequencing project. | reverse complement strand
GCACTGGGAAGTTTAAACCGACTCATCCGAGCCTTAAATGATATGAAAGAACGGGCAAAGAACCTTCTTCAATGGTCTTTGCTTCGACAAAGCCAGTTGATAGAACGGATGCTGTTCTTACATCAGCCAACTTTAGCGGATTATCTGAGAAACTATTATGACAAGAGAAATGCAGTCGCAGAATCCTACGCTTATGGAACACAAAAGGCGAAGAATATAAATCTGAAACAATTTGCAGAGACGATCCGCTTTCTGGAAGAGCAGGAGGTGAGGACCCCAGAACGGCTGACGGAGAAAATCCAGGAATTAGATACTCAGCTAAAAGAGGTAAGTCAGCGGTTGAATCAACAACTGTCTGCTCTGCGAAGTGTCAACAGCAACCTTTATGCGATGAAAGAGTATTTTGAAACGAGACCTGTTTATCTGGAATTAAAGAACAAATATTTTGGCAGGGAAAAATTCAAAGAGGAACATAAGAAGGAACTTAGTGGATATTATCGTTCGGAAAGAATCTTAAAAGAAAATCTGGATGCGAATGGAAAAATACCAGAAGGAAAATGGAAGCGAGAAGCAGATCGTTTATCGGAAGAGATTGCTGCTTTGAAACGAAAGAAGAAACATCATGGAATGGAATTATAGGAGGAATTTTAGAAGATGGAAGAATATACAAGAGAACAGATTCAAAGAGCAGATGATACTGATTTATATGTTTTTCTTTCTGGGAGAGGAGAACAGTTCAAACGATGTGGAAAAGAATACCGGTGGTTACGACATGACAGTGTGATGATCAACAAGAACGAATGGTATCGTTTTAGTCAGAATAAAGGTGGTCATGCCATTGACTTTATGAAAGAATTCTACGGTTTTTCTTTTGCAGAGGCAGTTAAAGAATTATTAGGAGAAGAGGGAGCTGGAGAAACCAACAGAAGAACGGGCAAGGAAGATGCAGGCAGACAGAAGGTCTGCCCCATCCCCTTGCCTGGATTGGAACTGCCAGAAAGAAATGAAAGCTGTGAGATTGCAAGGAAGTATCTGATTGAGCAGAGGAAACTATCGGAACAGCTGGTAGATCAGATGATTGCAAAGGGGGATATTTATGAAAGTAAAAACTATCACAATGTGGTGTTCGTTGGAAGAGACAAAGAACAGAATCCCAGATATACAGCTATGCGGGGAACCGATGAGAACCGATATCGTGGGGAAGCAAGAGGTTCAGAAAAAGCCTATGGATTTGGCCATATAGGAACGGATGAAAAACTATTTGTGTTTGAATCTCCAATTGATCTTTTGTCTTATATCACCGCAGTTCCGGAAGAATGGGAAATGCATAGTTATATTTCCCTGGGAGGATTGAGTGAAAAAGCAATGAAACGGATGTATACAGAATATCCTCATATCCATTCCATCTACTTGTGTCTGGATAATGATGAGCCTGGAAATGAGAGATGCAGGCAGTTTGTTTCTCTTATTCCGGAGGAACTGAGTGTGTACCGATTAGAACCGGTGAAGAAAGACTGGAATGAATGTCTGGTAGCAGAAGTTCCAGTAGAAAATATGGCAAAGCAGATGTGTTGGAGAGATGCCAGGGAAAAACCAGTTCCGGTCATGAAGATGTCGGAAGTTGAGGAAACGGTGGTCCAGTGGCTATGGTATCCATTCATTCCCTTTGGAAAGGTTACTTTGATTCAGGGGAATCCGGGAAAAGGAAAAACGTGGCTTGCAATGGCAATCGCCGCATACTGTACGAATGGAAAAGAACTTCCCAATGCACTTCCCATAGAACCCTTTAATGTGTTGTATCAAACAGCAGAGGATGGGATAGCAGATACCATTAAGCCTAGATTAGCGAAATGTGGTGCAGATATGACAAGGGTGCGATTCATCAATGAAGAAGAAAAACAGCTTTCTATGACGGACGATCGGATTGAAAAAGCCATCCGCCAGAACAATGTACGACTCATGATCATGGATCCCATACAGGCTTATCTGGGATCCAATGTGGATATGAACCGGGCAAATGAGATCCGTCCCTTATTCCGGCATCTCAGTACGATTGCAGAGAGAACTGGATGTGCCATTGTTCTCATTGGACATTTGAATAAGTCATCGGGAAGTCAGAGCGATTACCGTTCCCTGGGATCCATTGATATTGCAGCGGCAGTACGAAGCATCTTATTTGTAGAAAAGGTGGAAAAAGAGAAGGAACAGGATATCCGAGTAGTATATCAGCAAAAGGATTCTCTTGCTAAGAAGGAAAATCCGGTAGCGTTTTCTTTAGGAGAAGGAGGCTTAAAATGGTTAGGAGAATACGATATATCCATTGAAGATCTGCTGATGGGGAAAGCAGGAACGAAAAAGGAAACGAAACTGGAAAAGGCACAGAAGTTGATCCTGGAGTTATTAACCAAACGAAAAGTAATGTGTTTAGAAGAATTAGAGGCAGAACTACTAGCCTATGGGATTTCTTCCAGAACAGGAAGAGATGCAAGAAAACAGTTGGAAAACAGATTGAGCTACGACTGGTGTCAGGGGAGAAAAGGGAGGTGGGAGCACCGCTATGAAGAAACAAAAACTGAATTATCGTTTTCATAATCCGAATACTGCGGAAGTTACCGCCGATTACATATTAAAAGTATTTATTGAGGTGAATGCGAAGAAAGTTGAACGAGTTATGCAGGAGGTAGCTGAGAAGAGTGCGGAAGGGGACAAGCAGGAGGGAAAATAAATTATCCAAGCATATTCAAGGTTTATTCGAGATGGAACTCAAGAATTGTCTCAGATGTTGCGAAATGTATGCCATCAATAGTTTGTTTTCAACTGTGAAAAATAGAAAAAATAAAATTTCAAAACAATATATGAGAGAAAAACTCATATATTGTTTACAAAAGTGAAAAATGGAGTATAATAAAGAGTAAAGAAGATAAAATCTGAAATGGAGGTAACGGTATGTTATGTCAATTTACAGTTAAGAATTATAAGAGCATACGAGATGAGATGACGTTTGATATGCAGGCGGCGGCTATTTCGGAGCATGAAGATAAAGTGATAATGGATAAAAATGGGGAGCAGTTTTTGCCGGTTTCTGCAATATATGGTCCAAACGGTGGTGGAAAATCAAATGTCTTGGAAGCATTGCATACTGTGGCAGCAAAAGTGTTACGCCCGTTGTATGCAACAGGAGATAACGAGGAACGTGTTTTTCTTCAGAAAAAATTACTGATTGAGCCCTTTGCGTTTTCGGAAGAAATGAAAAATGAACCGACAGAATTTGAAGTTTTCTTCCGAACAGAACTGGCAGAATATAGATATATTCTTCATGTGAAAAGAGAGATTGTTGTATATGAATGCCTAGATCGTGTGAAATTGGAGACGGGAAGACGTTCAGCTCTTTTTGAGCGAAATGCAGAGGAAACAATATTAAAGGGTGTGTTTGCAAAATTAAAGATTAGTGACGAACTTTCTGAAACATTACCATTATTATCTTATTTAGGAATTACCTATAAGAAAAATGAGGTGGTAAAAGACGTTTTAGAATGGTTTGAATACGGCATTGATTTTCTAAACTATGGGAATCCGATTGAAGAACTCCGTATGGCAGTATCAAATTCAGAGGATGTAAAGCAGTTAATGCTAGATATGATTCAGGAAATGGATTTGGATATTGTGGATTTCCGAGTTGTGAAAGATGAAAATGATCGAATTGATGTGTACACAAAACACATGGTAGAGGGATATGAAGCAGAACTAAATTTGTTTGATGAATCCAGCGGTACGAAGAAATTGTTTGGGTTAATGCCATTTATTGCTGATAGCTTATTATCAGGAGCAACACTGGTAATTGATGAACTAGATGCAAAAATCCATCCGGTGTTATTACGTCATATAATTATGATGTTCAATGACATGAGTATCAATAAGAAAAAGGCACAGCTGATTTTTACATCTCATGATTTGTCTACAATGAATAGTGAGGTATTTCGCAGGGATGAAATCTGGTTTGTGGCGAAAGGAAATGCACAGAATTCTCAATTGTATTCTCTTGTAGAGTTTAAAAATGAGAAGGGCGAGTCTGTTCGTAAAGATGCCAAATTTGATAAACAGTATCTTGAAGGTAAGTATGGTGCAGATCCATACCTCAGAAGAATTATAGATTGGGGGAAGGTTAATGCCTAGGAAAACCAGAACAGAAGCGTGGAGAAAGAAGCGCCGCCAAGAGCATTTGGAAATGAAAAAATACAGATATTACATTTTTTGTGAAGGTCAAGAAACGGAACCGAATTATTTCCAAGGGTTCAAAAAATGGATTGAAGAAAATCCGATTTACAAAGACATGGTTTTGATTGAAATAGAGCCTTGTCAGGCGGAGACCATGCGTGTAATCGGAATGGCAGAAGAATATGTGAAAAAGAACCGACTTCAAAAAGGGCAGATATGGTGCGTGTATGATAAAGATAGTTTTCCAGCGCAGCATTTTAATGGCGTGGTTGAACGTGCTGAGAAATTGAATAAACAGAATCCAGAGTTACAATATCATGCGGCATGGAGTAACGAGTGCATAGAGTTTTGGTTTCTTCTGCATTTTGCATATTATACTTCAAACAATCACAGATCTGAGTATAAGAAGTTCCTTAATGAGAAATTTCAAGAACTTGGGATTGGTAAGTATGAGAAAAACATGTATAACATTTTTGAATTGTTAATGGAGTATGGAAGTCCTAAATTAGCGATACGATATGCGAAGCGAATTATAAAAGAGGGACAGGGGAAAACACCGACAGAGATAGCACCGGGAACGAAGGTTTATGAGTTGGTGGAGGAATTGGCAAAGTATTTGCCGGAAGAATATAGAAAATTGTTTTCATGAATAATACGGAAGGATAAATAATGGATATTGATACGATAAAAAAGATAATACAAGATTTTTTTCAAGAGGGTACAGTTACAATAGTTGGATCAGGACTCTCATTAGCAGAAGGAATTCCAGGAATGGGCGAACTAGCTAAGAAATTGCAAATGGAAATTCCAGGATTGTTGTCTGCGACAGGTGATATTAAAAACTGGAATAATATTGAAAACGATTTGGCAAAAGGAGTTGGATTAGAAGAAGCTTTACACAATACTAAGCCAAGTTCATATGTTGAAGAGTGTATTCGGAAAGTAACGGCAATATATATTGGTGAAGCGGATAAAAGGCTTTTGACAGATATTGTAAAAACTGGAAAACAACTTAGATTTTCGGAATATTTACAACGGTTTAATATAAGAAATGAAGGAATGACAGTAATTACAACAAATTATGATCGATTGCTTGAGTACGCATGTGAAACTAATGAAATAATGGCAGATACACTTTTTGTTGGAAAGTATATAGCCCGTTTCAAACCCAATCAAAGTAAGTATGCCTCTTGTATTGGGGTGCAAAGAACGAATGGAAAAGGGAAAAAACTGCAGTATTCTCCAAGAGTGATTATTTTGAAACCACATGGTTGTTTGAGTTGGCATTTAATTAATAGTATTCCATATTCATTGCCTGATTATTCAATAGAGGATAGTTTAATAATTACTCCTGGATTAAATAAATATCGCGAAGGGTATAGTGTTCCGTTCGATATACATCGAGCACGTGCTAATGAGGAAATTGACAAGGCGCAGCGGTATATTATTATTGGATATGGATTTGGTGATGATCATTTAGAAACACATTTAATGCAACAGTTACGTGCTGGAAAACCAGCACTTATTCAAACTCGTCTTTTACATTCGTGCGAATGCTCATAAAATGTATTATTAATTCGCTTTATGCGTGTTTTATGATTAATTATCCGCACAATCCGCTTCGTCCGTAATGTTTTTGTAGCCAAAATGTAGCCACTATTTTTATTCACCTCGCAGGAACTTATTTACCGCCGCCAGATTTTCATGCCTCATAGTGAGTTCTTTCTGACGGCTTACAAGTAGACTATGGAAGTACTCTATAAAAAAAAGATTTATTGAAAACAACATTGAATACATTCTTGCCGAAGATGGCATGTACTACCCCAATTTGCAATTACCAGAAGATAACAAAACTCGTCCCATTGGCTTATACGGATCTCTCCGCAAATCATATATAAAAGAGCATCACCCCGTTTTATATATATGGTCTTAATCCTGTCTGGTACTCTGACAAAGCACCTTGCTGATATAAATGAAGCCGCCCATGATCGCACGGTTTTAATCGTAAAACAAATGGCAAAACAACAGGGCATTACTGAACAATTAAAATCTTCTAATTGGCTCACGTGGCTTCAAGCTATGAATAACATCCAAGCCTCAGCAAGAGAACTGGTATTTTCTGAAATCGTGTACGCATAACTACTTTCTTTTATTACCGGCACTGGCAGAGTCCCCGTGCCGGTCTACAATTATTCATCCAGCATTAGTTTCCCCGCCCTTGCTTTCGCCTTTAATCGGGCAAGTTATTCTTTTTCAACCTGTTGAATACTTTGTTCTGGTGTCGGTAAATCTTCCGGCATTGTACCACCCATAAAATCATGTATTTACCCTATTATTATTTCTAAATTCAAAAGATCATCCATCATATATTATCGGCAACAATATCTATACTATTTCGACTTAATCAAACGAGTAGAAAATCTCTGCAGAATATAATGATTCTACAGGATGTAAATCTCATCTTCTGAAAACCAACCGTTTGATAATGCTGTATTTTTAACCGATTCCATATTTTCTGTATAAGCAACAACCGCCAAACTCTTCTTTGCTCTCGTGCAGGCAACGTAAAAGAAACGTGCCGTTCTCGTGATGCTGGTATCCTTACCCTTACGCTTATTTTTTACGCCAGTATCGCTTTGAGCTTTTGCACCAAACAACTTCTCGTAACTAAACAAAAAACCTCTGGCCTGTGCATCATCCATAATAACCATAACTCTGGGAAACTCTAACCCCTTAACGCCCTGATGTGTAGCAAAACGAGTATTGTCAGTAACATATGATGAATATTTTTCCAATTCACAAAACGGTACAGATAATGCATTTCTTAGAGCTGGTACTTTTTCGTTTTCTCCTTGGGAGAATTCTGTTAACAATTCATCAACACGACTTCCAACCTTTGGTGTTAGAATATTGTTTTTCTATCCAACGGTTTTCCGTTCCGCGTGACAAAGATCACACCGGAGCGGATTTTTTGTTTTCTGGCATAGTCCAACAGCAGCTTTCTCAGCTTGCCGGGGATCAGGATCGTCCGGATCTTGGCTTTGCAATTCACGACAACTTCGCCGTGGCTCACAGCCTCCACCGTAAAAAATTTCAGTTCCGACACCCGAATCCCGGTGCTGCAAATGGTCTGCATCACAAGGCGAAGCTGCTCATTCTTTTCCGCTGCTTTCAGAAGCCGCTCATACTCGGCCTTGGTCAGCTCTTTTTCTTCCGCACAGTAGACGCATCTTTGTAACTTCATGGATTTTACTTTGCAGTCAGACCACCCTATATAAATAAGGAAGCTGTTCAGGCTCGCCAGCATGGAATTGATGGACCGAACCGCATAGTTTTCTTCCTGCAAATGCTTCTTGTATTCCATAACCACATCCTTTGTGACGCTCTTTTCTCCAACATAAACCATAAAAGCACGGACATCCCGGAGGTATTTCTCCACGGTGGCCGTGCTTTTTTCTTCCCGGATCAAATATTGGTGAAAAGCCTCGATTTTTTGCTCTGTTAATTTTCTTTCGCTCATTTCGGTTCCCTCCTGATTTTGCACTTTGCTTTTCATATTGTACCCAAGTTTTGCAAATTGCCGCACCTGCAATGGAGGGAAAAGCACATTTCATGTTCTTGCACAGTCAGTCTGACTGTTCTATATTATTCTACGCAGGACAACTAGTTAAGTCAATACAAATTAACAGAATGGCTGGGCGGTTTTTCGATTCTTGTATAGTAAAATTGGTCATAATAATACAAGAAGGTGGTTTATCCTATGGAACGAGAAGATTTCTGCAAAAGGCTGGCACAGCTAAGAATAAATAAGGGCGTTTCTGCCAGAGATATGAGCCTGTCCATCGGCCAAAGTCCCAACTATATCAATGGTATTGAAGGTGGAAAGAATTATCCATCTATGGAAACCTTCTTTTATATCTGCGATTATTTTGAGATAACGCCGAAAGAATTTTTTGATCTGGAATCATCCGACCCGACAAAGGCATCCGAACTTATGGATGTGATAAAGGTTCTGCCCGGAGAACAGATTGATTTGCTCATTGCACTTGGAAAGGCAATCCGCAAATAACATGAGACACATTTCAATGATGAAATTTATAAGGACGGAGGTACTGTAATGGGAAGTGAGTTCCACAAAGGCAAACGATTTATTCAGGAAGTCCTAAAGGTCGTTCAGGCTGGACTTGCTGAAAATGCCACCCCGGAAGACCGTGAAACAATGGCTCTCCTGCTTTCTGACGATTTGGAGGTCAGCGGAGGAATGATGGATTCTATTATGCAGGTAATAGAGGAAGAATCAGTGCAAGAAGTGCTGGATTTATAAGCTAATTCAAGTTCGCAAGCAATGCCTTCTTATACAGAAGTCGTATGAGGTATGAAATCCGTACCCCGGATTTCATGCCTCATGCTTGTTGGTGACATATCCCCAAACTCCTGAGATTATTGCCGTGGGCAATGGCTACGCGTTCCGTTGGAACGCTGAAAACAAACGCTGACTGAAAGCTAATGCCGGTCTTTTTCAGTAGAACGCTGGGACTCCGGTTCCGTGCGAATTTCCAGTAAATACTCCACATTTGCCCGCACATTATGAAGCTCTTTCATATCGTCTCTGTCCTGCTTATAAGCAGAGTAGGCTTTCCGCTTCTGCTCCAACAGGGCAGCGTATTCTTCCCGCAAACCCTTGACAGAAGGCAGCTTTGTGATCCCCAGCTCGTCAAAATATTTCTTCGCCGCCTGGTGCAGAAGGATGTCCGCCTCATGCGCTGACCGAAACTTTTTGCTGTACCCGGCCTTGCGATATTCCACATAGACCGCCCTTGTCTTGGCGTAGTTCACGATCTGTTTTTGCAATTCTGCATTGGCATTCATCTTACTTTCCAGCTCCTTGATCTGTGCAGACACGGCATTGAAATTGGCGGTGGTGCTATCGGATTTTTCTTTTAACTCCGTATAATTCATATCACCATGCTCTTTCAAATAAAGCACCGCCTGAAAAAGTTGTTTAATATTGAATACTTTCGCCCAACGTTCATAACCAGGACCTTTTCCGGCACGGAGGGCCGCTTCAATATCCACCAGCATACCGATCTTTTGTGCGGGTTTCTTATAAGAGGTACGGCGAGGTGTGACCTTCCTGGTTCCTGCGATTCGTTCCCGAATGGCCTGCTCGGTATAATCGCCTTTCAAGGTATCGCACCGGGTATAGCGGTGTTCCGGTGAAGTGCGGAGCCGCAGATGCTTTCGTTCCCGGTTGACTTCAATACCAGCCACCTCCAGCTTTTGCAAAAATTCTTCAAAATCCTTCGGCTTTTCTGCCAGTGCAGCATCAATGGTCCAGCGTAGCTACTCCTGGTGGGAGGGCTGTTTTTGATTTCCCTGCCATGTGCCATAATGATCCCGGCTGGGCTTTGGATTTATTCAACATATAGCAAGGGCAGTCCAGCGGAAGGCAGATTTTATCCGTGCTGTCATAGTTGGCACATTTGTTTACCAGCCGCCGGATCGCTGCCCGTTCAGATCGTGTCAGTTCCCGTGATGCCGGGCCGCTCATTTCCGCCTGCCTTTTGCTGCTGGAAATTCCAGCTTGAAATTCACATACTTGTCACCCGTGTCATCCAGCACCACTACCGCGTCATAGGTTTTGCCAGTCTTTTCGCTGTAAAGCCCGGATATGGAAATGCAGCCCTATTTCAATAGAGCAACCGCAACGGATTTGGTTATGGTTTTCTTCTTGGAAGTGAAGAACTTATTGTCTTTCCAGAGAGCAAAGGCACAATCCCTGTTATCACAGAAAAAGCCCTTTTTGCCCTCATACACAGGTGCACCACAGCGGGGACAGGTGCCGACAGCATCCTGCTTTCCTTTAGCGTCCGGGAACAGTTTGGCAAATCGTTCCTCCGGTGCAGTATGTTCTTTTACCAGTTCCCGGCACATTTCCGTGATCCCTTCCATAAAGGTATCTGCGGATAGTTCGCTCCGTTCCACCTGTTTCAGCATAATCCATAAAAGTGGAAATGTTCACCGGTACATGTGCATGGTGAACGGTCTGGATCTTTGTAATCTCGCGCAGGGTATCTTCCAAGGAGCGCCCCTGTGCCACCTGCTCCGCAAAAGGTTCCAGATAGACCGTAGGTGAAAAGTTCTCGCCCTCTCGAAGAATGGTAAGCCCGCTCAACATACGGTCATTGCTTTTTGTAACTTCCTGGATAGAAACCTTTGCAGTCTCATATTCCGGGGGAAGGTATTCTTTGATGTGGTCTTTCACATATTGGTTAAATTCCTCTATCTGCATATAGCCTCCTTCATTTTTTTAGATTTTGGGTAAGAAAAACGCACACTTAAACTGTGCGCGCATATCAAACGGTATTCTTATTGCCCTGTGCTGCCGAATCCTCCTGTACCACGTTCCGCACCCAGATCCGTCACAAAATCTGCAATAACAACCGGGGCAATTACGAGCTGCCCTACACGGGAGCCTTTGGTGAGTTCCTGAATTTGGTTGCTGACATTGCTGATAATGGCATGGATCTCTCCACGATAGCCAGAATCCACGGGCGGCAGCTCGCACACCAGGCCTTTAACTGCCATGCTGGTTCGGGGAAAGATATAGCCGGCATGGGATACTTATTCTCACTTGTATCCGGATTCCGATAAGGCTCTTGCCGATAAAACAGAAGTGATGATTAGGCAGGAAGAATACGAAAAAGAGAGAAAAACAAATTCTATTATTCCTAACGATATCTTTGTTGATATGGTTCCTGGCTCTCCACTATCAAAAGCAAGCCAGTATCTTCTCAAAAAATCAATAGATGATGGAAACGAACATATAAAAAAGAACAACCAAAATATTTTCTCCAAATATGGAATTAATATAGATAGTGAAGAGTTGTACGGATATCCTATATCAGCATATCTTGATTTGATAGCTTTTGGCGATTCAATCATTCATATTATTTCTACCTTCAGGCCGGATCCGGATATGAAGGATTTTGTTCTAGCTGTTTTTTCGGATGCGATCAGTACGTGCGAGATGGTTAATGGCAGCATAGAAAAATTGGATGATTTTATGGCCAATACAACCATACCGAAATATAAGAAATTATGCGGAAAAAGCGGAAATTTCTGAGTTTTAACATCACGGAATAAAAAAATAGGGCACTCTGGGGTTTGGTTTATTATTCAAATTCGACAATTACTAATCAATTTTGTTTAGAGATTATTCTCTGTCGTGTTTACAGTTCTTTTGATTATTTGATTTATCCATATTATCCTGCCTATACAGGCTAATGTTATCATTTTGTTATCGGTGTTGATAACACTTGCTCCGTAACTGTGGATAATAGCACTATATTCTATTTCAGATCATAAGCGATTTTGCTTAAAAAATCAATCCCTATTCAAATTCATACCATTCCTTAAATCTCAGTCTTTGAGCAAAATACGATTTTTTTTATATTCAATCATGCCATCTTTCTGCATTTTAGAAAGCTCGTTGCACATAGTACTGCGGTCAACATTCAAGTAATCTGCTAATTGCTGGCGGTTATATGGAATCAGAAAAGAATTGCTTCCGGCATGTTTTGCGCATTCTGAAAAATAAGACATCAATCGGCCTCGTATGGATTTGGAACTGGTGTGCAAAATCCTTTGTGAAAGTTGCAGACTTTTATGAGCACAGACAGTCAGTAGATTTCGTGCAAGGTTTGTATGAAAAGGGCAGGCGTTTGTGCCTGACAGTACAATGCCGATATTCTCTATAATACTCCCTTCTGAAAGAATTACTTCTCCTTTTTTATAATTGCGTTTTACACTATTCAAACAGCTTAAAAGCGAGGAGATGTCATCTTCTTCTAACCCACGGAATAGCTGCATATCGGATAATTTCATATTTTTTACCCTTTCGTTGTTATAACAACAGATTTTTATTTTTAATTATAATATACTATGCCCAGAAAGACAAGAGAAAGGATGGTATAAAATGATTCGAAGAATTATCCAAATAGATGAAGAAAAATGTAACGGATGTGGTGCGTGTGCCGAAGCTTGTCACGAGGGTGCAATCGGCATGGTAAACGGCAAAGCAACACTTCTGCGAGATGATTATTGTGATGGTTTGGGAGATTGTCTGCCAACCTGCCCGACAGGTGCAATTTCCTTTGTGGAGAGAGAAGCTGCCGCCTATGATGAAAAAGCTGTGCAGGAAAATATGAGGAAAAAAGCGAAAAGCAATCATGCCGCTGTTCCCCATACAGGCTGCCCCGGCAGTCGAATGCAGCGTATTCAACATTCACAAGAAACAACTCCTTCTGCCCGGGTACAGACAGAATCACAGTTGGGACAATGGCCATGCCAAATCAAACTGGTACCGACTAATGCACCATATTTTGACGGCGCAAAATTGTTAATTGCAGCGGATTGCAGTGCATACGCCTATGCCAGAATGCACGAGGATTTCATGCGTGGGAAAATTACGATTATCGGCTGTCCAAAGCTTGACAGCATAGACTACAGCGAAAAGCTGACGCAGATCATTCAAAACAACAACATTCAAAGTGTGACGGTTGTACGCATGGAAGTTCCCTGCTGCGGCGGACTGGAATTAGCTGCCAAAAAAGCGTTGCAGGCAAGCGGAAAATTCATTCCTTGGCAGATTGTTACGATTTCGTTGGGTGGTAAAATTTTGGAATAAAAGGAGAGATACTATGAGTAAAAAAATGAAAAACATTGCTCAATCAGAAGTACTGACGCTGAGAGAACAAATTTCTTATCAGGAGGGGCAGGTTGTCAGCAAAACTTTGACACAAAACCAGGCAGTAAGTATTACCCTGTTCTCATTCGCAAAGGGCGAAGAGATCAGCACCCATGAATCGGGTGGGGACGCCTTCGTCACCTGCTTGGATGGTATCGGAAAAATCACGATTGATGGCGTTGAATATCTGCTGCACGAAGGAGAATCTATTGTCATGCCAGCAGGCCATCCCCATGCGGTATATGGGCAGGAAGCGTTCAAGATGCTTTTAGTAGTTGTATTTTAATCAAACGCAAAATTGACAAAGGAAGGTGATTTTATGAAAGCAACAAAAGTAGATAAGGATCTCTGCATTGGCTGTGGGCTTTGCTGTGGATCTGCGACGAGGTTTTCCGTATGAACGAGCAGGGAAAGGCGGAAGCGTATCAACCAGCAAACGCTGAAAATCAAGGTGCTGTACAGGAGGCCATCGACTCGTGTCCTGTGTCTGCAATCGCCTGGGAAGATTAATTCAAACGCGTCTATATGCTTTTTTGATTGAGAAGAAACCACATTATTTCAAATTTTAATAGTTTTTAGGAGGCATATTATGGAACAAAAAATGTTTTGCTATCAGTGTCAGGAAACCGCCGGGTGCAAGGGCTGCACCATGTCCGGCGTATGCGGAAAGAAACCTGATGTAGCGGCCATGCAGGATCTGTTGGTCTATGTCACAAAAGGAATTTCGGCTATTACGACTGCATTGCGTCAGGAAGGTAAGCAGGTATCTGCCAAAATCAATCACTTGATTACTCTGAATCTGTTCACTACCATTACCAACGCAAATTTTGATAAAGAGAGCATTGAATCAAGAATCCGTGCTACACTGACCGAAAAGGAAGTTCTGCTAAAGCAAGTTACCAATCTGACTGTTCTGCCTGAAGCCGCAAAATGGAACGGATCTGAAAACTGGGAAGAAAAAGCCAGAACTGTCGGTGTTCTTTCTACCGAAAACGAGGATATTCGCTCTCTGCGCGAGTTAATCACCTACGGTTTGAAGGGACTTTCCGCTTACTCGAAGCACGCAAATGTGCTGTTGAAGGACAACGATGAAGTTGACACATTTCTTCAGAAAGCACTGGCTGCCACGCTGAATGACAACCTTAGTGTAGAAGATCTGATTGCTCTAACAATGGAAACAGGAAAATACGGAGTATCCGGTATGGCAATGCTGGATAAGGCTAACACAGACAGCTATGGAAACCCCGAAATTACAAAGGTAAATATCGGTGTCAGAAAGAACCCCGGCATTCTGGTATCCGGCCACGACCTGCGCGATTTGGAAATGCTGTTAGAACAGACACAGGGAACTGGAGTGGATGTGTATACGCATTCCGAGATGTTGCCAGCTCATTATTATCCCGCTTTCAAAAAATATCCTAACTTTGTTGGTAATTATGGGAATGCTTGGTGGAAACAAAAAGAAGAATTTGAATCCTTTAACGGTCCTATTCTAATGACAACCAACTGCATTGTTCCTCCTAAGGATAGTTACAAAAACAGGCTTTACACTACCGGCGCTGCGGGATATCCGGGATGTACACATATTCCGGGAGAAATTGGCGAACAAAAAAATTTTTCTGCGATTATTGAGCATGCAAAAAAATGTGTCGCTCCGAGTGAAATCGAAACCGGTGAAATCATCGGCGGATTTGCCCATGCACAGGTTCTGGCTTTGGCAGATAAAGTTGTAGAAGCTGTAAAAAGCGGTGCTATCAAAAAGTTTGTGGTTATGGCGGGCTGTGATGGTCGAGCAAAGAGCCGCGACTACTATACAGAATTTGCTAAGGCTCTGCCGAAGGACACTGTCATCCTTACTGCCGGTTGTGCAAAATATAAATATAACAAGTTGCCTTTAGGCGATATCAATGGCATCCCACGTGTTCTGGATGCAGGTCAATGCAATGATTCCTATTCCCTTGCTGTAATCGCCTTGAAACTCAAAGAGGTCTTTGGGCTTGACGATATTAACGATCTGCCAATTATCTATAATATCGCATGGTACGGTAACCGCTCCATAATCCCCCGTACAGCAAAAGAAAAGAGCCCTGGAAACGGGGCTCGAAAGGGGTGAAATCATTTGAGCTTGCAATAGTCGGGCAAGGTTTCCGCCCAGGGCAGCAGCGGGGTCAGTTGTTCTTCAGCAGGATTTTCGCCCAGTTTGGGCAGTTCCTGCAGCAGGAACAACAGGTAACCAAAGGGATCGAGGCCGTTGCGTTTGGCCGTCTCCATCACGCTGAAGCAAAGAGCACTGGCATCGGCTCCTTTGGCGGTATCGCAGAACAGAAAGTTTTTGCGGGCCATCACAAAAGGCTTCACGGTGCGCTCAGCAAGATTGTTGGTCAGTTCCAGGCGGCCATCCAGAAGCACGGCGTTCAGGGCATCCTTCTGGTTGAGGGAGTAATTTTTCGCCTTGCTCAGTGCGGTTCCCTCCGCCGCTTCGAAACTGTCCAAAAGTGCCCAATATTGTTCCAGCAGCGGCCGGAGCTTTTGCTGCCGCAAATCAAACCGGGTCTGCGGGGATTCATCCTTCCACGCCTGCTCCAGGGCAAACATCTCTTCAATCAGTCCAAACGCTGCTTCGGATCTGCTTGCCTGTACCGGCTTGCCGTCCACAAAGCAATCCACCCATTTGCGACGTGCATGGGCCCAGCAGCCCACATGGGTCACAGAATCCAGACAATGGTAACCCGAATAGCCGTCGGTCTGGGTGTAGCCGGAGAAGCCCTGCAGCATCTCTCTGGCTACCCGGCCTGAACGGCTGGGACTGTACTGGTACAGTGCGATTTTCTTTTCGGCGGAACAGAACACCCACATCTGGGACATCTGTTTGGATTCCCGACCATCTTCTTTCAGGACATGGACGCGGGTTTCATCCACATTCACAATGTCCTGCCGCAGCAGCTCCTTGCGAAGCAGCTCATACAACGGCTTGAACCAACGGGCGCTGCGGATCACCCAGTTGGCCATGGTATTGCGCCGCAGTTCTACCCCCTGGCCCTTCCAATAGGCCTCCTGGCGATACAACGGCACTCCGTTCTGGAACTTCTCCTGCATCACATAGGCTACCGTCGAGGGTGCCGCCATGCTTTTCTTCATCACCGGTACCGGTGCTTGGGCCTGCCGGATATAGCTTTCTCCGGTCTGCGCTTCGCAGTGGGCACACTTGTAGCTGGCAGCATAGTAATCCACCACATACACCTGGGCCGGGACAATCACCAGTTCAGAGCGGACAAACTTTTCCCCGATCCGTACCATAGCGCTGCCGCACTTGGCACAGATCTGTTCCTGCTCCGGCAGTTCGCAGACCACCTTCTTGCGTTCCAGCCCTTCGGTCAGTTCTTCCTTGGTTCGCTTGGCTTTCCGGGCATGTGCCTTCACCGGTGTCGTTTTCCCCGGTTCCGGCGCAGACGCGTCGCTGCAGACCTCCGCTTCATTGAAGAAGTCCAGCTGTCGGGCATCTACATACTGGATCTGCTCACTGGACTGCCCAAACATCCGTTTGCGCATCTTCACCAGCTGTTCGTTCAGAGACTGCATCTTCACCAGCTGCTTCTCCAACTGCTGGTTTTTCTGCTCCAGCGACCGGATATATGCCGCCACTTCCGGCGGAAGATTTTTTGTGTCCAGATTCATGGCGGCGCTCCTCCCGGGTGGATTTTCTGTTTCCATTATACTGGGAAAAGAGCCTGCACACCAGCAAAAACCACCTTCCCAAGGTGAGAAATTCCCGGTGGAAAACCGCGGCATTTCCGGCAGAATATTCCCCGAAAATATCTTCCTCTGTGGAAATCACACCAGCTTTTTCGGACGCCCGGGACGGATCGCCCTGGGCTGCTCAATGTTCAGCCCCTGCATGAGCCAGGTGAACTGCTCCCAGGTCAGCGGCTTTACCTCCTGAGCGTTCCGCGGCCACTGGTAGCGACCATTGTCCAGCCGCTTGTACAGCAGCACAAACCCATCCGGTTCCCACAGCAGAGCCTTCAGCCGGTCACACCGTTTGCCGCAGAACAGAAACAGACTGCTGGAATAGGGGTCTATCCCAAAGTTCTGCTGCACGAATGGCACCAGACTGTTCAGGCCCTTGCGCATATCTGTGTAACCGCAGACAATGTAGATGTTTCTGGCCTGCCGGATGTCCCCCAGCATCTCAGACCAGCTCCTTTACCAGGCTGGCCAGATAGTCAGCCGGTGTGTTTCTGGGTAGACGAATGTGGATATTGCCAGTTCGGATCTCGATGCCTTCTTCGCAATCCGCAGGTTCAGCCTTTGCCAGAGCCGTCCCTGCGTTCCAATGGGAAGCTTGTTCCGGCAGTTCCACCTGCACCGGCACGATCTCCTGCGGCACTAAAAGTTCTCCGGCCAATTCATCCCGAAGCTGTTTTTGCCACCGCATGAAGGTGGAATAGCCAATGCCGTTCTCTGCGCACCACTCCCGCTTGCTTTTTCCGCTGTGCGCACACTCCTGCACGACCTGCAGGCAACGCTGCTTCTTCAGGTTTGCATATTCGTTTCCCATTTTACCGCTCCCATTGTGAGACTTCTGGGACTCCTGAGATTTTTGCGACTCCTTAGACTTTTGAGACCGCATTTCTCATTTGTCTCATTTTCCCTATTGTCTCACATCCGCCCGTCCTTCGGTAGCCGGGGGATTATGGAGCGGTTAC
>PPYE01721148.1_pt1 | contig 17671 bp, 13 predicted proteins | sample 1559881 | NCBI WGS metagenome assembly PPYE01 (sample SAMN08240022, study PRJNA423297) | Human gut metagenome, whole genome shotgun sequencing project. | reverse complement strand
TTTTTATTTTAAAACAGTATAAATCCTAAAAACTAATTATTATGAACTTTCCACAGAATTTGAAGTACACGAACGAACATGAATGGATTCGCGTAGAAGGAGACATTGCATACGTAGGTATCACCGATTATGCTCAGGAGCAATTGGGCGATATTGTGTTTGTGGACATACCGACGGTCGGTGAGTCGCTGGAAGCCGGTGAGGTTTTCGGAACTATCGAAGTAGTGAAAACAATTTCCGATCTTTTCCTGCCGGTAGCAGGTGAGGTGCTGGAACAGAATGAAGCGCTGGAAGAGAACCCGGAACTGGTGAACAAAGACCCATACGGCGAGGGTTGGCTGATTAAGATGAAACCTGCTGATGTGAAGGCGGTAGAAGACTTGATGGATGCGGAAGGGTATAAAGAAGTGATTAACGGATAAATTAAACATTAAAAATATGACTCCAATTGTAAGTATCATCATGGGCAGTACGTCCGACCTTCCAGTTATGGAAAAGGCCGCACAACTGCTGAATGATATGCATGTACCGTTCGAAATGAACGCGCTTTCCGCTCACCGCACGCCTGAGGCTGTGGAAGAGTTTGCTAAGAATGCCCGTACCCGTGGCATTAAAGTAATTATCGCTGCTGCCGGAATGGCTGCCGCCCTTCCCGGTGTAATCGCGGCTAACACTACACTTCCTGTAATCGGAGTGCCGGTGAAAGGCTCCGTGCTCGATGGTGTGGACGCACTTTATTCCATCATTCAAATGCCTCCGGGCATTCCTGTAGCCACTGTTGCTATCAACGGAGCGATGAATGCGGCTATTCTGGCCATTCAGATGCTTGCTTTGAGTGATGAAAAGCTGGCGGAAGCATTTGCAGCTTACAAAGAAGGACTGAAAAAGAAAATCGTAAAAGCAAACGAAGAACTGAAAGAAGTCAAGTTTGAATATAAAACGAACTAATGGATCTATTCAATTATTTTCGGAGGGAAACTACCGAAGTGAATATTGGGGCCGTACCGTTGGGTGGCCCCAATTCTATTCGTATCCAGTCGATGACCAATACGTCTACGCAGGATACGCAGGCTTGCGTGGAACAGGCGAAACGTATTGTCGACGCGGGCGGTGAGTATGTCCGTCTGACGACGCAAGGTATCAAGGAAGCGGAGAACCTGAAAAATATTAATATCGGTTTGCGCAGTCAGGAATATATGGTTCCGTTGGTTGCCGATGTACACTTTAATCCGAAAGTTGCCGATGTGGCAGCCCGATATGCGGAAAAGGTACGCATCAATCCGGGGAATTATGTAGACGCCGCACGTACTTTTAAGAAGCTGGAATATACCGACGAGGAGTATGCGCAGGAAATACAAAAAATTCATGACCGCTTTGTGCCTTTTCTGAATATCTGCAAAGAGAATCATACGGCTATCCGTATCGGTGTGAATCACGGCTCTTTGTCCGACCGCATCATGTCCCGTTATGGTGATACGCCCGAAGGCATGGTAGAGTCTTGTATGGAGTTTCTTCGCATTTGTGTTGAAGAGAACTTTACCGATGTGGTTATTTCCATCAAAGCGTCCAATACGGTTGTCATGGTGAAAACCGTTCGTCTGTTGGTAGCTGTGATGGAGAAAGAAGGGATGGCTTTCCCGTTGCATCTCGGGGTGACAGAAGCCGGAGACGGTGAGGACGGACGTATCAAGTCCGCTCTCGGCATTGGTGCGCTGTTGGCCGACGGACTGGGGGATACTATACGGGTATCTTTGAGCGAAGCTCCCGAAGCGGAAATTCCTGTTGCCCGTAAGTTGGTGGACTATATACTGTTGAGGCGGAATCATCCTTATATTCCCGGGCTGGAAGCGCCTGGATTTAACTATTTGTCGCCCGAACGCCGTAAGACGCGGGCTGTCCGCAATATAGGAGGTGAACACGTGCCTGTGGTCATTGCCGACCGTATGGACGGGAAAAACGAAGTGAATCCGCAATTTACTCCGGACTATATTTATGCCGGACGTGCTTTGCCCGAACAACGGGAAGAAGGTGTGGACTATATTCTTGATGCGGACGTATGGACCGGAGAAGCCGGTACTTGGCCTGCTTATAATCATCAGCAACTGCCGTTGATGGGAGGATGTAATGCGGAACTCAAATTCCTGTTTATGCCTTATATGGCACAGACGGATGAAGTGATTGCCTGTCTGAAACAACATCCCGAAGTGGTTGTCGTTTCTCAAAGCAACCATCCGAACCGTTTGGGCGAACATCGTGCGTTGGTACATCAACTGATGACAGAGGGGCTGCAAAATCCGGTTGTTTTCTTCCAGCATTATGCGGAGGATGATGCGGAGGACTTGCAGATAAAAGCTGCGGCGGACATGGGGGCTCTGATCTTTGACGGGCTTTGTGACGGAATCTTTATATTCAATCAAGGCAACCTCAGTCATGCGGTAATTGATGCGACGGCTTTCGGAATCTTGCAGGCGGGACGTACCCGTACTTCAAAGACGGAGTATATCTCTTGTCCCGGTTGTGGACGTACTCTCTACGACTTGGAAAAGACGATTGCCCGTATCAAGGCGGCTACTTCACATCTGACAGGACTGAAAATCGGCATTATGGGATGTATCGTAAATGGTCCCGGTGAGATGGCGGATGCTGACTACGGCTATGTCGGTGCGGGACGGGGTAAGATCAGCCTGTATAAAGGGAAAGTCTGTGTAGAAAAGAATATTCCGGAAGAAGAAGCGGTGGAAAGGCTGCTGGAGTTTATCCGGAATGACAGGAAAGAAAACTCCTGATAGCATTTTCTGTGGAGTATATCTGTGTGACTAATAAAAACGATAATGGAAGATAATTTTGACTATGGGGCAGTACCATACAATTTTGCCCACTGCTTTAATGACAGGTGTCCGAAAGGAGAAAAATGTTTGCGTCATTTGGTGGCGGTGCACAGTACCGATCTGCATTCCATCATTTCTGTGGTAAATCCGAAATGTGTTCCGGAAGAGGTGAACACCTGTCCGTTCTATAAGCCGGTTCGGAAGATACGGGTCGCTTGGGGAGTTACCCATTTGCTGGATACAGTTCCGCATCGGGATGCAGTGTCCTTGAAGAATATGTTGCTAGGGCATTTCGGTCGTGCCATGTATTATCGCTTTTATCGTAAGGAGAAATATATTGCTCCCGAACAACAAGAATACATTTGTCGACTGTTCCGTCAGAAAGGTATTACGGAAGAACCTGTGTTCGACTCCTACACAGAAGAATTTGAATGGTAATCATCTGCCATCCTACACCGGATGGTATGTATCCTGTTGAATGACAGTGAGTTGATGGGGTGTAAGATAGGGGTTGCAGATGGGTGTAGGATAAAGTATCCTACACCCATCTGTTCCTTTATTATGAAAGCCTTACTACATGATAAACACTCCCGTGTTTCGTGCGTTTTGACGGAATCTCATGCTTGCGAAGCACCCGCCCGAACACACTTACCCGCTTGTTGGACAGAGGAATAGCACTGTTCCTGCCAACCTCATCCAGAATCTCTGCCGGGGAAAGCCATTCACCGACTTCCTCCTCTTTGGCGGCACGGAAATAACGGTAAAACAGTTGCTCCTCTAGTGAAACCTGTTCAAACTCACGGTTACTCTCGGTCATAATCCGCTCTTCGGCCGGATCAAACCAATAGCGTTCGCCATGATCCAACTCATACATGGCTTGTGCGTACAGTTGTTCATAGTCTATCGCCCGATTGGTATCTATTGTCCCCAACACTTCGATACAGATGAAACGACGGCTGCCCGTAGGGTCGGTCAAAAGATCTTTCTGATTGCTCGTGGCGATAAAAGAAGCATAACGGCGCAGCTCCAGCACGGCGGTAGCGTGAGGCTTGCGTATATTAACGATGGGCTTTTGCAGAATATGTTTCAGAAATCCCTGTTGCGTAGCGCTTATCTGATCGAACTCGTCAATGTTGATGAGTGCAAACCGGTTTAGATAAAGTTCGGCGTCTTTCTTTTGCGAGAAGTCAATGCTATCCGTATAGTAAACACGTATGGCAGGAGGGATGAGGCTGCGGCAGAATGTGGACTTACGCGTGCCTTGTGCGCCCACCAATAGCGGAGAAACGTTGTTCGCGTGCATTTTATCTGTACCTCTCCAATGAACGACCATGTTCAGAAACCACCGGTGAAACAGCTCCACCCAATGCGGATTTCCGCAAGGCACTGTTTGCGCCAATTTGCGGATGCGGTCCTTTCCATCCCAGCCGGGGAGATGGTAAAGAAAATCTTCCAGCGGATTGAATACCGGCACACGATTCGAATAAATATACCGGTTGATATCCCGGTCCCACAACGGAATACCTTCCGCTTGCGCGTCCAGCGCGATACTGTTCAATATCCGCTTGTCGATCGGATTGAAATAAAAGCGGAACGAGTTTCGTTCACGATATTCCACTTCCCCTATTTGAGTATTGTAACGGAATTCGTAACGTCTCTTCATAAACTCCTCAGTCTGCATAGCGAGCAGTTGCTCTTTGCCTAAGCTGTTTTTCTTGCCGAAGCCTTCGCACTCTTCATATACATTCCTGATTAACTGCCGGATCAGTGTTTCCTGCCTTTGCAGATAAAAATGGTAGACCGTGCGTTTCAACGTCTCTTCTTCGGGAATGCCCGAATAGAAGCAGTTGGCGGCAAGTCGTGTCACTATGGCTTGAAAATCATTTTCTCTGGGACGTGCTCCGTCATTTTCCGCTTTATAAATTTCTTCGCGTGTCTTTTTCAGAGCGGCTTCGAAGAGCATGAATGCCGCCCTCTCCGTATCATATCCCGGAACGGCACGTGTCAATGGTGATTTTTCCGAGCGTACTGCTTCCCGATAGGACAGCTCTTCGGGCATTCCGGCGGGTTGCGACAGATAGAACGGTACGGAGTCGGGGCGGTACTTCAGATCCGGATCGAACGACAACCGTGAAAACTGTTCCAGCGAAGGTGCTTTGAGTAAGATATTGAACTGCATCTGCGGCTGATAACATTTCACAGCCAACTGATAGGCGTGCGCATGGAACATTTCCGCCTCTTCTCTCTTTTGCGGGAGAGAACCGTCCGGACGGGTAAACCGGACCCAGATTTTTACGGTTCGCCCGCTTGAGCCTGTAAAGGTGCAGAATGTCTGCGGTTGTTCCCAAGCCCGCTTTTTTACGAATGCGATCTCCGATTTTCCGGAAAGCGGACCGACGGTCAATTCTACTATTCCGTTATAGCTTTTCATTTGTTTCCCCCCTTCTGTCCGGCGGAAATCGGCGGCGGGTAGAATCTTGGGTAACTTGTCTGCTCCGTAGCAGCGTTCATCGGGTAGGGTATACTTGAGCATTTCTCTGAAAACGGTAACCGGTCGTGCCTTGATTTCAGTTTTTGTTTTTTCTATCCATGTTTCTATGTCCATTGTGGTGAGGGCAGTAGTCTCTTCTTTGTCTCTTAACTGAGTAATTTTCATGAATTGTTTTTTGTTTGAAATATCCTATAAAGGTAGTATATTTCTTCTGTTCATGCAAGAAAACTCGTTGTTATATAGGTCCTTTGTAGAAATCTCCGGTCGAATGTTCCTGTTGCCCTTTATTCTTTTGTTTCATAGGCGTTTGAAACACTCTATTCCATGTGGTGAAACATTCTGTTTCACGGCGGTAAACACTTTGTTTCACGCTGGCGAACATATTGTTTCACGCTGATGAAACGCCACTCTATGCCGTATGTTTAGGGTGAAACGTATAGTCGTTTTAGCCGAATCGTGTAGTCGTATGGGGCGAATCGTATAGTCGTATTGGGTGACAGATACGTATATCCTACACCATCTGTCACCTGTATCCTACACCTGTTTAATTTGTTGCTGTTCAGTAGAATAGACTCTGATTGGTGTAGGGTGGCAGATGTTTTGCTGTCTATAGGAGTTGGTTAAGTTCGTTTTGGATATATAGACAAAAGAACGAATTAGACTTATTTTCTATAATAACTTTTTCAATTCATCAATATCCGGTAATGCCTTGCGAAGCCGTTCCGGCATTTCTTCGGAAGCTCGATAAGTGGCAACACCCATTGGCTTATTGTAATCACGCACCGCAAATTCTACAAAGGTTTGGTTCATTTCCCGGCAAAGGATGATTCCGATAGAGGGATTCTCGTGTGGCTTTCTCACGTATGAATCCAATGCGGAAAGGTAAGTGTTCAGTTGCCCTAAATAGGAGCTTCGGAATTTCCCGGACTTCAATTCTACAGCGACCAAAGAATTAAGTTCCCGATTAAAGAACAATAAATCAATGAACATTTCCTCTCCTGCCACCTCGATACGGTATTGATTGCCTATAAAACTGAAATCCTGCCCAAAGGTCATAATGAACTTCTTTACATTGGCAACGATAGCCTTTTCTACTATTTTTTCATCTAAATCTTCTTCCTGCTCGTTCAGTTCCTCCACATTGATGAAATCCAGCAAATATTCATCTTTGAATGAGCGGATAGCTTTGATTGCCTGCTTTGTATCGGGTAATGTTTGGGCAAAATTATTGGGCAATGCTCCCTGATGATGATATAGGTCGGCTTTCAGATAATCCCTTAAAGTATATTTGCTCCAATATCGAATGGCACATTCATGTATATAGAATAATCGTGCTTCCAATGTTTTAGTTTTAGCAATAATTTCTATATGATGACTGAATCCGATTGAAAGAAAATCAGCCCAGTTAAATTCGGCAGCCAACGGCTGCCGAATTTCCACAAGGAGTAGTTTTTCATCCAACCTCAAATCGGCAGCCATTGGCTGCTGATTTAAAACGACTTTCCATTCCTCATAAAACTGCCGCATATTTTTAATACTTCGAGTTGAAAATCCTCTTAATCCCGGCAGTTCTTTCTGTAACATCGAAGAAATCTGCTCTACCGCACCTTTACCCCAAAAACCTCTACGAGAGTTTTCCGAAACATACCTCCCAATACCATAATACAAAGAGAGTTGTTCTTTATTCACTGATGCAGCGGCACGATACTGGCTACGTAAGATAGCTTCCTTTATGGCTTTTACTGCTTCTATATAGTTCTGACTTATATCCATTGTATTCCTAATTTGGATGCAAAAATACGAAAATAAAGCAGAGATTCAATAATATTAGGAAGTAGGGCTTTTATTTATTGTACAGTTGATAAGCGGTGTGGACTGAATAACAAAGTTTTCCCTCTCTTCATCGGACTTTTCAGCATATAGGATAATTAATATTAAATGATGTAACGGAAAACTTGATTATTCTTGTATAATATGTATATTTGCTTGATTTATATATTCATTTCGGTAAGCAAATATGTAAATAAGGGTTTAAGTCTTTATATGTAATGTAATAGGATGATAATGAAAAAGCTTAGTTTTTATTTGTTGGTTGCGGGTGCTCTGTTAACAGGCAGCTGTTCTGATGATTCAATCGGCGAGCAAATCCCCGATGGTGGAACTTCTATTCCTACGGTATCAAAAATTACTTCAGTTTTCACCAATGGAACGAATCTGAGCATTGGACAGAAGCAAAGTGCTACACGTGGTGGAGGATCTCTTGTTGTAGGTGAAGAGGAAACTCTTTGTGCCAAATATGATGTGGCTGCCGGATTTCAGTCAAACGGCACAGTGCCCTACATAAAAGTAGCAGTACACGTCTATCAAGAGTGCGCCAGTGAGTGTGAGAAATTACGTCTTACATTTAAAGATATCGAACATCTTGAATGCAAAGCCGATGACTTTGCTATCCGTTCTACAGATGGAACTTATCTTGATGGTTGCTATGGGGTTGATGCAGAGGGAAATAAAATCAACGAATATAAATACGGCAACTTGTCGGTTTCCGGTGATTTTGATATTATTATCGGTGGTCTTGACAATCTTTATGAAGGTAATAAGCAGGGCGGTGATGAAGAACCGGTGATTAATACTTTCGAAGTGTGGATTTGGCCGCAGAATACCGCAGGGCATACTTGGACGGAAGTAGAACTTAAAGCTCTGGCTGACAGTCACGATCCGTTAATGTGCGTAAAAAGCAGTACTCCTGAAGATCCTCATCCGGGCAAAGATATGGGTAAAATTATCTGGTCTGAAGAGAATATCGAAGGTTACTATGCATGGGGTGAGATTTTCACAGGGAAAACGATTGACCATCCCGGAGACAATGAAAATACCTCGTTTACGTATGGGGATGTAACTTATAAGAACGATGCATCTTATTATCCATATACCAACAAAGCCGGCAAGAACTACTATAATTACAATAATTACCGTTATTTTGACGGTACGACTAAATTGACCAAATATCAGTGGACGGAAAATAAAGTGTCACAGGACGGAAAGACGCGTCTTGATCCTACGGATGATGTAGCTGTGATGCGTTGGGGAAACGGATGGCGTATGCCGACCAGTGAAGAAATGAACGACTTGTTTAACGGTCCGAATACAATGTGCGTACAGGGTAAAACAAAAGTTAGTCGCTATAACCATGAAACGGGTGAATCTTATGAGGTAGAGGTAGATGCATGGATGGTTACATCAACAATCACCAACAATACTATCGTGTTCCCTAAAACCGGATATTACGGCAGTAATGAAAAAACTGATACGGATAAAAGTATTACTATAAAGGAACTGGATGATGCTTGGTGGCCTTATTCGGGATTGTATTATTGGACAAGTGATTTGTCTACGCAGATTTCTGCAAGTTCTAAACGTCATGGAGGTTACCTTTTTGGCGCCGGTCAAAAGTTAGGATGGTGTGATGAAAGCTTGGCGACAATGGGTTTCGACTACACTCAACTGAACGGTTATGACCGTTGTTTTGGAATGAAAGTCCGTCCGGTAAAAGATAAGTAAAAGTTGATTGATAACACATATTAAAAGGTGTGCCTGTAAAAAAACAAGGTACACCTTTTTTTATAACGAATCCGGAGAGTTGTCGTTCTAATTCAGAAAATGAGTTGGACATAGAAGTCGTATCTGTTTGGAAATGGTTGTTGCGGTAAGGTGAACTGCTGTTGTATGATAATTTGCAACTTTGTTGCACGAATCATTCGCTATCTTTGCAGCAACTAAAAGAGAAAATATATGGGACATTGCAGTTGTTGTGCACACGGACACGGGTGTGCGTCTGAAAAGGAAATTGGAGTTAAGAGGTCTGTATTTCAAGAATATTGGAAAGTCGGACTTTCATTTATATTGCTGATAGCCGGTATCGCGATGAATGCTTTGGATGTGGCATTTTTCCAGAAGGAATATGTTGCTTTGGCCTGGTATGTCATAGCTTATCTCCCGGTAGGGATTCCTGTGATGAAAGAGGCTTGGGAAAGCATGAAGGAACGCGATTATTTCAGTGAGTTTACTTTAATGATTGTGGCTACAATCGGTGCGTTTTATATAGGCGAGTATCCGGAAGGGGTGGCTGTAATGCTGTTCTATACAGTCGGAGAGCTATTTCAGGAGAAAGCGGTTGATAAAGCGAAACGTAATATTGGCGCTCTCTTGGATGTGAGACCGGAAAAAGCTTTGGTGCTGAGAGATCATGAATTGATTGTAGAGAGCCCGAAGAATGTCAAAGTCGGTGAGATAATTGAAGTAAAAGCAGGTGAGCGGGTACCTCTGGACGGAACGATGGAGAGTGAGGTCGCTGCATTCAATACAGCGGCTCTAACGGGTGAAAGTGTGCCGCGCAATATTCGGGAAGGAGAGGAAGTACTTGCCGGAATGATTGTGACGGATAAGGTTATTCGTATAAAGGTGACAAGAACTTTTGATAAAAGTGCGCTTGCCCGGATACTGGAACTGGTTCAGAACGCTTCCGAACGGAAAGCACCGGCAGAATTGTTTATTCGGAAGTTTGCGCGTGTCTACACCCCGATTGTAATAGGGATGGCAGTATTAATCGTTCTTCTGCCATTTGTCTATTCATTGTTTGGCACGCACTTTGTATTTACATTTAATGATTGGTTGTACAGAGCTTTGGTTTTTCTCGTAATTTCGTGTCCATGTGCTTTGGTGGTGAGTATCCCGTTGGGATATTTTGGAGGTATCGGAGCCGCATCCCGGCTTGGCATCCTGTTTAAAGGCGGGAACTATCTGGATGCTATTACGAAAATCAATACAGTTGTATTCGATAAAACAGGGACTCTGACCAAAGGAACGTTTGAGGTGCAGGAATGTAAACCGGTGTCCGGTATTGCGAAAGAAGAGCTGATCCGATTGATAGCTTCGGTAGAACGAAATAGCACACATCCGATAGCTAAAGCCATTGTGGAATATGCGAAACAACAGAATGTAGAACTGGTGTCAACCTCCGATACGAGAGAGTTTGCCGGTTTCGGTCTGGAGGCGACGGTTGACGGAAACACTGTGTTGGTCGGAAACAGTCGGCTGTTGTCCAAATTTAATATTGCATATCCGGCAGAATTGTTGAAGGTAACCGATACGGTTGTGGTCTGTGCCATCGGAACTAACTATGCCGGTTATTTGTTATTAGCTGATACGCTGAAAGACGATGCGAAAACAGCGATTGATAACCTAAAAGCGTTGAATATTGAAAACATTCAGATATTGTCCGGTGATAAACAAAGTATTGTTACTAACTTTGCTGAAAAACTAGGTATATCGAAAGCGTATGGAGACTTGCTGCCGGAAGGGAAAGTGCGACATCTGGAAGAACTGCGGCAGGATGAGGCTAATCAGATAGCGTTTGTAGGCGATGGCATGAATGATGCGCCCGTATTGGCGTTGAGTCATGTCGGTATCGCTATGGGTGGCTTGGGCAGTGATGCGGCAATAGAAACCGCTGATGTGGTGATTCAGACAGACCAGCCGTCTAAGGTGGCGGAAGCTATAAAGGTAGGAAAACTGACGCACCGGATTATCTGGCAGAATATTACGCTTGCATTCGGAGTGAAACTGTTAGTGCTGATATTGGGAGCGGGTGGAATCGCTACTCTTTGGGAAGCCGTTTTTGCGGATGTCGGTGTGGCGTTGCTTGCTATTATGAATGCTGTAAGAATACAGAAAATGATAAAATAGGAGAGAATATGGAAGAGAATATTTATTTGGATAAGTTGGCGCGGAGAGATATCAAACCGACGGCGATAAGGCTTCTCATACTGAAGAATATGATGGAAGTCGGGCGTGCGGTATCATTGCTCGACTTGGAAACGTTATTGGATACGGTTGACAAGTCGACTATATCCCGGACAATCGCTCTCTTTTTATCGCATCACCTGATACATAGTATAGATGATGGAAGCGGGTCGTTGAAATATGCTGTTTGTGATAATTCCTGCAATTGTGTGGTTCAGGATTTACATTCGCATTTCTATTGCGAGAAATGTCACAGGACATTCTGCCTGGAAGGCACGCATATTCCGGTCATTGATCTGCCGAAGGGATTTGCACTGCATAGTATAAACTATGTGTTGAAGGGCGTTTGCCCGGAATGTTCTTCCCTGCCTGCGTCGCACTCATAAACAAAATAAGCCGGAACTCCGATATAGAAAATACCGTTCAGTTCCGGCGTTATACTAATATTATCCGTTTAATGGATGTTCGGATTTAATGTATGCCAGTCTTTGATGGCTGGGATGATTCCCATTTCAATGACTTCGTCGCGGAGCTTGCACAGATGTTCGTAGCTCTTTTCCAATTCTTCCTGTTCAGCAGGCGTTCCCGCTACTTCCTTATAAGTAATGCCATCTTTGGTGATCGAAGTTTCCATTGCCATCATGATATGATCGAACTTGCCGTTTGAGACATAGGTCCCGGCAGGCCAGCGGAAAGGTTGCCCTCCCATAGCGGCGGCAATCATTTCGATGGAAAGATAGGCCGGACTCTGGAAAGAAGAACGTCCGCGTAGGTCGATGATATGTTTTCCACCTTGTATGACGCGTACTTTCAGTTCTTCCCATTCGTTCAATGGCAGGCGGGTGGTACCGATAAAGTCAGTCAGCGGTTCTCCCTTTATTTTTGTTGTAGAGGCAAATACTGCCATTTGCTCGCCATGACCGCCGTAAGTGCGGCAATTCTGAATGTCGGAAGCGGGGATATGGAAGTATTTCACCAATTCGTTTTGTAGGCGGGTGCTATCCAATGCGGCGAGGGTGGAAACTTGTGAAGGTTTCAGACCTGAATATAATAAGGTAATCAGTCCGGTGATATCCGCAGGATTGAAAATGACTACGATGTGCTTTACATTCGGGCAATATTGGCGAACGTCCTTGCCGAACTGAGCGGCAATTTCTGCATTACCTTTCAGCAAATCTTCACGAGTCATGCCAGCCTTGCGGGCTGCTCCACCGGAAGATACGATATAAGAAGCTCCGGTCAACGCTTCCTTGATGTCGGAAGTATAAGTGAGGTTGACGCCTTCAAAGCCGCAGTGATACAGTTCTTCCGCCACTCCCTCCAAAGCCGGGGCGAATGGATCGTACAGACAGATATTCGGAGTCAGTTTCATCATCATGGCTGTTTGCGCCATATTAGAGCCGATCATTCCGGCAGCTCCCACAATTGTAAGTTTCTCGTTAGTCAAAAATTCCATAAAGCTTAATATATTTAAAGGTGAATAACTTTTTCATTTCTTTTTGCCGTTACAAAGTTAACATATTGCAAGCCTGATTGTTCATTGCAAATAGTTTTACCCGATAACGAAAAGTTATAGTGTCTGGAAGGGTAGTTCTGTTCAAAATAGATTATCTTTGATGCAGATAAGAAATTTCTCTGTATCTATCTGATTGATAGATTGTAATTGAGAAGTAATAAGTTGCTGGTAACGATTTGGCAAAAGTCTGGCTGCACTGATAATCTGTGCTTTGCGTACCTTCAAACAACTCTGATACAAAAGTAGCCAAATTCTTACGCCTTCAAAGAATTTGGCTACTTTTATTTTTCATGATCCCGTAATTATCCAATAGCCTGTCCGGTTTGTTCCTTTGCGAGATAAGATTCCCCGATTCTTTAAATCTGCAATGATGCGTTCACACTGACGTTTACTTAATTTCAAAGTATCTGCAAGTTCTTTTGCTGTGATTTTTGAATTTTGCCGAATCAACTCGATCAACAAGACTTCGCTATCTTTTCCCAAAATGCCGACATTGCCGACATCACTACCGACATGCATGTCGGTATTCGGATTGTAATTCGTATTAATAAACTGCACCTGAAACGATAGGCCAACCTCTCTCCAACGAAGTTCGATGTTTGGATACTCTTTCATTTCATCGGCAATCAACTTCAAGCCGTTGCCCCATTGGTCGATGATACCAAGACGTTTGAAAACAGGGGCTATCACTTTGTTGCGTGCATCACTCTGGCGGCTTTCCATCGCAGCGTAGTCAATGGACGGTGGCAGAAGTCCGGGACTGGTTATCTCTACCATATCATCATAGATTGCAATCTTAACGTCCTTTCCTGTGAGAGAATAATCCCGATGAACCACAGCATTGCGAATCGCCTCACGTATTGCCTTAACAGGATACTCCCAGCGAGAGACAGTGTACACTCCCTCAACCGAAGCACCTTTATTGATATGACGTAACACAAAATTGTACGCTTCCTCTGCTTGTGTGGCAATATTGGTCGTAATACTCTTTTGGTCTATAAAATCGTCAATACTAACGCCCTTAAAACGAGCACACTCCACCTTTGCATAGTGAAACAGTGAGTTTCGCAACGGGTCGTCCGAGAATAGAATCAACGCATTGGTCGGATATTTTACTCCTTGCATATCTTTAACCAAGTCTAATTTCCTTAAAGCTTGGTCGGATAATTCTTCCCCCGTTTTCTCCTTGAATATAGCCTTAAAACCATCTATGCTCAAATCATTTACAGGCTTATCTGGTATAACTTCGCTATCAAAAGAGATATTTCGTCTCCGACGTTCCAATTCCGAGATGATAGCTTCATCCGCAAGTCGATTGGTCGAGCCTACACGAATAAATGTCCCTTGTAACTTACCTTTCTCTTTGAGATAATAAGGTGGCGTACTACCTCTGAAAACAGTCACCTGAATCAAGTGTTTGTTTTCTTCGCTTATAAATTTTATCTCCGGCAATATCGCAGGATAGCAACGGTCAAAAATAATATTACTTATTTTCTCCTCGATAGCCACCAACTTGTCCTCATCCAATCCTACCACTTTACGAGGATCATCTGCCACACCAATATACAGGTCGCCACCTGCATCATTGGCAAATGCCACAACCGTTTTAGCCAAATCGGAATGCTCCGGCAACTCTGCCTTAAATTCCAATCTACGCCCTTCGGGCTGGTTAAGTATCTCTTTTATGTTCATACTTCTGTTGTTCTTCTTTGTAATAAGCTTTATAGAGCTTGCCTTTCTTGTCTTCTCCTTGTTCGATTAGCTGTCTATCACCATGAATATAGATATGGCAATTCCTTGATTTTGCTTATATCGTCTATTAGATTTCAAATATAGGAAATTATTTTGAATAATAATGAACAATATTTCTTAAATGAAAAGGCCGTGACCTAAACCGCTATTCATCAGTCTTATTACTGCGTTCTACCCTAAGTCTCGATTATATTTCCTATCTTTGCAATGGATATAAATATGATAGTGTATAAATAGGAAAAATATGAATATCGAATTAGGAAAGTTCAATCAGCTTGAAGTTGTGAAGGAGGTAGACTTCGGTGTATATCTTGATGGAGGGGAAGAAGGTGAGATTTTATTGCCTACCCGCTATGTGCCCGAAGATTGTAAGATAGGGGATATCTTGAATGTGTTTCTCTATCTGGATATGGATGAAAGGCTGATTGCTACTACGCTGACTCCGTTTGTGCAGGTAGGACAGTTTGCTTGTCTGGAAGTGTCTTGGGTGAATCAGTACGGGGCTTTTCTGAATTGGGGACTGATGAAGGATTTGTTCGTACCGTTCAGAGAACAGAAGATGAAGATGCAGGTTGGGCGGAAGTATGTGGTTCATGCGCATCTTGATGAAGAAAGTTACCGTATTGTGGCCTCGGCAAAGGTAGAACGTTATCTGTCGAAGGAGAAACCGGAGTACGCTGCGGGGGAAGAGGTAAATATTCTTATCTGGCAGAAAACAGACTTGGGCTTTAAGGCAATTATAGATAATAAATATAGCGGCTTACTGTATGAGAATGAAATATTCAGTTCGATAGAGACTGGAATGGAGATGAAGGCTTTTGTGAAACAGGTGCGTGAGGATGGAAAGGTGGATTTGATTCTTCAGAAACCGGGCTTTGAAAAGGTCGATGATTTTGCGAAGACATTGCTTGATTATATTAAAGAGCAGGGAGGACGGATTCATCTGAACGACAAGAGTCCTGCGGAAGATATTTATGATACGTTCGGTGTGAGTAAGAAAACCTTTAAGAAAGGAGTAGGCGATTTGTATAAGAAACGTCTGATTGCCTTGCATGAGGATGGCATTGCTTTGGTGGAATCCTAAATAGAATAGGGAAATCCCTATGCACGAATAGAGGGAATCATTGGGGTGGGGAGTTTTCTCACCCTATTTTTGTACTATCAGATTAGAGATATTAATAATAAAAACTGGATAAGTATGCGTAAGATTGTAATAAGTTTCTGTATCCTACTCGCTGCTCTCTCTTTAAAGGCTCAGACTGTAAGTGGAATCCGTATTGATGGCGGAGATACCCCGATTCTTGTATATTTTGGAGGAAACCAGATGTGTCTGCCGACTACAACATGTTTTGTCGCTAACTTGAAATCAGGATATTACACCGTTGAAGTGTATGCTACACGCTCTGCCCGTCCGGGAGAGAGGGTATGGAAAGGGAGGCGGTTATATAATGAACGTATTTATTTTGATGGGAATAGCGTGAAAGAGATTTACGTGGATGGACGTGGAGAGATTCGTCCCGGTAGGCCTGGCCGCCCCGGACAAGAGGGATATTGTCCGGATAATGGTCAATATGACAGAGTGATGAGTGAGAGACTTTTTAAGAAGTTTCTCAGTGAGGTGAAGAAAGAACCTTTTAAGGATGACCGCATGGAGATGATTAAGACGGCGTTGGCCGGTTCGGATTTTACTTCCGGACAATGTCTTGAATTGACGCGACTTTATACTTTTGATGATGACCGGATGGAGATTATGAAGATGATGTATCCGCGTATCGTTGATAAAGGGGCTTTCTTTACAGTCATTGCTACGCTGACATTTTCGTCTAACAAGGATGAGATGAATAAGTTTGTGCAAAGCTACGGCAGACGTCGATAGTGATAAATGATTAAGTGTGGGTGTTTATTGAAATAATAAATGATAGGAGGTTGAATTATGAAGCGGATATTATTTTTACTTTTTGCTATCGGTTTGGGTGCAGGTATGACTGTGATGGCAGGAATGAGTACTAGCAAGATACGTAAGGAAACGCGTTTTCTTACAGATAAGATGGCGTATGAACTGAATCTGACCACTCAGCAATATAATGATGCGTATGAGATTAATTACGACTTTATTTATTCGGTCCGTAATATCATGGATTACGTGGCACGTGGTTATGAATGGGCGATGGATGACTATTATGAAGCGTTGGACATCCGTAATGACGATCTTCGTTGGGTATTGAGTGATGGGCAATATCGCCGGTTCATGGGAGCCGATTATTTTTATCGGCCGATTTATGTGACCGGAGGAAGATGGAGTTTACGGGTTTATATCAATTATCCGAATCGCGGCTTGTTCTATTTCGGTGTGCCTTATCATTATCATACCTATTGTGGAGCGCACTATCGTCCGCATATTCATCATGCCAGCTATTATCGGGGTAGATACAATCATTTTCACCATTATTCTACGCCTCATCGGGTAAGAGATCAAAGAGTATATCACTCTTACCGCCGTTCGGATTTTGGCTCGGTTCGGATTCGTCCGAATTCTTCGGTACGTCCGCATAATGCACCGACACGTCCGGGTAATTCTTACCGTCCGGGAACGACAACAAGATCTGGTAGCAATGTTGCTCCTGATAAAAATAGGAATACGAATAGAGTAGGAAGTGATCGTAATTCCGGTCGTCGTCCGGAAACAGGTCCCGGTTCTTCAAGCTCTAATCGCAGACCAACAAGCGGAAGTTCAACTGGCTTCAGTTCCTCCAATCGTGAAAGTGGAAAAACAAGTAGTAGTTCGAGAGGAAGTTCTAGTAGACGAAACGATAGTAGTTCCTATAATAGAAATAACAGTTCTGAGAGAAATAACAGCTCTTCCAGTTCCAGGCGCGGTAGTTCCAGTCGTAGTAGCTCCAGTCGCAGTGATTCTGGACGCACTAGATCTACCCGGAGCAATGTCTCTAGTGGACAAACAGAAAGACGCTCTTCTTCCGGAAGTGCGAGAAGCAATAGCACTCAAAGTTCTTCCCGTTCCTCTGAAAGAAACAGCAGCGGTTCAAGAAGATAACCTATTCCTTTATTATTTATATCAATCTCATTGCTCCTCAGCGGAAGGAGAACTAGACTCCGGGTTTTCACCGGCTAGACTATTCCGGGCAGCGCCCGTAACTTGGATGAGGTTGTGTCAGCATTTTGACACAACCTCGTTCGTTTTCGTACACCGTTCTGTTTTTCTAATGAACAGTTACGATTAGCTTTTGTAACTCTTCAATATCTATTTAACGAGTGGTAGATATT
>PPYE01107301.1_pt1 | contig 17673 bp, 13 predicted proteins | sample 1559881 | NCBI WGS metagenome assembly PPYE01 (sample SAMN08240022, study PRJNA423297) | Human gut metagenome, whole genome shotgun sequencing project. | reverse complement strand
TCCCGGTTTTCACGCCCCAAAGGGGCTGGAAACCGGCTGACACGACGGTGTTCCGAATCGCCGAAGTGCCGCCGGTGGCATACTTTTCCCAGCAGTTCTTTCTTTTTGTCTCCGACGGCATACTTTTTGTCAACAGCGACAAAAAGTATGCAAAAAACGCCGCCAGAAACCGATGGTTTCTGGACTTCCTTTACTCTCAAGAGCTGCGTTCGTTATGGGCCGTAAAGGGAATCGACTGCGCAACAAACCCGCTGCCGCTCCCTCTCAGGTGAAGGGGCGTGTGGGTCTACCGCTGGGGGAGTACGGATCCCCACGACCAGTCTGCGGACTGGTCTCGGAATGACAAGGGATGGCAAGGCGGGAAAAGGACGCTCTCCCCGGTGGGGAGAGCGCCCTTTTGTATGGAAAAATATCAGAGTCTAACTTGCAGCGGTAGGCTTAGCCCTTGACCACGGTGTACCAAGTGTCGGTACCATGAGTCTCAGACACCACCTTGTAGCCATCGGCCACGAAGTTGGTGTGTGCACCCTCGGCCGTGCAGTTGGACGGGTCGAAGTTGATAAACGTACCGCCCTGAATGATGGCCTTCGCCGTACCATTCTTGTAAGCGCTGTCCACGCAGTTGATCAAGAAGTTGTAACCGTAAGTCGGGTTGCTGTACGGCTCGCAGGCGAAGGTACCGCCGTTGATGACCAGCGTACCCTCCTGAACCTGCACAGCAGTACCGCCGCCGTAATAGTAGCCGTCGTTGATGGTCACAGTAGCGCCCTCCCGGACGTTGATGCCATAGCCGCCGTTGACGCCGGTATCAATGCCGCCGTTCTCGCCCGCATTGATGGTGGTATCCGCATCGATGATAAGGGCGCAGAAGTTCGTATTGTTGTTGCCCATGTTATCGGGGGTGATGATCTTCTTCTCCAGATTCAGTGTGGTGGGCTGGGAGATGACGATGCGGGCCGCCGCCGTATCCTCAATGTTGTTGGTCTGGATATCCTCGGTAACAGCCACGTTCCGTAACGTTCACCACAGGGTAAGTGGCGTTCTCGTCATAGGTGTTGTTGAAGCTGTCGCTCTCCACGGTGTCCTGGGTGGCGTAGACGGTGATGGCGATGCCGTCAATAGACTCGTTCATGTAGTCGTTGCCGGCAGACTCCTGCATATGACCCTTGATGGTGAAGGCGGCGCCCTCTTCCCCGGTCTTCAGTTGCATCTCGGTCAGGTTGATATCCGCATCATTGATGGTCCAGTCGATGACATTATTCAGCTTGGCGCTGCCGTTGATGCCGGTGATGGCCACCTTGTACTTCACAGCCAGATTGCCCTTGTTGACAACACGCAGCTCAGGCAGCATATAGGTGCAGCCCGGCTCCCAGAGGATCTGGGTACCCTCAGCGGGGATCCCGCCATTCACAAGGAACGGAAGCGTCTTGCCCTCGGCATTTTCCCACTTGGTGGGAACACCATTGGCATCCCATTTGGTGGCGTACTGCAACTCGATATCCAGGTTACCGGCCTGAATTTTATTGACACCCGTGCTTGCGGTGTCGGTGAACCATGCGAAAGTAGCGCCTACCAGCATGGCCAGGCACAGAACCATAGCCATGACGCTTCCCCGCAAGGCCCGTTTGGTACTCTTGCGGTTTGTCATAATATCTGCCTCCTATTTTTGCGTGGGCCGATGGGGCGCTCGTAGGGGAGTACGGATCGCCACAGCCAGTCTGCGGACTGGTCTGCACCGTCGTGTCAGCCGATTTTCAGCCACTTCGTGTCATGAAAATCGGGAAACATCCTCGAAATCGCTTTGCTGCATCCTCCGCTGGCGGCGCTGCGGTGATTTCCGCAATGACATTTTTATATCATATCATTGCCAAAAAATCGCAATTCGGCATAGGGATCCATATTCTCTTTGGAACACCTCTTATCGTTTCAAGCAAAACGATAACCGCCCATGGGCGGTTCGGCACATTGTCTATATGCGCATATTAGCACTCCTTACGACGAACTGCAAGAGGATTTGATATTTTTGTCGTTTTTTTACATAGCGGTTTTACAGCGATTTCACACAAAGCGCCCCTCTCGCAGGGAGAGGGGCGCTCAGGCGGTATATGGGCAGGATCAGCAGCGGACCAGCTCCACCAGCACCTGCACCATTTTCTCCATGGAGGCCACGGGGACGAACTCATGAACGCCGTGGAAGTTGGCGCCGCCGGTGCAGAGGTTGGGGCAGGGGATATCCCGCTCCCAAGAGAGGCGGGCTCCGTCGGTGCCGCCCCGGATGGGAACGATCTCCGGCTCCACGCCCACGGCCCGCATGGCGGCACAGGCGTTGTCGATGAGCTCCATGTGGGGCAGCAGCTTTTCCTTCATATTATAGTAGCTGTCCTTCAGCTCCAGCCGGAAGGAACCCTCGCCCCAAACGCCGTTGAGGTAGCGGACGGCGTTTTCCACGAAGGTCTTGCGGGCCTCGAACTTCTCACGGTCGTGGTCACGGATGATGGCGTGGAGCACCACCTCCGTCTCGTTGCCGGAGACGTCGGTGACGTGGTAGAAGCCCTCGTAACCCTCGGTGTGGGCGGGAGTCTCCGCCTCCGGCAGCAGGGAGATGAACTGGTGGGCCATGAGGACGGCGTTTTTCATCTTATCCTTGGCGGAGCCGGGGTGGATGTTGACGCCGTGGACGGTGAGGGTCACGGCGGCGGCGTTGAAGTTCTCGTACTCGATCTCGCCCAGCTCTCCGCCGTCCACGGTATAGGCGGCCTTGGCGGGGAATTTGGCGGGGTCGAAGTGGTCGGTACCCTTGCCCACCTCCTCGTCGGGGGTGAAGCAGACGGCGATGGTGCGGTGGGGGACCTCCGGGTGGGCCAGCAGATACTCGCAGGCGGTGACGATCTCCGCCACGCCGGCCTTGTCGTCGGCGCCCAGCAGGGTGGTGCCGTCGGTGACGATGAGCTGCTGCCCCACGTAGCGGCTGAGGAAGGGGAAGTCCTTCACCCGCAGGCAGCCGGTCTTGGCCAGCAGCAGGTCGCCGCCCTGATAGGTGACGATCTGGGGGTGGATGTCGGCACCGCTGACGGCGGGAGAGGTATCCATGTGGGAGATGAGGCCCAGCGCCGGGACGTGCTCCTGGCCCGGCGTGGCGGGCAGGACGGCGTAGACGTAGCCCAGCTGGTCCATGTGGGCGTTCTCCAGCCCCAGCCGGGCCAGCTCGTCGGCCAGATACCGGCCCAGCTCCTTCTGGTGGGTGGTGGTGGGGACGGTGTCGGACGTCTCGCTGGAGGTGGTGTCAAAGGAGACGTATTTCAAAAAACGTTCGGTCACTTGCATGGTGGTTCCTCCTGTATCAGGCATCCCGCAGGATACCGGTATTCTTTGCCTTGTATTGTATCACAGTTTCGGGAAAATACGAAACTTTTTTCGCCGCCGGGGGAGATTTTTCTGCGGCGGCGGGGATTTTTGCTTGAGTAACGGCGGCGGGTGTGCTATACTGACTACTGTATACGGGCGTGGTGGAATTAGCAGACTCGATGGATTTAGGTGATGTCACCTCAGTGTAGGTTTTTATCGCCAGTACAAGCTCTTAAAACTTCATATGCGGGTATGGTGGAATTGGTTGACACGCAGGATTTAGGTTCCTGTGCCGCGAGGCGTGTGGGTTCGAGTCCCACTACCCGTACCAAAAACCGGCAGGCGCCACATGGGGCCTGCCGGTTTTTTATTCCCGGGCCAGGGGTTAGGGCGGTTCCTCTCATAAATGGCAGCTGCGATGCAAATGTGCTGATCCGTTTGCCGTTTTCCAGCAGCACGCAGCTTTGTTCCTCCATATCCGGTCAACTTCCTTCGGTTAGAATAGACTAACTTCCGTGCTTTCAAAAGGCCGCCGTCAGCGGCCTTCCCATAAGCTGTCTGTCTTATCTATATGGATCGTACTACCAGTTCCGTGCAAACACAAGATGCTTCTCCCGTTTGGAGAAATTTTTTCGGATGGGCGCCATGCGGCAACGGGCGCTGCGTCCATTCGCAGCCTAAAAAGGGACCCCTGCGGCGAGGCCGCAGGGGGTTCCTTTTCTATGCAGGGATCGACCGTATCTGAAGAAATTGCTGATGCAGGGTCCTCTTACATTTTCTCCGGGGCGCTGCAGCCAATGAGGGTCATGGCGTTCTTCAGCACCGCACGGGTGGTATCCGCCAGCTTCAGCCGGGCCAGCAGCACCGGCTTCTCCTCGCCCTTGATGCGGCAGGCGGCGTAGAATTTGTGGAACGCCGCCGCCAGAGCGGTGAGGTAGCGGTTGATGTGGCTGGGATCGTAGTCCCGTGCCGCCAGCAGCACCACCTGACCATAGGAGGCGATCTGCTTGATGAGGGCCTGCTCCGTCTCGTCGGTCAGGAGGCTGAAATCCACGGCATCGGCGGCCGGGACGGTATAGCCCTCGGCCTCCAGATTCTTCAGCAGGGTGCAGATGCGGGCGTGGGCGTACTGCACATAGTACACCGGGTTCTCGCTGTCCTCCCGGACGGCCAGACCCAGATCGAACTCCATCTGCGTCTCCGGCTTGGCGTTGAAGAAGTAGCGGCAGGCGTCCACGGGGATCTCGTCCAGCAGGTCCGTCAGGCTGATGGCCTTGCCGGTGCGCTTGGACATCCGCACCACCTCGCCGTCCCGCACCAGCTTCACCAGCTGCATCAGCACGATATCCAGCCGGTGCTCACCGTCCAGTCCCAAAGCGTCCATGGCACCCTTCAGGCGGGCCACATGGCCGTGGTGGTCGGCGCCCCACACGTTGATGACCTTATCGAAGCCCCGGACGGCGAATTTGTTGCGGTGATAGGCAATGTCGGCGGCGAAGTAGGTGTAAAAACCGTTGGCACGGCGCAGCACGTCGTCCTTCAGGCCCAGCTTCTCGATGTCCTCGTCGGACTTGCCGGCCTTTTTCAGGTTCTCCGCCAGGATCCGGCTGGTGGCCAGCCACAGAGCGCCGTCCTTCTCATAGGTATAGCCCCGCTGGGTCAGCGCCTTCACGGAGTCTGCCACATAGCCGCTCTCGTGGAGGGTGGACTCGAAGAACCATGCGTCGTACTGGATGCCGTACCGGGCCAGATCGGTCTTCATCTTGGGGATGTTGTGATCCAGACCGAATTTGGCCAGCGCATCGTGCCGGGTCTTTTCGTCGCAGTCCAGATACTTCTCGCCCTCCTGCTGATAAAACAGCCGGGCCAACTCCCGGATATCGTCGCCATGATAGCCGTCCTCCGGGAACTCCACGGCGTCCTCGCCACGGATCAGCTGCTGATACCGGGCATCCAGACTCCGGGCAAACTTATCGATCTGGTTGCCGGCGTCGTTGACGTAGAACTCCCGCCACACGTCGGCACCGGACTTCTGGAGCACGGAGGCCAGCGTGTCGCCCAGCACGCCGCCACGGGCGTTGCCCATGTGCATGGGGCCGGTGGGGTTGGCGGAGACGAACTCCACCATGTACTTCTTTCCGGTCAGCGTGTCGTTGCGCCCGTAGTCGGCGCCCTCCGCCTCCACACAGGCCACGGTATCGCCGAACCAGCGGCTGCCCAGCCGGAAGTTCAGAAAGCCGGGGCCGGCCAGCTCCACAGAGGTGAAATAGGTGTCCGTCAGATCCATCTGCTCCGTCAGGATCTGGGCCACCTGCCGGGGGTTCATCTTCATGGCCTTGGCGGCAGCCAGGCAGAAGGTGGTGGTATAGTCGCCGTTGGCGGTATCCTTGGGGATCTCCACCGAGGGGGTCACCGTCACGCCCTCCGGCAGCAGGCCGGCGGCGCTCGCCTTCTGATAGGCGGCGGTGGTCAGGGCCAGCACCTGGTCCTTCGCGCTTTGGATCATATTCATTGCGGGGTCCTCCTTCATTCTTGATATAGCTCCAGCCGAACCGTCAGCGCCGACACCGGCGTCTGTCCCACGTGCAGGGAATAATCCAGCGTAATGTGTCCTTGTTCCTCCTGCTCCAACTCCCACAGCAGCTCATGGGCGGCTACGTCCAGCGCCAGCACGCCCTCCTCCGTGGGCAGGTGCAGGACGGTGGGGGCGGCGGGGTCCAGCCGCATCCGGTAGCTGTTGCCGCTGCGGAGAGTCACGCAGCCGCAGTCCTCCAGCCACAGCTCCGAGGTCATGAGACTGCCGTCCTCATCGCTGCGGGCCTGATACCGCAGCTGCCACCCCGACGGGGTGCGCTCCAGCGTGCCGCTGCCCCGGAAGTGCAGCACATCCTCCATGTCCGGGAGCCGGGTGCGGCTCTCCACATGGACTTTCACATTTCCTTCCATGACGGCCTCCTCAGTATCGCTCGATGTCCACCAGCCGCACGGGAGCCGTAGGCTCCTCCTGCAGGAAGCGGCGGGCCATCTGGCCGAAGCCCTCCGGCCGGTCGCTGGTACACAGCAGCGCCTGTCCGGTCCCCTCTGGGGCCAGCAGCTGCCGCCGGGCCAGCGCATCATGCAGGGTGTGGACGGACTCTGCACCGGCGTTCACCAGCGACACCTCCGGCCCCATGATCTCCCGGATGATATCCGTCAGCAGGGGATAGTGGGTGCAGCCCAGGATCAGCACGTCCAGCCCCTCCTGCCGCAGAGGCTCCAGATACTCACGGGCCACCGTCTCGATGACCGCGTCGCCGGGCTGATAGCGGCCGTTTTCCACCAGCGGCACCAGCAGCGGACAGGCCCGGCTCACCACATGGATGGTTTCATCCAGCCGGTGCAGCGTCCGCTCATAGGCGCCGCTGCGGACGGAGGCGGCGGTGGCGATGAGGCCCACCCGCCGGTTCCGGGTCATGGCCGCCGCCTTCCGGCAGGCGGGCTCCACCACCCCCAGGATGGGCAGGTCGTTTTCCGCCTGCAGTTGGGGCAGAGCGGTGGTGGATACGGTGCCGCAGGCCACCAGCACTGCCTTGATATCGAAGGAGCGCAGGAAGTGGACGTCCTGCCGGGCGTATTTCAGCAGGATCTCCGGCGAGCGCCCGCCATAGGGGACACGGGACGTGTCTCCGAAGTATATAATGTTTTCAGAGGGCATCAGCCGCCGCATTTCCCGCACGGCGGTCAGTCCCCCCAGACCGGAGTCGAACACTCCGATGGGCCGTTGGTCCATGACTGGGCCTCCTTTCCGGCATCCCCGTGACGCCGCAGTGTATCACGCTGCATAATAAAACAATCATATTATACTATGGAAGCTCTCCTTTCTCAAGTGAAAATTTGGCGGATTTCCCCAGTTTTTTCAGTGGTATTTTCCCGCCGGGTCTGTTATACTGTTGCATACAGTAAAGGCCCCTTCGGCGGTGTGGAGGTGTATCCGTATGGAGATCAAAATGACAGAGAAGCAGTTCCGGCGTCTGCTGGATCTGGTGTATATCGGCAACTGGATCCTCAATTCTACCCGCGGCGACGATCGCATCCGCCAGTATGATGAGGTGGAGAGTCTGGTGTTCTCCCAGTGTCTGGCCCATGGGATGGCGCCGCTGACGGAGCTGTATCAGGGGCAGCTGATCCCCTCACAGGCCTTTGCCGAGGGCGGCATCCACGAGGCCATCATGGCCTATGAGGACACCACCTTCTTCGAGATACTGGCGCAGGAGCTGGCCCTGCGGGACATGGATGATCCCCCCATCACGGAGGAGAATTACGACGAGGTCATGAACCGCATGAACGCCTATTTGGGGGAGTTCGAGGCCCACGGCACCGATCACATCTCCGTGGACATGGAATAACGCACTGCATAAAAAATCTGCCGGGAGAGCACTCCCGGCAGATTTTTTATGCACCGGCGCAGGTCTGTCGATGAAATAGCCGGGGACGGAAGCTCCGTCCCCGGCTATTTTGGTTTTTGTTACGCCTCAGCGCTTCAGCACTTCTCGTAGATGGTGGCAACGCCCATGCCGCCGCCGATGCACAGCGTAGCCAGACCACGCTTGGCCTCGGGACGCTTCTGCATCTCATGCAGCAGGGTGACGATGATACGAGCGCCGGAAGCGCCCACGGGGTGGCCCAGAGAGATGGCGCCGCCGTTGACGTTGACCTTGCTCATGTCGAAGTGCAGCTCACGGGCCACAGCGATGGACTGAGCGGCAAAGGCCTCGTTGGCCTCGATCAGGTCGATGTCGTCGATGGTCAGGCCGGCCTTGGCCATAGCGGCACGGGAGGCAGGCACGGGGCCAACGCCCATGATCTTGGGATCCACGCCGCCCTGGCCCCAGCCAACCAGCTTGGCCATGGGTTTCAGGCCGTACTTCTCCACAGCCTCGGCGGAAGCCAACACGATGGCGGCAGCACCGTCGTTGATGCCGGAGGCGTTGGCAGCGGTGACACGCTGGGTGCCCTTGTCCTCGGCCTCCTTGGCGCCGGTGACCTCGAAGGTGTGAACGACCTCGGGGTTGGGGGACTCAGGACCAACGGGGAAAGCGCCACGCAGCTTGGCGATGCCGTCGGCGGTGACGCCGGCCTTGGGGAACTCGTCACGCTTGAACTCCACGATCTCCTTCTTGACCTTCACAGGGACGGGAACGATCTCGTCGTCGAAGCGGCCGGCGGCCTGAGCGGCCTCGGTCTTCTGCTGGGAAGCAGCGGCGAACTCGTCCTGCTCACGGCGGGTGATGCCCCAGATATCATTGATGTTCTCGGCAGTGGTACCCATGTGATAGTTATTGAAAGCATCCCACAGACCGTCACGGATCATGGTGTCCACGATCTTCTTGTCACCCATGCGGGCGCCCCAGCGGGCGTCGGGGGAGGCGAAGGGAGCAGCGCTCATGTTCTCGGTACCGCCGCAGACCACGATGTTGGCATCGCCGGACAGAATGGCACGGGCACCCTCGATGACGGACTTCATGCCGGAGCCACAGACCATACCGATGGTGTAGGCGGGAACGGAGTAGGGGATACCGGCCTTGACGGAGACCTGACGGGCCACGTTCTGGCCCAGACCGGCGGTCAGGATGCAGCCGAACATCAGCTCATCCACGTTCTCGGGAGCAACGTTGGCCCGCTTCAGGGCCTCCTTCACCACGATGGCGCCCATCTCGGTGGCGGGGGTGTTCTTCAGGGAACCGCCGAAGGAACCAATAGCGGTTCTGCAGCAGTTGACGACGTACAAGTCTTTCATAGTATCTTTTCCTCCTAATTTGTTTTGGGTCCCTTTTTGGCTTTCCGATTTGCCTTGGTTTCCATTACCTTATCTATCGTACCATTTTTAGCAAAATAGTCAAGGGGAGAATCTCATAAAAATAGGAAATAATTCCAGAGTTCCCTTGTTTCGGGAGAAAATCAGTCCCCGGAGCCGGTGCTGCCGCCATCCTTTTCGCCGGAGTTATCGCTGTCCGTACTGCTGCCCGTACCGCTGTCCGTGCCGGGATCGGCGCTGCCGGAGCTGAACTGGCTGCTGAGCTCGGACTGCCGAGCCGTGAGGCGGCTGTAAAAGTCCCCGGCGTCCAGCTTGTCATAGAGGCCCTGGTTGTATTCCACCGTCAGCTCGCTGCGGGCCTGAGTCACGTTTTCCGTGAACATCTCGTCCAGCACGGAGCTCTCGTCCAGCGTCTGGCCGATGGCCACATACCAGCCTTCGTCGGTGGCAATGACATCGCTGACCTGTCCCGGCTCCAGCGCAGAGAAGGCGGCGGACAGGGTATCCCCCAGCGTCTCGGCGCTGAAGGTACGGCCGGTGTCCCCGGCCTCGATGCCCAACTGCTGGGCCATCTCCGCATACAGGGCATCCTTATCCTCGGCGGTGGACAGCCGGGCGGCGAAGTCCTCTGCCTGCGCCTGAGAGTTCTCACCGCCGGAGGCGGGCCAGTACAGCAGCTTCACCGTCACATAGCCCTTTTCCTGAGCGAAGGCGTCGATGGCCTCCTGCGTGGGGTGCATGGCGCTGCCGTCGGCGGTATACAGGTCGTGAATCCGTGCATACAGCAGGTACATCCGGTTGATGCTGTCGAAGGTATCCTCGCTGATGCCCAGCAGCTGCAGCTGCTGCTGATAGCCCTCCTCGCCGCCGTAGTAAGTGACATACTGCTGCCGCTGCTGCTGAAGCCGGGCCTCGTCCTCCTCCGTCAGCGATACATTGTACTGCTTGGCCCACTGCCGCAGCAGGGCATAGAGCTTCACCGTCTCCACGGCGTCGGCCTTGGCATAGGAGCCGTAGGTCATGCCGTTGGACACCTCGGCACTGAAATCCAAATTCGGCACATAGGAGGTCAGGTACTCGCAGTCATAGGCCAGCCAGTACAGGTACTCCTCCGCCGAGATATCCTCGCCCTCGATGCGCATCAGCACGGCGTCCGGATGGATGCCGGTGACCTCGTAGTAAAGACCGTCCGTTCGTTGCCCGGCACTCATCCGGTCGCCGGAGGCGATCCACAGCACCATCAGCACCGAGACCGCCAGCATCGCAGCAAAACGTTTCATAGGGTTCCTCCTTCTGCGGGCGTTTCGCCCGAAATTTCCTTGCGTTTGAGAGTCAGTGCCTCCACCAGATGCCCGGCGGCATCCAGCGCCTCCTCGCCGGGCTTCAGGTGCAGCGTCAGCTTGGGATGCTCCCCCGCTGACAGCAGCAGGCGGCTGCGGTAGGCCGGCAGAGTGCATACCGCCATGAGGCTGGGGACATCCATCCGCTGGCCCAGGCTCAGCAGCAGCGTCTGGCCCTTCTGGGTAATATCCGTCACCCCGGTGTCGGCGGCTGCCGCCCGCAGCAGCGCCACATCCAGCAGCGCCGTCACCGGTCGGGGCGGATCGCCGTAGCGGTCCGTCAGCTCGTCGATGAGGTCCGCCGCCGCATCGTTATCCCGTAGGGCGGCAATGCGCCGGTACAGGTCCATCCGCTGCCGGTCGGAGGGGACATACCGCTCCGGGATGTACGCCGCCACCGTCAGGTCGGCGGAGCACTCCGGCCGGATTTCCCGGCCCTTCCCCTGCTGCTCCAGCACGGCGTCGTTCAGCAGCTTCAGGTACATATCATAGCCCACGCTCATCATGTAGCCGGACTGTTCCGGCCCCAGCAGATTCCCGGCGCCCCGGATCTCCAGATCCCGCATGGCGATGCGGAAGCCTGCGCCGAAGTCCACATATTCCCGGATGGCGGACAGCCGCTTGCCGGCCACCTCCGTCAGCACCTTGCCGGGGCGGTAGGTGAGATAGGCGTAGGCCCGGCGGGAGGAGCGCCCGATGCGGCCCCGGATCTGGTGCAGCTGCGCCAGACCCAGCCGGTCGGCGTCCTCGATGATGAGGGTGTTCACATTGGGGATATCGATGCCCGTCTCGATGATGGTGGTGCAGACCAGCACCTGTACCTCGCCGTCGGTCATCTGCTGCATCACCCGGCTCAGCTCCTGCTCGGACATCTTGCCATGGGCTATGGCGAGGCGCACATCCTCCCCCAGCCACTGGCGCAGCCGTCCGGCGGTGGACTCGATGTTCTCCACCCGGTTGTGCAGGTAGTAGACCTGCCCGCCCCGGTTCAGCTCCCGCCGGATGGCCTCCGCCACGGCGGGCCATTCGTGCTCCATGACGTAGGTCTGCACCGGCTGGCGGTCCCTGGGGGGCTCCTCGATGGTGGACATATCCCGGATGCCCGACAGGGCCATGTTCAGCGTCCGGGGAATGGGGGTGGCGGACAGGGTCAGGGTGTCCACCTGACGTACCCGCTCCCGGAGCTTCTCCTTGTGGGTCACGCCGAAGCGCTGCTCCTCGTCGATGACGAGCAGCCCCAGATCCTTGAACACCAGATCCTTCGCCAGCAGGCGATGGGTGCCGATGAGCAAGTCGATCTTTCCCTGCGCCGCCCGCTCCAGAATGTCCTTGGTCTGCTTGGGGGTGCGGAACCGGCTCAGCACCTCCACCGTCACCGGGAAGGAGCGGAAGCGGTTCATGGCGGTGGCATAGTGCTGCTGGGCCAGCACCGTGGTGGGTACCAGGATGGCGGCCTGCTTGCCGTCCAGGATGCACTTCATCACCGCCCGCAGGGCCACCTCCGTCTTGCCGTAGCCCACATCGCCGCACAGCAGCCGGTCCATGGGTACGGGCTTTTCCATATCCGCCTTGATCTCCCGGATGGCCTGTAATTGATCGTCGGTCTCCGTGTAGTCGAAGGCGTCCTCGAACTCCTGCTGCCACGGGGAGTCCGGGGAGAAGGCGTGGCCCGCCTCCCGCTGACGCTGGGCGTAGAGCTTGATGAGGCCCTCCGCCAGATCCTTGGCGGCTGCCTTGGCCCGGTGGGTGGTCTTGGCCCACTCCGTGCCGCCCAGCTTATTGAGCCGGGTGTGCTCGGTATCCTCCCCGGCCCCGATATACTTGCTCACCAGATCCAGCGCCGTGGCCGGCACATACAGGCAGTCGCTGCCGGCATAGGCGATCTTGATGTAGTCCTTCTCCACCCCGTCGGTGGGCATCCGGATCATCCCCACGAAGCGGCCGATGCCGTGGTGCTGATGCACCACCAGATCGCCGGGGGTCAGGTCAGCGTAGGACTGGAGCTTCTGCTGATTGCTGTCCCGCTTGGGGCGGGTCTTTTTGGACTTGCCTGCCAGCGGCGTGGTCAGCTGGCCCTCCGTCAGCACCGCCAGCTGCAGGGCCGGGTACTCGCACCCGGCGGACAGAGTACCCAGCGTAATGAGTACCACGTTCCGCACTGGGGAGCGCTCCCCCTCCAGATCCAGCACCGCCGGGATCTTCCGGGCCTCCAGCAGCTCCAGCAGATTTCTGGCCCGCACCTGTCCGCCGCACAGCACCACCACCCGGCAGCCGCCGGTGAGATAGTGGGTCAGATCCGTCACCGCCGTCTCCAGCGATCCGCCGTAGCCGGACAGCTGCCGGGCATCGATCTGCAGCAGGGCCTTGGGAGCCAGCAGATACCGGCTGGTGGGCAGGCTCTCCAGCTGGCACACGGGGAAGCGCTCCAGCTGCCGGGCAAATTCCGTCTCCGGCAGGGCCGCCTCCGCCATGGGGCCGCACAGGATGCCGCTGTCCATGGCGGCGGTGACGTCCGCCTTCAGCTGGCCCAGCCAGCCCTTCAGGGCCTCCGCCGTGCGTCCGCTCTCGCTGACGCACACCAGACACCCCGCAGGCAGATAGTCCATGGCCGTCACCAGCTCCGGGTATACCGCCGCCAGAAACCGGTCGCTGCCGTTGGGGACGATGCCCTGACGCAGCAGGTCGGCATCCGACCGCAGCTGCCGTGCCACGGGCTTGTCCTTCATCCGTCCCGCCAGCGTCTCCAGCCGTTCGGCGGTCTCCTCCGCCGCACCGTCCCGCCACAGGGGCAGTACCTCGCCGGCCGGCAGCAGCAGCGCCTCCCGACAGTTCTCCGTCCGCCGCTGGGTGGCGACGTCGAAGAAGCCCAGCGAGTCCACCTCGTCGTCAAAAAATTCGCATCGCACCGGGGCCTCGGCGCCGGGGGAGTAGACGTCCAGAATACCGCCCCGCAGGGCGAACTGTCCCGGCCCCTCCACCTGCTCCGTGCGGGTATAGCCCGCCGCCGTCAGCCGCCGGGCCAGCTCCTCCACCTGATACCGCCCGTCAGAGCGGAGGGTGAAGCTGCACCGGTCCAGCACCTGCGGGGGAATGCATCGCAGGGCCAGTGCATCGGCGGTGGTGACGATCACCGGGGACTCCTCTTGCCGGATGCGGTACAGGGCCTCCAGCCGCCGGTATTCCCATTGACGGCTCACCGCCGCCAGCTCCCGCCAGTGGAGCTCCCGGCCCGTCAGCAGGACAGGCTCCCGGCCGGTGAGGGACCGCAGGTCCGCCGCCTGCCGCCGGGCCTCCCCCTCGTCGGCGCAGAGCATCAGCAGGGGCCGCCCGGACTTCAGCCGCAGCGCTGCCGCCGTCATGGCCCGGTGTACCGGACTCAGGCCCGTCACCAGCGCCGGGCCGCCGCCGCTCTCCATCAGCTGCGCCAGCTCCTGTATCTCCCGGAGCTGCCACAGCTCCTGCAGCAGAGCTTCCATCCTGCCGCCTCCTTCCGATGATGAAATGTCCGTTCCCGGCGTACATGGGCCGGGAACGCCTTTGGGGGCGTATACGTCAGTATACGCCCCTATGCTGTAAGTTACCTGAAAAAGCAGAGAAATATGCGTGAAAAATGATGTGTGTCTGTCTCCGGGCAGAAAGGCACCAAAGAACGCCAGCAGAAACCAATGGTTTCTGCACTTCCTTCGTCGTTTGCAAGAGTTGCTGACTAAGTCCTGCCCTTCAAAGGCAAAACCGCCGAATCAGTTGAACCGGTTCATGGCCCGGTCAGACCCCTGCGAGATCAATACCTCCGCAGCGTCACCGGCACGGTCCAGCGCCTCCATCAGCACCTTCTGATCCTCGCCCAGAGGGCGACCGATGACCCAGTCCACCACGTCATAGCCCGCCTGCCCCGGAGCGCCTACCCCCACCTTGATACGGGGGAACTGATCGGTTCCCAGATGCTGGATGATGTTCTTCAGGCCGTTGTGGCCGCCGGCGCTGCCGCCGGTGCGGATGCGGAGCTTACCCACCGGCAGGGAGATATCGTCGGAGATGACCACCACGTGGTCCGCCGGGATCTTATAGAACCGGGCCGCCTCGCCGACGGATTCGCCGGAGAGGTTCATATAGGTCTGGGGCTTCATCACCAGCACCTTTTCCCCGTTCACCATCCACTCCGCCGTCCACGCCCGGAAGCGCAGCTTATTGAAGCGGAAGCCCTTCCGCCGGGCCAGCCCGTCCACCGCCAGAAAGCCCATGTTGTGGCGGGTACTCTCGTATTTGGAGCCGGGGTTGCCCAGCCCCACCAGCAGCCAGCTGACGCCGCTGCCCTTGCGCTGAAAGATCATAGGTCCACATCCTTTGCCGTGTGAATTATATAAAATTTTCCGGGATCATTCTATGAGATCGGCTCCCAAAAGAAAAACTCTGCATTTTGTGCCTCCGGCGGCGGTATTTCTTCCGGTTTGTTGTTCTACGCCCGGCACTCAAAAAATACGACTATATATTAACATAGAAGCTTGAAAAAGGGTAGCGAAACTTTGCCGAAACACAAGAGGAGTATCCTCCGCCCCGCACAAAAGCCGAACAGACGGCGTCTGTTCGGCTTTTTCACAGGTTCTCCTTCACCCACTCACCGGCACAGCATCAGGGGGATGGCACCGGGGAGGTTCCGCAGCTCTACACGGGGGGCGCTGGGGGCGTACTCCCCGTCCAGCGACCAGGGCAGGTCCTCGTCGGTGGTGACGGTCACCTGCTGCACATGGCGGAAAATGACGCCGGGGCCGTTGTAGTCCATGCGGCTGATGGCGGCGATGAGGCTTTGCAGGTCGAAGGCCGTCTTGGGCATCCGCAGCAGCAGCAGCTCAAAGGCTCCGTCGTCCATCTGCACCCGGCTGGGATCCAGCTTCATGATGCCGCCCAGAGAGGTGGAGTTGCACACAGCTCCGAAGATGAACTCCCCCTCGAAGGTCTCCTCTCCCGTCTCCACCCGGCAGCGGTAGGGCCGCAGGGAGTCCAGATCCTTCATGCCCTCCAGAATATAGGCGAAGTGACCCAGAGCGTTCTTGGTGGCCTGTGGCACGGAGTAGGAGCTGCGGGTAAAGGCCCCGAAGGAAGCCACATAGGCAAAGTATCGGTCGTTGTGGCGGCCCACATCCAGATAGAAGGGGCGGCCGTTTACGATGCTCTCCGCCGCCTTCAGCGGCGTGGCGGGGATATGCAGGCTGGCGGCAAAGTCGTTGGTGCTGCCGTTGGGGAGATAGCCCACCTCCGGACACTCAGGCAGCTGCATCAGGCCGGACACCATCTCGTTGAAGGTGCCGTCGCCGCCGGCGCAGACCACCAGATCGTATGCTCCGCCCAACTCTGCCGCCGCACGGGTGGCGTCTCCACGTCCCTCAGTGAGGAATACCTTCACCAGATAGCCCGCCTTGGAAAAGCAGGCCACCGCATCAAACAGCGGCGCAAAGGATTTGGTGCGCCCCGCACGTGGATTGACGATAAACAGAAGCTTTTTATCCATACCGGTTCTCCTCTTTTGCACACGGTTCTCGGTTTTGTGTTTCCGCAGAAGACAGCATAGCATTTTCATTATACTCCTCTCTGCCGGAAAAAGCAATGGGTGCCGCTGGAGAAGTCCTGAACGGTTTCTGCACACATTCTTAAAGAAAAATTTGCCCGGCGGGCTTGCATTGGCGGCGGGCTTTCGGTATGATATAAGATATTATGGTACGTTGTGCGTACCTACTTCGGCGGGAGGAGTCCACCCATGAAGCAGCAAAAAAGCCACTATTTCAAATGGGGCCTGACGGTGTTTCTCACCGTCTGCGCCATCCTCGCCTTTTACGATACATTCTATATGAACGGCACCCTCCAGCGCTATCTGGGCAAGCTGGTGACGGTGCTGGCCCCGGTGCTGTACGGCTTCGCCATGGCCTATCTGCTGGCACCCATCGTCAACTGGATCGAGGGCTTGATCCGTAAGGGGCTGAAGCGGCTGAGCAAGGGTCAGGAGCCCAAGCTCCGGGGCGGTCTGCTGCGGGGTGTCAGTATCCTGCTGACGTGGGCCGTGGTGGCGTACCTGCTGTATCTGCTGATGAGCGTGCTAATCCCCCAGCTCATCGACAGCGTGGCCATGCTTATCAACAACGCCGAAAGCTACTATAATAAGATATATGTCTGGGTCACCAATCTGCTGGAGAAGAACCCGGAGATCGCCGGCTGGATGGAGACGAATCTGGAGAACTACTACAATGACCTCATGAAGGTGCTGACGGAGCAGGTACTGCCCGGCGCCCAGCAGATGCTCACCACCATCACCGGCGGCATCTGGACAGGCATCTGGGGTCTTGTGACCTTCACCACCAACTTCCTGGTGGGCATCATCATCTCCGTGTACCTGCTGGCCATGAAGGAGAAGAGTCTGGCTCGGTGCTGCAAGCTGCTGTATGCCCTCCTGCAGGAGGAGCAGGCCCGCTGGGTGGTGCGGGCCACCCGCAAGACGGATCAGATCTTCAGTGGCTTCGTCCGGGGCAAGATGCTGGACTCCCTCATCATCGGCATTCTGTGCTTCATCGGCTGCTCCATCTTCTCGCTGCCCTACACGCCCCTTGTGAGTGTGGTGGTTGGCGTCACCAACATGATCCCCTTCTTCGGGCCGTTCCTGGGCGCAGTACCCAGTGCCTTCCTGATCCTGCTGGTGAGCCCCAAGCAGTGCCTGATCTTCATCGTGTTCATCATCGTTCTGCAGCAGATCGACGGCAACATCATCGGCCCCAAGATCCTGGGCGATGCCACCGGCATCTCCAGCTTCTGGGTGGTGGTGGCCATCACCGTAGGCGGCGGCTTTGCCGGGGTGCTGGGAATGTTCCTGGGCGTCCCCATCTTCGCCTGCCTGCAGACGCTGGTAAAGTACCTCACCGACCGGCGGCTGGAAAAGCGTCATATGCCGCTGGAGGCCTGTGAATACGTCCACCGGGATCAGGAGCCCATGCCGCCGGAGGAGCCTCCCGCTCCGCCAACGGAGACCAACTGACAGCGCAGCTCCCGCACCGGCATCCCCTCAGGGGATGCCGGTGCTTTTTTGCGGGCTGCCGGGTTTTTGCCGGGGAGGTGTGAGAGCTTTCCCCGCATTTTTTTGTAAAAACGAAACTTTCTCTTGCAAACCGTGGGGAAATGTGGTACATTGCACTTCGACAACTGCATATCGAC
>PPYE01073794.1_pt1 | contig 17680 bp, 12 predicted proteins | sample 1559881 | NCBI WGS metagenome assembly PPYE01 (sample SAMN08240022, study PRJNA423297) | Human gut metagenome, whole genome shotgun sequencing project. | reverse complement strand
AAGTTGCCCAGTGGGGCGTCTACCATTACTGTAAATGATGACTTTGGTGATGTGTATGGTATTTATTATGCTTTGACAGCTGATGAGGGCTTCTCGTATACCGATTTGCGTGACTGGGCACAGCGTATCCGTACTCAGCTGACCCCGATTGAGGGAGTACAGAAAGTAATGTTATACGGAGAGCAGACCGAAGTGATCAATGTCAAGATATCTACCTCCAAACTTTCGGCATTGGGTATTGATCCCACTTCGATTATGGGCATTTTGCAGAAGCAGAACATACAGGTGAATACAGGAGATATAGCGACAGAAATTTATCAGTTGCGCTTGCGTACGGAAGGGACTTATACCAGTCTGGAAGATATAGAAAACCAGTTGATTATCAGCAAGGACGGACGGGAAGCCCGTTTGGGGGATATTGCAACAGTGGAGCGTGGATATTATGATCCGCCTTCAACCTTGATGCGGGTCAATGGTAAACGTGCTATCGGTATAGGTGTGGCCAGTGGAGCAAAGGATAATGTGGTAGCTGTGGGTAAAGCAGTGGACGAAAGGTTGGCGGAAATAGAGCAATTGTTGCCTATCGGCATTGAACTGACCTCGCTTTATCCTGAGGACAAGATTGCCGATGAGGCGAATAATGGCTTTATCCTGAATTTGATAGAATCATTGGTTATTGTTATCCTGATTATCTTTGTGGTGATGGGATCGCGTGCCGGTATGCTGATAGGTAGTTCGTTACTTTTCTCGGTAGGTGGTACTTTGCTTATTATGTTGATGTGGGGGGTAGGATTGAACCGTACTTCCTTGGCGGCATTTATTATCGCCATGGGGATGCTGGTGGACAATGCCATTGTGGTGACAGATAATGCGCAGATAGGTATCAAGCGCGGAAAATCACGTTATCAGTCATTGATAGAGGGAGCCATCAAGCCGCAATGGGCATTGCTGGGCGCTACTTTTATTGCTATCTGCTCTTTCCTGCCTTTGTATCTGGCACCGGCATCCGTGGCTGAGATTGTGAAACCGCTATTTGTTGTATTGGCTGTATCACTGGGATTGAGCTGGATTCTGGCTTTGTGCCAGACTACGACTTTTGGTAATTTTATTTTGAAAGAAGCTGTTCCCGGCGGTGCGATGAAAGACCCGTATGATACTAAACTCTATCATAAATTCGAGAAGTTTCTGACCTTGCTGATTAAACGCCGTTTTGTGACATTGACCACAGTTTTTGTAACTTTGGTGCTTTCTTTGGTTATTATGGCTGTTATGCCTCAGAGTTTTTTCCCGAAAATGAATAAGCCTTATTTCCGTGCTGATCTGGTATTCCCTGAGGGATTTAGTATTCATGCGGTAGATCAGGATGTGATGAAGGTGGAGGATTACTTGAAGAATCATGAGAAAGTTAAATCATATTCGGTGACATTGGGTGGTACTCCGTTGCGTTACTATTTGGCAAGTTCTTCTTTTGGACCGAAGTCTAACTATGCCAATGTGATGGTGGAAACTAAAGACCCCGAAGATGCAGCCGAAGTGGAACAGCAGTTTTATGAGCACATGACTCAGAACTTTCCCAATATCATTACCCGTTCGGCACTTTTTGCTTTGTCTCCGGTGCCTGAAGCTGCTATTGAGATCGGTTTTATCGGTGAAAATCCCGATACATTGACCGCATTGGTTGAAAGGGCGAAAAAAATAGCCCGCCAGTGTGATATGGTGACGGATATCCGTTCCAACTGGGGAGATAAGGTGCCCGTGTGGAAACCGATGTTCTCTCAACAGAAAGGTTTACGCTTGGGGATTACCCGTCAGCAGGTTGCCAACTCATTCCGTACGGCTACCAATGGTTTGCCTTTGGGAGAATATCGTGAGGGGGATGTTTCCTTGCCTATCCTGCTGAAAGATGAGGATGTGGAAAAAATGAACTTGAATGATGTGAAAAGTGTGCCTGTATTCAGTACGAAAGGAAATTCCGTGAAAGTGGAACAGGTAATCGATAATTTCGCTTTGGGTTATGATTATAATGTAGTCCGTCGCTTTAACCGCGAGCGTTGTATGATGATGCAATGTGAACCTAAACGTGGAGCCAATACGATGGCTGCGTTTAAACAGGTGCTTACTGCCGTACAAGAGCAGATGCAGTTGCCCGAAGGGTATAAAATGAAATATTTCGGTGAGCAGGAAACACAGGATGTAAGTAACGCTGCATTGGCGAAGAATATTCCGCTGACTTTCCTGTTGATTTATGTGGTTCTGCTGTTTCTTTTCCCCAGCAACTACCGCAAGCCGGTATTGATTATGCTTATGTTGCCGCTGGTGTTTATCGGTGTGGTATGGGGATTGCTCTTGTTTGGCAAGTCATTGGACTTCTTTGCCATCCTCGGTCTGTTGGGATTGATTGGTATGAATATCAAGAATGCCATTGTGCTGGTCGATGAAATCGGACTTCAGTTGAAGGATGGAAAGGGGGCTGTGCCTGCCGTGGTCGAGGCTACCAAGACACGTATCGTTCCGGTGACCATGGCTTCCGGAACTACTATTCTGGGTATGCTTCCATTGTTGGGCGATGCCATGTTTGCAGGTATGGCGGCTACCATTATGGGTGGTTTGTTCGTATCGACGGTACTGACCATTTTTGTTCTTCCGGTAACTTATTGTATTTTCTTTAAAATCAGAGCAGACAGATAATGAAAACTAAGATGATCTATATTATAGGTATGGCTTGTATGACCGGTACACTTTCGGCTCAGACTGTTGTGGATTATTCTACCTTTGAACAAAAGGTACTGGATTATAGCCAAACCTTAAAACAGAGTGTGGCACGACGTACAGCTATGCAGAAGGCTATGAAAGCGGCAAAAACCGCTTTCTTCCCGGCTGTTGATGCAACGGGAAGCTATCAGTATCGTATTAACAAATACGAGATGGATTTTGGCGGAATGGCTGTTCCTATGGAGCACGATTCATACAGTGCCGAAGTAGGGGTATCACAACCTATTTATGCCGGTGGAAGCATCTATCACAATTACAAGGCTTCCCAAATACAAACCCAGATGGCGGATAAGTCGGTGGATTTGACAACGGATAATATTATCTATGCTGCTGAAGCCAGTTATTGGGGAACAGCCGCACAAAAAGAAATGTATGAAACGATGTGCCAGTATGTGCAGATTATTGAGCAGTTGACCAAAGTGCTGCAAGACAAGTACGATGATGGCTATATCAGCAAGACGGATCTCATTCAGATGCAGACCCGTTTGAAAGAGGCTGAATTGCAACGTTCCAGCAGCTACCAGTCTTATCAGGTCGCCTTGCAGAATATGAATGTGCTGATGGGATTGGAACCGCTGGCTGAAATGGATTTGACGGATTCTATTTCTACCATATTGCCTATGCCTGCCTTTATTGGAGCGGAAACAGCCTTGAATGTGCGTCCCGATTATGCTATCTCACAGTTGGATGTGGATTATCAGAAAAGACAGGTAAGTCTGGCTGCCGCCAAGTACAATCCTTCTCTTTCTATCGGTTTTAAAGAGACATGGGGAACACAGATGTTGAACATTTCGGGCGAAACTATGTTTAATAGTAATGTGTATGCCTCTATTAAATTGCCGATTTTCCATTGGGGAGCCCGCTTTAAATCGACGGCTGCACAGAAGGCTATTTTATTAAGCAAGCAGTATGCATTGCAAGATAAGCAAGACCAAATAAGCAAAGAAGTGGCGAAGGCGTGGACTAGTCTGACCGAGAATACCCGTCAGATAAGTATTGCCGAGGAGAACTGCAAACTGGCAGAAGAGAACTTGGATTTGAACACTTTTAGTTATACTGAAGGTAAGTTGACTATTTTGGATGTGCTTTCTGCACAGCTGACATGGATACAGGCATATACAAACCTTATCCAATCTTATTATGAGCAGAAGATTGCGTTGGCTGATTACAGAAAAGCAACCGGTATAAGGTATTTAGGACAGAAATAGGTAAATTCAGACCAGATTCTTATTATATAAAAAAGTCACAATAAAGCAGGTTTGGCTATCTTTGTATCCAGACCTGCTTTATTTGTTTTTATTCAGTTTATGTTTACTGTAAAGCTTGTTTTAACAGTGGAAAAAAGAATAGATTACAATGAAGAAAATATCATTTTGGATCGTAATCTTTATATGTATGGCAGATGCGGCTTTGGCAGTCACGCAAGAGGGTGGGCTGTTTTATTTGCCTGAAGATACGACAACGCAACACAAAGACAGCACAGTACAGAAAAGGACTTTTTTCAAAAAGTTTCTGGACTATTTTAATGATGCTAATAAAGATAAGAATCATAAGAAATTTGATTTCAGTATTATTGGCGGACCACATTACAGTACGGATACCAAACTGGGGCTGGGACTGGTGGCGGCGGGGCTTTATCGTACCGATAGAAATGACATGCTTCTTCCTCCGTCCAATGTGTCTTTATTCGGAGATGTTTCCACTGTTGGCTTCTATATGTTGGGGATACGCGGAACTCATATCTTTCCGCAGGACAAATACCGGCTGGATTATACTCTTTATTTTTATTCCTTTCCTTCCAAGTTTTGGGGAATAGGGTACGATATGGGTAAGGTAGATGCCAATGAATCTGATTTAGATCGCTGGCAAGCACAAGTTAAAGCTAGTTTCCTGTTTCGGATAGCGGATAATCTATATATAGGTCCTATGGCATCTTATGATTATGTGCATGGTAAGAATATGGAACGCCCCGAACTACTGGAGGGGATGAATCTTACTACTGCTAATTATGGAGTGGGCCTTTCTTTGGCATATGATTCGCGCGATGTGTTGACCAATCCCCATAAGGGATATTATTTGAATATTACCCAGTGTTTCCGTCCTAAGTTTTTAGGAAACGATTATGCATTCAGTACTACGGATTTGCGTACCAGTTATTATCATCCTGTATGGAAAGGAGGATTGTTGGCAGGAGAATTACGCGGTACTTTTAATTTTGGTAATCCGTCATGGGCCATGATGGCGTTGTTGGGAAACTCGTATTCCATGCGTGGTTATTACGAAGGGCGCTATCGTGACAAGCATAAAATAGAGGGGCAGGTGGAATTGCGTCAGCATGTATGGAAACGTAATGGTGTTGTAGTTTGGATAGGGGCCGGAACTGTATTCAATAAGTTCAGTGCTTTGTGCATGGACAGAGTGTTGCCTAATTATGGAATAGGTTATCGTTGGGAGTTTAAAAAGAATGTAAATGTTCGTTTGGACTATGGATTTGGAAAAAATGGACAGTCTGGTTTTATCTTTAATATAAATGAAGCATTTTAAAGAATTTATTCAGTGGTGTTGTGAGCCACAACGGTTGTTCGTTCTGTTCATCGTTGTCTTGGCCATTCCCAATGTGGCATTGTTTTTTACAGAACAGCAAATGACACTTTGGGCACGTATTTGTAATGTCATTCTGCCGGTATCGGTTTATTGGTTGATTATGACATTGGGGCGTAAACCTGGAAAGACTATTTGGATCTTATTTCCGTTTGTTTTCTTTGCGGCATTCCAACTGGTATTGCTATACCTGTTCGGGCGTTCTATCATTGCAGTAGATATGTTCCTGAATCTGACAACTACTAATTCCGGGGAGGCGCTGGAACTGTTGGATAATTTACTGCCGGCTGTAATTGGTGTTTTTGTTGTTTACATTCCTGCTTTGGTCTTGGGAGGTTTTTCATGGGCCCGGGGTAATCAGTTGGAATATTCTTTTATTCGTTCTCAACGTAAGTATGCCTTGGCAGGTATTGTTGCAGGAGCGTTATTGACCGTTATCTGCTATGCGACGCAACGTGATTATCAAGTAAAGATCGAAATGTATCCGGCTAATGTATGTTATAATCTAGTATTGGCTGCAGAACGTGCGGGCGAAACAGCCGGATATGCGGAAACTTCAAGGGATTTTACTTTTAATGCCAGTGCCGCACATGATGAAAATAGCCGGGAAGTTTATGTCTTGGTGATAGGGGAAACGGCCCGTGCCTGTAATTTCGGACTTTATGGTTATGAAAGGAATACTACTCCATTACTTGATAAAATGGAGGGGGTGGTAACTTTCACGGATGTGCTTACCCAGTCTAGAAAGGAGCCAATATTTCGGATGACGAACTATTGTTTCTGGTAGAAAAGGAGCTAAAGGCAGGTCATCAAAAATTATTCATCGTGCTGCATGCCTATGGATCACATTTTAATTATAAAGAACGTTATCCCGAATCCATGTCTGTCTTTAAACCGGATAATCTGACAGACGCCAAATATGAGAATAAAGAGTATTTGATGAATGCATATGATAATACCATCCGTTATACAGATGGTTTCCTGGCTTCTTTGATCACTTTATTGCAGAAAACAAACTCTTTTTCGGCTATGCTTTATACTTCGGATCATGGAGAGGATATTTTTGATGATAATCGAAAATTATTTTTACACGCATCCCCGGTCCCGTCTTATTATCAACTGCATGTGCCATTTTTAATTTGGTTGTCCAAAACATATAGAGAAAAGAATGTGGAAGTACATGAAGCTATATTGCAGAACCGTGAAAAACCGGTGGCGGGAAATGCTTCCGTGTTTCATACCATGCTGAATTTGGCAGGGGTACAGACACCTTATAGGGCAGATAGCCTATCGGTAGCAAACAGACAATATCTCATTCGTCCGCGTTATTATCTTAATGACCATAATCTTCCTAAGTCATTGGATAAGATAGGATTAAAAAAGGAAGACATAGAACAGTTCAGACGGAATAATCTTGTTTTTCCTTGATGTGAAAAAGATTTAAAATGGTTGGAGAATTATAATAGAATTACGTATTAATGATTATTTTCGCACAGCTTTGTTATTGTATTTATTACGAAAACTATTATAATTCTTTTATTATGAAAAACAAGAAAAACAATTTCTATCTGATGGGAGTGGTGTTTATAGCCATTCTCGGCGGTTTACTTTTCGGTTATGATACAGCTGTTATTTCGGGGGCGGAGCAGGCTCTGCAAAAACATTTGGGATTAGATGCTTTCTGGCATGGCGTGACTGCTTCCAGTGCATTGATAGGTTGCGTCATTGGCAGTGCTTTTTCCGGTTATTTTGCTTCGGGGTTAGGACGTCGTAATTCGTTGCGTCTGGCTGCTTTATTGTTCTTCCTGTCTGCTTTAGGCTCTTATTATCCCGAATTTTTATTTTTCTCTAAAGGAGATACTTCGTTTGCATTGATCCTTGCTTTTAACTTTTATCGTATCATCGGGGGAATCGGTGTAGGACTTGCCTCTGCTGTTTGTCCGATGTACATTGCCGAAATTGCCCCTTCCGAAATTCGTGGTAAATTGGTTTCCTGTAATCAGTTTGCTATTATTTTTGGCATGTTGGTAGTCTATTTTGTCAATTATATGATTAAAGATGGTATGCCGGATGAAGTGCTTGTTTCCGATGGTTGGAGATATATGTTTGGTTCAGAAGCGGTTCCGGCTGCATTATTTGGCATTTTATTGTTTTTGGTTCCTGAAACTCCGCGCTATTTGGCTATGACCCATCAGGATGATAAAGCGTTTTCTGTACTTGAAAAAGTAAATGGAACAGATAAGGCTAAAACTATTTTGTCTGAAATAAAGGCTGTAACTTCCGAGAAAACGGAAAAACTGCTTACATACGGGCTGACAGTTATTGTAGTCGGCATCTTGCTTTCTGTATTTCAGCAAGCTATCGGCATTAATGCTGTGCTTTATTATGCACCGCGTATTTTTGAAAAAATCGGTGGCGGTGGCGATGGTATGATGCAGACTGTGGTAATGGGGGTAGTTAATATTCTGCTGTAGCTTTCCAGTGGATATTCAATTATCTGGTTTCTTCCACTTTTCCTGCCATGTATGAATTCAGTCCGGTATTTGCCTATGGGCTTTATGGCGTGATTTGTGTGCTTGCAGCTCTGTTTGTGTGGAAGATGGTTCCTGAAACAAAAGGAAAGACTTTGGAAGATATGACTCGTCTTTGGAAAGAAAGAGCAAGATAAGTTGGTGCGATGCCGGAAATGGTGTCTTTCATACCGGAGAATAGAAGCCATCCCTTTCAACTTAACAAATAGAAAGTTGGACGCGAAAATGCCCTCATGCCCTCACTTTGGCTCTAACTGGTTTATAATGAACTGCTTATTAGTGATGGTAGCATCTGTGTTAGTGAGGGCATTGCCCTCACTAACACAGATGCTTGAAAATAAATTATTCTAACTTTATCATGTGATATAAAGTACCTTTTCTGCTGGTTTTTGGGTGAATGTTCAGTTTGCGGATAATGTGTCTGTATTAATTTATCTTGTTGATTGACAGGTTTTTCACGTTTGTACTCTTGCAAATAATTGAAAATCTTCATGTGCGGTCAGCCTTTCTCCCTTCTTCTCTGTAGTGGCGGAATAGAAGTGACATTTAAACAACTGTTCCAAAGGCGAAATTTACTCAAATTCGGTGTTGTTTTGCCAAAATACCTTCTCATTTTCATCATTCAACCCATAACGTTCGTTCTTATAAAGCAGCTGCATGGCTTGTGCAGCGAGTTGGCGGTAGTCTATGTATGCATATTTCCCTGTCTCTTATCTGTTTTCTCCCTTTTATTTTCTCACTTTTATATGTTTGTAATTGCTTATTCACCACTGTGACTAAGTTTAATTACAGTAGTAGTTAAAGTTAACTACAATAGTGATTAGACTTAATTACATTCGTGATTAACAGATATTGAACTTTTAATCGTCAAAGAAGAACAGTATGACACAAACTACGGCACCGTTATTTATGCCGTTTGTGCAAGGAAGAAAAACTGAAAAAACAGGGGGCTTACCAAATAACCGATTTATAGGCTTGTGAATGTATATTATATTGTGAATGAGTGTCTTAAGAGATGAGAATGAGGTGTGAGGGTAATGACTTTACAATGAGTGGGTTATAGTTGGAAATGAGGGCATGAGTGGGAACAACTTATAGAGCATCATTATGACATATTTAAGTATGCTCAGCATAGATGCCCCATACATTATCTTGCTGTAATGTATAGAAAAGAGCCGTATCATTACTCGGGAGTAGAGTTGATACGGCTCTTTTTATGGCTGATAAAGGGTGTCAAAGTAGCCTCGGATGAAAAGTCCTTTTCCTCAAAGGTTGTGTTTTGACACCCTTTTCTTTTTATCAGGATGGGATTGTTTTATTTCTTTTCCCCTATTGTTTTCAGCATTTCTTGTACGGCTGCTTCCAACTGCTGGTCTTCACCTGCCAATGCCTTTTCTGGAGTATTATAAACTTCAATGTCTGGAGAAAGTTGGTGATTTTCCGCATATTGTCCACGCATATCCATACAACCCACCTGAGGAATACCGAACACAATGCTCGGGTCGATCTGGTTTTCCCACCATACGGCAGTCATTGTGCCCGGAACCGGAGCACCAATCAGTTTGCCTATCTTTAATTCCTTGTAAACCCATGGGAAGCCATGTGCGTTACTGTAATTGTCCTCGCATACCAATACGCAGGATGGCTTGAGCCATTTATTGAATGGGTCGCTGCCTATGTATTGTCCGCGTGGAACGAAACGCTGATATTCCTTGCCGCTTAATAAAGTGGCCAAGTCATCATGTAGCCATCCGCCTCCATTGTGGCGTGTGTCTACAATAATAGCTTCTTTGTTGCGGCAGCGTCCCAATACTTCACTATATACTTCGCGGAAACTTTGACTGTCCATGCCTTTTACGTGTACATAGCCGATGCGGCCTTCGGATAACTTATCGACTATATTGCGGCAACGTTCTACCCAACGTTTGTACAGCAAGTTACTTTGTTCGCCCATGCTGATAGCTTTGATGGTGATATCAAAACGTTTGCCGGTAGCCGGATTATATATGGCCAGTAACACTTTTCTTCCGGCTTTGCCTTCCAGCAGCGGGAAGTAGTCTTGCCCTTTCACGATAGGTTTGCCGTCAATTTTCTCGATGATGCAACCGGGAGTAACATCCGTTTTTTTCACGGCAAATGGGCCTTTTGCCAATATTTCTTTAATTTTTAACCCGTCACCATCATAAGTTTCGTCATAGAATACTCCTAGGGTCGCTGTGGATAGTATAGGGCCGTTTGAGTAGTAACGTGCTCCGGTGTGCGAACCGTTTAACTCACCCAGCATTTCACTCAGCATTTCCTGAAAATCATAATTGTTATTGATGTATGGAAGAAAGCGTGCGTATGCTTCGTGATAGCCTTTCCAGTCTACTCCGTGCAGATCTTTTACATAGAATTTATCTTCTACTTGTTGCCATACATGATCGAAAATATATTCGCGTTCACCATAGGGTTGGTAGTCGAAGAAAGCTTCGAATTCTACAGGTTTGGTTTCACCACTGCTGACAGTGACTTTCTTGATACCACCTTGGCTGCAAAGGAACAGATTCTCGCCTTTCTTATCAGGAAGCAGGGCTCCGCCACCGACTTTTTTCATGACGATTTTAGTCTTGTTTTCTTTAAGATCGTGTTCCCATAAATCATATCCGCTTTCGAAGGCTGCTTGATAATATAGTTTGTCACCCTTCGGAGTTAATACAGCATCTCCCAATCGTGAAGAATTTACAGTCAGACGAATCACACGGTCACGGCTGTTTTCAAGGTCGAAAACCAGTGGCTTTACTTCCTTCTTGTCATCTTCTTTCTTGGAGTCTTTCTTTTTATCTTTTTTATGATCGGCCTTCTCCTTCTCTTCACTCTTCTCTTTGTCTTTCTTTTCCGAGTCTTCCAGTAAGGCAAGCTCTTCCTTGCTCATTCTGAAACGGTCGTATGCGTCCAGGTCGAAGAACATGATATAGATATCCGCTTCAGCACCCCAGCTTCCGTGACTGCGGAATCCTGCGCGGTCACTTTCCCAAATCATGGCTTTTCCATCCAATACCCATTTGGCATTGCCGTCACTGTATCCACTTTCGGTCAGATTATGAATTTCTCCGTTACCAGATGCGTTGACCAGTGCAACATCCTTGTTATTCCATCCGCCAATACCTATGTAGTTGGTAAGAATCCATTTGCTGTCCGGACTCCATTGATACCATTGGTCGCCGTCACTATAAGAATATTCGTACTTGCCGTCCATGACGGTGCGTACAGCTTTTGATTTCAGATTCAGAACACGGATGGTAGTACGGTTTTCAAGAAAGGCTACTTCTTTGCCGTCAGGACTGTATTGAGGTTGGAATGAAGTGATATCCGAATTGGTCAGTCTTTCCTCTTTGATATCGGTTGCGTAAGCGAACTGTTTTTCTTCCTTTTTAGCTAGACTGGTTTGATAAATCTGCCATAATCCGTTTCTTGTTGCTCCGCTACGCTTGATCTGGCGGATGAGATCTTTGTCGTTCTTGTCGGTGACAATGGAAATCTGAACTTTTTGCGGGATGGCACCTTCTTTTACCGTGTAGATTTCGCCATCATATCCATAGCATAATGTTCCATTGGAGGCAGCACTCAGGAAGCGTACCGGATGTTTGGTATGGTTGGTAATTTGTTTGGATGTATTACCGTCAATATCACGTTTGAAAATATTAAATGAGCCTTTTTCCTCACTTAAATAATAGAATGATTTATCATCTGAAGCCCAAACGGGAGTGCGGTCCTCACCATTGAAAGCAGTTTGTTTGCGAAAGGTACGGTTTCCATTCAGAGAACACAGCCAAATATCGCGGGTAATGGATGAAGTGTGATGTTTACGCCAAGGGTCTTCATATCCTTTTTTGTCATGGTAGAGTAAAGTATTGCCTGTATGATTGATACTGATAGTTAATCTTTTGGGGATACCCCCTTCCTTGTTTACCTCAAAAATATCCATACTTCCCATTCGGTCTGATGCGAAAGCAATTTTTTTTCCGTCAGGGCTCCAGATGGGTTTGGTGTCGTGGGCAGGGTTGGTTGTAATCTGACTGGCCCTGCCGCCTGTAGAAGGTACTGTGTAGATGTCACCTTTATAGGTGAATGCGATGGTGGTTCCATCCGGAGAAATGGCACAATAACGCATCCATAATGGATTGTCCTGTGCATACGTGGAAATTGACAACAAAATTGCCGCCACACCTAGTAGCTGTCTTTTCATGTGGATAAAATGTTGTGGTTAATACTAAGTTATTTCTTTTTTTTCAGGAAATATCCTCTGATTCTTTGCATGATCTTGATACCGGTCCGTACTCCGTCATAAACGGCGATTCCTGTATTGATATGTTGCATAATGCCTTCTACGCCTCCTTTGTGTTCTACAGGCGCAAAAAGTTCATGTATGGTTTGTACCATTTCTTTTTTAGCTTGCTGTACTTCTTCCAACTTCTCAGCTTTTCGTTGTGCTATCACTTCCAAAGTGATGATGGGCGTTTTATTAGGAGTATTCTCTTTCATAATCAGTTGTCATTTAAAAGCAAGTTGGCAAGGAAATTTACCATAGGCTGAACAATCAGCCGTTTGCGGAATAAAACGATTAACAGAATCAGCAGAATAATGCATCCGGTAATGATTCCATAACTGGCCATAAGCCCGCCTACATGAGGTGCGAGTACATAGGCCAATGTAAATGATAAGTAGAAAAGGGCGATAATACCTAATATCAATAATATAAAGACAAGGATGAGGGTTGATATCAGTATAGTAAGTTTTTCTACTAAATGTAGTTTTACATAATCCTTTTGTAACTCTGCGTACTTTTTAAGCTCTGCCAGAAGTTGTTGCAGATTATCTATATTTTTATCGTTTGCAAACATGCGTGGAGTTTTGATTTAAAAATTATTGTCATTCCGGACTTGTATCCGGAATGACAATACACTTTTGTGGGCGTTGCTTATTCTTTTACCTCGGCTGCAATTTCATCGACCAGATTTTCCATATCTGTGCGACTTAATTTGATACCTCTTTTACGTAAAGCATCAGCAATTTTGCTACGAGTGTCTTCTCCGCTTTCAGGAGCAAATAAAATACCGGCTGCTGCACCAACTACGGCTCCGCCTAGGAATGCAGCTAAAATACTTAATCCTTTCATAGTTTTTTGTTTTTTGTACCTTACAAATCTAACAAATAAAACTGAATGTTGTTGTTTATTTTGTCTATTTTTGAATAGAAATTGGAGATTCTTCTCTGATTAACTAAATTTAACTCCGTTCTTGCTGTGAAAGCTGTTGATATATTGCTACTTTTGCACCAATATAATGGAATTAAACTAGAGTATTAATTTATAAAAGATTGAGTAATCATGAAAAAATTAGTTGTGTTGGGTATGGGATTGTGCGTAGCCTTGGCATTTTCCTCATGTAAATCTAGCGAAAGTGCTTACAAGAAGGCTTATGAAAAGGCAAAACAACAGGAATTGGCTGAAGCTCCTGCCGATCAGGTAGAAGCGACTCCGGTTGAAGCTGCTCCGGTAGTATCTGCCCCCGTGACAACTGCTCCTGTTGCCGGTCCGGTTCGCGAAGAGAAAGTAGAACTGGTTTCAGGTGACGGCTTAAAAGCATATAGTGTAGTATGTGGTAGCTTTGGCGTGAAAGCGAATGCGGAAGGTCTGAAACAATATTTGGATGGTCAAGGCTATAATGCCAAAGTGGTTTATAATGCTGAAAGAAATACGTATCGCGTTATAGCATCTTCATACGATGACCGTGCGGAGGCTACTCAGGCAAAGGAGGAATTTAAGGCAAAATATCCTAACCGTGACGATTTCCAAAAGGCATGGTTACTATATAGAGTATATTAATGATTTCTTTTTGGTAAATTAAGAAGAAAATATAGTCTATTTTTCTTTATTAAAAGCGGCAACTGTGAAGTTGCCGCTTTTTTTTATAGCTTTGCCGGTTCTAAACAACAATAAAAACTAAGGGTATGAAATATTATGGCAGATTATCGGTCGCTGCTCTTTTGGCTATAGCACCGCTGTATGGCTTTGCCCAGGAAAAGGTGGTACCTATAAAATACGGAGATATGGATCAGTGGATAATCCGTAAGGTTCATGAGTCCGGTGTTATAGGCGGCAATACCAAACTTCTTTATGAGATAGGCCCTACAAAGGAAATAGATGGTAACAAACCTTATAAGAATATGGGAGGGTCTCCTTGGGGAACCTCTAATGTGATGGCTAAGGTAGTGGGCATTGTTAAAACAAATAATTCTGTTTACAGGGACAAACGGGACAATGGATATTGTGCTCGTCTGGAAACGCATATAGAGAGCGTCAAGGTATTGGGAATGGTGAATATTACTGTATTGGCAGCCGGATCCATTTATTTAGGTGATATGCTGGAGCCGATAACAGGAACCAAGAATGCTGAGAAGAATATGAATTGGGGAGTTCCTTTTACCCAACGTCCCAAAGCTGTCCGTTATGATTATAAGGTAAAGATGTCTGGTGAGAAAGATCGTATCCGGTTGACAGGCTTCAGCAAGAAAGGTCAGGTGGCAGGGCAGGATTGTGCGATAACTGTTTTCTTTTTGCAAAAACGTATGGAGGACGCTGAAGGAAATATTACTGCGAAGAGGGTAGGAACTATGGTGGTGAAGTATGATAAGGACTCGGATGGTTGGGTGAATGGTGCTACTTATGAAGTGCTGTATGGTGATATAACCAAGCATCCGTCTTATGATCATGAAACGATGGGGTTGAGAGAGAGAGATTATACTAGAAATAGTAAGGGAGAAAGTGTCTTGATTAAAGAAACAGGATGGGCGGGGGCCAATGAGAATCCTACCCACATGATACTGCAATTTTCGTCCAGTCATGGGGGAGCTTTTATCGGTTCTCCCGGAAATACGCTTTGGGTTGACAATGTGAAGCTGGTCTATTGATTTGCTGTTGCTGCTTATGTGATTAAAAATGCAGTTGAAGAAAAAAAGAGGGAGCATCGTTTGTTACGATACCCCCTTCTTTAATTTATCAGAGTTTTATCAGGTAGCAATGATTATTTTACTTCCAGAATAACTACGCGGTTCAGATAGTTCTTGCCAAACATGTTGTCTGTTCCACCCATAGCAACTTTTTCAAGTTGGCTTTCTTTTACGCCTTCTGCAACCAATGCATCGTAAACAGCCTGAGCACGTTTTTCAGACAAAGTCTGGTTGAATGAAGCAGATCCTGTAGCTCTTTCGGAACTTCACGAACCACTTCCTTGATCACTTCTTTTTCTACTACACGGTCTTCAACTTTAGCAAACTTCTTGCCACCGAAGATGTAGCTGACACCAGCTGTCAACATACCTGTTCCTTCAGCTTTACGGTGGCTGCTGATATTACCAAAGATAGAGGGAGCAATAGCGCCGCGAGCTTCAACATCAATAGCCCAATATTTGTTAATGTTGAATTTCAAGCCTACACCGGCAGATGCACCGATACGTGCTCTTGCTTTGTTTTCACCTTCGGGAACCATTGTTCCATCATTCTTGATTGTTACATTCTGTGATTTAGCTACAGAAAGCATAGGACCGGCAAAACCGTAAACTTCAAAGAAACGGCTAGGATTAGCACCTGCAAACAGAGTTGACAAGTTTACCATAGCGTCGATGTTAGCTCCTACGTAGTTCTTGTTGTGTTCATAGTAACTGTTATCCAAACACAGGTGTTGTGTGATACCATTTACCTGACCACGTATTCCCCATGTGGGGGTAATTAACTTACCTAAAGAGATGCTGAAGTGAGGAGCCAGTTTATTGAAACCATCATTTTCAATAGCGTGGATACCTCCACCTACACTGACAAAGATGTTATCGCTCCATTTCGGAGTATAATAATTAGTATCTTGTGCCATAACCGTAGTTGCACAAGCTCCTGCCAACAAAAGTGACAGTGTTAAGAATTTATATTTCATTTTTATTATATTTTTTGGTGAATAACTGAACAAATAACCGATAGATGATTAATTATTATTTTCCACCTGCACCACCACCTGAGTTGCTGTTATCTCCATGACCGTGTCCGTGACCGTGATCGATAGATTCTGTAGTAGGTTCTGGAACAAATGTACCTACTTTTTCGATGATAACGCTAGGTATAGAATATGCTTTTCCATCAACTGTTGTAGTAATAGTACAAGTTGTAGTTGTTGAAGTTGCTTTGGGAGATACAGTAAATATGCTTAATGCAGGAATAGAATAAGAACGTTCTATTGTTGTATTTTGAATTCCCGAATTATATGAATTCACTAAAGCGTTTAATACTTTGTTGACTTCAGCTGAAGACATATTTCTAGCAGAAGGAGCTATTGATTCAATATAGTTTTTCACTTCGTCTATATTCGTAATACGTTGTCCTGCTTTAACAGTGAGGCTCAAGTCTTTAGTTATAGGTTTTTCTTCTGTGTTGGTATAAGAAGTTTCTTTCAAAGGTTCATCTACAATAATGGTAGTTTCAGGATCTTCTGTTATAACAGGATCTTTGGCAGCAGACAAATATGATTGCAAATAAATATTAGCAGGAATATAAGCATACTGTCCTTTAGCTAAAGCAGGAATAGAAACTGTTACTGAACCTGAAAAATAACCTTCTTTAGAAGCTTCATATGTTTTGGTTGTTGCAGCAATAGTACCATCAGAAGCGGCTGTAATAGTTTCAGTCTTTGATAAATCACTAATAACATTACCAGTAGCTAAATCATAAACAGTTACAACAACAGTTGCACTTGCATTAGGAAGTTCTACCGGTTCTACATTAAATTCTTCTTTTTCGCAGCTTGTAAACACTATTGTTGTTAAAGCTACTGCAGCTAATGCTAATTTAGCACCAATACCGCTCAAAAAACTTTTCTTTTTCATCTCAATAAAATTAAAAATTTAATAATTCTGATTTAATAAAATATGGATTAAAACTATTTTGTTGCATTATATTGTCACTTGCATTACTATATGGCATTTTATAATAATATTTTTCATTTCCTGCATTATATGTTATACCCGTACCCAATGAGGTAGAAACCCTTGGTATATATTTATGTCTTTTATATTTATAAGGTGGTAATGCGACGATGAATTTAAACCCTCCATTACTATTGGCGTGTTCTGCTTTTACAGCGTAGAAACCTATACTGGCATAGCGGAAGTGTCTGATCATTTCAAATCTTACCCCTTTTTCTTTTAATAAATATTGTTCAGCTCTCAATTTAAACTGTGTATTATACCTTGGCCAGTAAAAGTTTCCCCCTACAGACCAATAAGTAGTGTATTTATCATTATAGCGAAATTTAAAACCATGCCAATATCCAAATCCGACATAGCCAATTCTTCCTTCTAAAGAAAAACGTTCGTCTTTAAACGGATAAAACAAATTTAAATCTGCACCATATGTATTATAATCAAACATACCAATAGTTACTGTACTTTGTATATTATATGGTAATCTAAATTTTTGTGCTAATGTCAAATATCCTGGATGAATTTTTCCGGCTGTTTCTCCATATCCATCATTGTATACAGGAAATACAATCTGTCCGGTAAATTTCATTCCTGGCCAAAGCGACACCTCTACCGCCGGGCTAAACTCTAATAAAGCCTGATATATCTGTGTAATGATATAGTTCTTAAAGTATAGCTGCGGATATACCAATATATCTACTTTAAACAGCGAACTGTTCTTTTTCTTTTCTTTCTTCACCTTGTCCCAACTGTCACCTATATCATAACTGA
>PPYE01311603.1_pt1 | contig 17688 bp, 34 predicted proteins | sample 1559881 | NCBI WGS metagenome assembly PPYE01 (sample SAMN08240022, study PRJNA423297) | Human gut metagenome, whole genome shotgun sequencing project. | reverse complement strand
AAAACTGTCTAAAAGCGAAAACCCGCCAACATACTGGCGGTTTTTCGCTTTTAGACAGTTTTGTTCTAAAACATCTGTAAGCCATACTGCCGTGCACGGGAAGCCCCATACTTTTAGATAGTTTTGTTCTAAGAAACCGCTCTTTTAAAGTTGGTTCACACAGCTTTACCTCCAATATGTTGGCGGTTTTTACTTTATTGCTCCAACTCACAAACCGCCAGTATGCTGGCGGCCCTCCACTTTTAGACAGTTTTGTTCTAAAACACTGGCCCACTGGCCGGAACCGCCTTTTATCGTCGGTTCGCCGCCTTGAACCGCCATTATATTAGCGGCTTTTCATTTAGCCACTCGTCTTTTAGACGGTTTTGTTCTAAAACACCGCCCTTTTATGGCCGGTTTGCACAGCCATACCGCCAGTATATTGGCGGTTTTCTGTTTAGCCGTTCTGCTTTTTCGTTCGTTTTGTTCTATCCTTTAGACAGTTTTGTTCTAAAACACCTGCAAGCCATACTGCCGTGCACGGGAAGCCCCATACTTTTTAGATAGTTTTGTTCTAAGAAACCGTGCGCTGACTGCAACCGCCTTTTTAAAGTTGGTTCGCCTAGCCGCACTGCCAGTATATTGGCGGTTTTCCACCGTTATAACAGCGGTTCTTCATTCAGCCGCATGGCCTTTAGACAGTTTCGTTCTAAACTTTAGACAGTTTTGTTCTAAAATGCTGGCCCACCGTCTGCAACCGCTCTTTTAAAGTCGGTTCGGCCCTCACTCCTGCGGCTCCTCCGCGGGCACCCGCACCACCGCCACGTCCTGCATGTAGTTGCTACAGGAGCGGTTGCGGCAGGTCAAGGTCATCACGGTTTCCGGCCCCGGCTGCTCCGAACGCTTGAGGAACAGCCCCGTCTTGCACAAGGGGCAAAGCTCCATCCGCGCCACCTCCCATCACGGCTTGCTGCAGCTGCTGCTCCAGCGCCTGTTTTTCCTTTATTTTTTGCAGGATTTCCTGCTTGTTTTTGATATACCCGTTCGGGATGGCCTCCAAATAGGTGGCCGCGTCGGTGATGATGCCGCTGGCGAACAGATTGTCCATGGTCTGCACCTGCATCAGCTCGCTCCAGTAGGTGGAAGCGCCAATGTCAATGTTCAGCTTCAAGTGCAGCCGGTCCAGAGCCGAAAAATCAAACATCAGCTGCTGTTGCTGCCCGTTTTCATCGGAAACCGCCACCTGCCGCAGCCCGTAATCCGTCCGCATAATGTCAAGGAAAATCCGCACATAGTCCTCCACAAACTGGTAAAAGCCCATCCGCTGAAGCTCCAGCGGCATGGCGCTCGCCTTCTGGGTCGCAATAATGGCCGAGGTGTTGTCCGGCCGGACGTTGCCAAGCGCCGCGTCAGACGCGCCCATGGTGTCCCGCGTGTAGCTGATGACGTTGTCAATCATCTGCAGCACCTGCGAGGACATGTCCGCCGTGACGGTGCGGGTGTTAATGGCCTCGGCCGGCGGGCCGCTGACCGGTATGGCCTCGCCCACCCGGTTGCTCCAGCCCCGCGGCAGCAGCGCCGCGTTGTAGGCCACCTTGGGGAAGGCCATGTTTTTGACGTGCTGCATGCTCATGGCAAACATCTTGTTGACAAAAATCTGGTTCGGAATCAGCCCGGTGAGGCAGGCCTGCCCGTGCATGGCGTTTTTGATTTTATCCCACGAAAACCAGGCCAGCGGGTAAAGCCGGTAACCCAGGTCGGTTTCGGGCTTGACCACCGCGCCCGCCGTGGTCTTGCTGTACCGCACCGTCCCCTGCTCCTTCCAGAACTTGATGAGCACGGTGCACTTGCCGCTCTCCTGCTCCCGGTTGACGCCGTTGGGGTCGTCGTCCGCGGTAATGCTCCCGGCGTCCGGGCTGCCGTTTGCCTCGGCCTCCTCCCGCACGGTGGATAAAAGCTGCCGCAGCGACACAATGATGTAGGGCTGCTTCTGCACCTCCCACACCTGGGGATTGCCAAAATACACCCGGGTGTTTTCCACCGCCTCCACCTGCACCTGCCCGGCGTTGCCCGCGCCGTCGCGCTCCTCGGGGTCAAACCAGCAGTAAAAGCAGCAGTCGCCGTCCACAGCGGCGTCCCGCACCGCGTCGCGGTTTTTGGCGGTCATGCCGCAGTTTTCAAAAATGGATTCAAACTGCTGGGAGAGAATCTTCATAAACAGCTTGTCCTCCGGGGTATTGGCGCCGCCGAACGGCTCGGCGTTCACGCCAATGTCGTCTGACACCAGCGTTGACACAAAGTAGGACACCACCCGCTTTAAAATGTTGATGACCGGCTTGTCCAGATCCGGGGCATTTACCCCCTCCCACTGGTTGCCGATAAAAAAGTTCTCGTTCTGCCGCACCGTCTCGTACAGCCCCCGGCTGCCAATGCTCTGCTTGTAGGCCACCCCGGTCTCATATTCTTGCCAGATTTCCCCCGGCGTCTTTTTAATCCGCATGGCGGCCTCCCTTCTCTATGCTGTCTCCGGCGTTTTTCGGTTCCTTATTCCGGTAAAGTGCCCCGTTGGTTTGCAGGCCACCTCGTTCGCTCTCTGGACCGCCGGTCTCTCCAGTTGGGCCGTTGGTTTGCAAGCCACCTCGTTCGCTCTCTGGACCGCTGGTCTCTCCAGTTGGGCCGTTGGTTTGCAGGCCACCCCGTTCGCTCTCTGGACCGCCGGCTGAACGGCCGCCGGATAGACCCGCCGAACCGTTTGAAGCGTCGGTATATGCCCCGCGGAACTCCTTGACGGGCGCAGCAGCCCCATTGCCGGCCCCGCCGTTGCATTCGCTGGCTGGTGCGGGGGCGGCGGGCCGGCCGCCCGGCCCAAGGCCCGGCAGGCTTTCCAATCCCCAACCGGGTGCCTGACCTGCGGCAAGGCTGAAATCCTCCGGCTGCGGCGTGCCGTCGTAGCGCAGGAAGTTCTCCCACGGCAAAACGCCCCGCCTGTGCGGCCTGTTCCGCCAGCGCCCGGTTCTGCCCCTCCAAAGCGGCAAGCCGGGTCTCCAGCGCGGCGCTCTGCTTCTGTAACGCTCGGTTCTCCCCTGCAAGGGCGGTATTTTCTGCCTCTAACTTCTCTGCACCCTTGGCCAATTCCGCGTTCTGCCCCCGCAGTGCGGCAAGCCGGGCCTCCAGCGCGGCGTTCTGCTCCCGCAGCGCTTGGTTTTCCGTCTCCAGCCGCCCGGCCTGCCCGGCCAAAGCTGTGTACTGCTCCCGCAGGCGCAGAGCCTCCGCCTTGTATTTGAAGTGCATTGCTTTCCCCATCCTTTTTACCCGGTTGCGGGCTATTTTGCATACTCCTCAGCCTCGTCGGAAAAGAGGATTTGAAGCACTGCATCCACCTCGCCGTCAATGGGCTGGGTGGATTTTCCATACACCCGGTTGAGCACCTCTTTTGCGGCGTCCAGCCGGTGGTTCATGGCGGCGTTTTCGTTGCCGATGGTCTCAATGAGCAGCCGTACCGCCTCTGGCGCAGCCGATTTCAGCATTGCCTTGACCTCGTCCGGCACCTTGGGCCTCCCGCCCGGATTGCCGGACTGCCCCTTCTGAAAAGGACGGCCCGGCCCCCGCTTTCTGGCTGTTTCCGCGCTGTTGTCAGCGCTTTTTTCCTTCGCTTTTGTCCCTGCTTTGGGCAATTCAGGGGCTGTCTCCCCCGGTGTAACCGGCGCTTGCTCAGACGCCTGCTTGCGCTTTGCCATGGGGTATCCCTCCTTTTCATGGGTTTATCCCGCCGCCCAGCCGCCGGCAGTTATGACCGGCACAAAGCAAAACAGCACCCCGGAGGATGCTGTCTTTATTTCCTACTCTAACTATATCACAGGTTTATGGTGTAATTCAGTGTCCAGTTTTAATAAATGCAGGGCTTTTCCATGCAGCTTGTAGACATTTTTTGCCTCGTCTGAATAGGAAAGCCTTTCCGCAATCTCCCACCATTTCAGTCCGTTTATGTACCTTAGTTCCAGCAGCTGGCGGAGGGTTTCGTCCGGGACGGAAACAATCGCCGCCCTGATTTCACTCATAGCCTGCTCCATTGCCCTGACCTCTTGTTCCAGTTCTGCCGCACAAGCGTCCAAACGCTCCACTGCCTGTTCAATTTTGCTGTTGACACAGCTTCTCCCAGACGGCATGTCGCTTAAAACAGGGGATATTTTGCAGGCCTCAGAGCGGATGCGGCACATTTCCTCCGAAAGATAAGTAACCCTTGCGCTTGCCTCCTGGTAACGTTTCAAATACTCTTTTTTCTCCTGACTTGTCATCTGCCCCTCCCCAACTGAAAAAATTGCTCGGCCTGACCGGTGGTGAAGGGCCTGCCGTCCACCGAAAGCCTGGTGTATTGCTCCCAACTATCCTGGTTTGAACAGTAAAGCCTCCGCGCTTCCCATAGGCTTTGGGTCTGAATGGTTTTGACAACCTCGGTGTTTATGAGAATATCAATCTGGTACATGGTTCCCTCTGCATTTTACCGGCTTCACCTTGACGGCAGCCTGCTTGACCACAAAAAAGCATTTTGTAATGAGATAGTCCACTTTGATGCCGCCATTATTTAAATCGCCATATTCAACGAACCGTGGGAGCCTGTCGTCGTATTCCAGCTGCAAAAACTGCCGTAAAAACTGCCGGATAATGGCATAAGCCAGCTCTAAATTGTTTTCACAAGCCCCTATTGTTGTCCGCCTTTTCGTGGATAAATCCACATGTTCAATCACCAGCATGACTGTCCTCCAATTCTGTGGGCGGCTTTGGCAGCGGCATCCAGTGGGTGACCTTCGCTCCCATCCAGTCCGGCCACATTTCTAAAAGCCAGCCCACCGCGCTATATTCTGCCAACTCAAATGCGTTTTTCAGCATGATGTTTTTACGCGGGTTCCCGCTTGCAATCACCAATACATAGCCGTCACGTTCCGGCAGCCTGTCCTTCACGCGAATCCACTTACTCATGGCTTTCCTCCTCCATCACACATTCCACACACCGCAGACGCCGCCCGGTCTGCTTCTCTTTGACCAGGGTTTGCCGGTACTTCGCGCACCAGCCGGTTTTTGCGGTTAAGCGCGGGCAGTGCACACAGGTGCGGCTCATGGCTGGGCCTCCAAAAGCAACTGGTTGTTCCGGTAGGCCTCAAACAATGTCTGGCCGGAATCGTTTATCATATACGGCAGAAAAATTTCGTCCATTTGAACCATCCGGCTTTCCAAAATGGCCATTTGAGCCTCTACCCAGTCTTTTAAAATCCGCCAGGCAACCCGTTCAGCCTGCTCAAAGTCGCATTTCACCTTTTGCTTTGAAAGCACAGCGTGAACGGCTTCGACGTTTGCTGGCAATTTAATTCCCCGGATTCCCGTAGGGGTTTCAATCGCAAAACAAACGGCGGAAATGTGCCCGTTATCGTCGTAGTCCTGCATGATTTTTTTGGCCCCATGTTTCACCAGTTGGCCTTGTATTTGCCCCATGGTTGTATATACGTCAACCTTGGTGGTGTAATTCAGTAAAGGCATTCTTCTCCTCCTTCTCCAAACTCTTCCTCGTCCGGTAGTTGGCACAGTCTCCGCAGGCCCGCGGATGAAAGCCGCACCGTTTGCAGGCTTCCCGCAGGGCGGCAATGGCTTGTTTTTCCTGTTCGCTCATAAAAAATCCTCCTTCGTCAGCGCGGCACATCCGGGCAATGCTTTTCAAGCGCCTTTGCAGGGGAATCCGCCCAATCGTACTGCCCGCCGGCCTCAAAGCCCGCCCATTCCACTGAACAGGGACAGGTGCGTCTGTACCCTCATTTCACAAATACACCTCCAGAAGCAGCGGCAGCTCGTGCAGCAGGGTTTCGGCCTGCGCTCTGGTCAGGCCGGTCATGCCGTACAGGCCGGAGACAACCAGGCCGTCCCCGCCGTCGCAGACCATGTATTGCAAATTTTTTGCCTCGCTGTCAATCATCCGCACCTCTTGGTGCTTGAGCGCAAAGCGTTCGGCAAGGCGTTCCTTCATTCCTCTTCCTCCGTAAACATCATCCTTATCCGTTTCCATTCGTTTGATAACCACAGCAGCCAGGCATTACAGGGCCGCCCCCTGCACCGCTGCCGGCTGCAAAAATGGCAGGGGCTTTTCAGGCTAATCCCTTTCATGGCGGCGCACCTCCACCATGATGGCTTTCTGGCTGTTAAACTCGCATACAATCCTCCTGACCCACCGGCGGCTGTCGTCCGGAAGCACCCAGCCCTTGAGGGCGTCCTCAATCATTTTGGCAACCATCGAATGGTTGGAGCAATCCAGCCGGTCGTCAAAGGAAAAGATGAGCTCCACGGGGTAATCCACCGGCTGTTTTGGAACCTGCATACGGACAAGCTGTTCCCAAACCAGCGCGTGCCAGTCGTCCTTGTCCCGGTTGCGGGCCGCAAAATGCTTGCCCTCATAGTACCTGTTGGTGCTGTACTGCCCAAAGTTGGGGGGATACGGAAGGATGAGTTTCAATGCGTGTTTCCTCCTCAAAAACTCCTCAAAAACTGCAAAACCACTTTTTTCGCCTGCTCTGGCTGGGTGTGATCCAGCTTCCCGTACCTTTCCCGGTTTTTTCCAATGAGGGCTTCCAGCTCCTCCGGTTGGAATTTCAGGTCTGCCGCGGGCAGCTCCGGGTAGTTTTTGCCCGCTTCACAGCAAGGGCAGCGGGCGAGGTACTCATAAGGGTACCCCTCTTCTGTCCGTATGTAGGTGATATGCCCCACATTCAGGCAGCAGTAGCAGAAATTGTCGTTTGTAAACGCACCCAGCTTGGGGCGGTACTGTTCTGAAACCTCCCGCACCTCCGGGATTTTCGGGAAGAACTTGAAGGCGTTCACCAGGGCGGAGTAAAGGCTGCGGGCGTCGCTGTCATCCACAAAACGCACCGCCTTGTAATACTCAATCCGCGCGTTGTTGTCCGGGCGCTCATGCTCCGCCAGCCGGTAATACTGGCAGAGGGATTTGAAAACCGCACTAAAAATCTTGTCGGTCAAAATCAAGCCCCCAATCGCCGCCGGTTTTTTCCCGGTCGTCGTAGTTGCCGTCGAGCACCTTTGCCATGTTGGCGTCGGCAATCAGCCAGTCAAAGGTTGCGGTCCAGTTACGCCGGTTTCCGCCTTTGAGAAAGCTACTGGCTTCTGCCTTGGAAAACAGGGTTTTAAAATCCTCCAGCGAATACTGTTGAAGGCGTGCGTGCAGCGCCTTTCTCCGCTTGTCCGAAAGCGAAATGCACCGGGGGAACGAAACGCAGGTTTCGTTATACAAAGCGCGTAAGCGCTCATATATCCCTTCGCCTTCGCCTTTGCCTTTTTCTTTGTCTTTTCCTTTTCCTTGGCTTTTTTGGGTTTCGCAAAAAACCACTGGGTTTTTTTGCTTTTTTGGTCTGCCGCCGTATTTCCCGTTTTCAGCGTTCTTCTGGCATTGATTCTCGTATTTATGGTTATCCCTGTCAATCTGTGCCCGCATGGTTGGAAAAACAAACCTTTCATTTCCGCGAAGCTCTTCACACTCGCCGGTCTTGCTGTATTGAAGCAGTGCCCGGAACAGTCTGCCACACTCCGCATCATTCAGCGGTTCCATACTTTGGAGATAACTGTAATACGCGTGAAAATATTCTCTTGCCAAAAAACATCACCGCCTTAAAACGGCAATGCACCGTCATCGGTGTCAATCTCTTCAAAATCATCCGGCGAAACAGGGGCTGTATAGGGAGCTGCGCCTCTGGCGGGTTCCGCGTGCTGGGCTGCGCCGCCGTCCTTTTTGCTGTCGGCAAAATAGAGGCTGTCCGCCACAATTTCAACGGCTTTCCGTTTGTTCCCGTCCTTGTCCGTCCAGTTACGGGTTTGCAGGCTGCCGGAAACAACCGCCATCCGGCCCTTTTGAAAGTAGTTTGCGGCAAATTCAGCGGTACCGCGCCATGCAACGACGTCCAGAAAGTCAACCGGCCGTTCGCCGTTCTCGGCTTTCCGGTCACGTTCGCAGGCGATGGAAAAGGTTGCAACAGCTGTTCCGCTGGCTGTGTGCCTCAGTTCCGGGTCGGCGGTAAGACGGCCCATTACAATGGTTTTATTTAACATGGTTTACTCCTCTGCTTCCAGCTCGGCAATGATGGCACGGATTTGCGCCTTTTTCTCCGGGGAAAACTCATAGCGGAGCTTTTTGCTGAAATATGTATCGTTTATTCCCAGTCGGTCAGCGACTTGCCATAGAAAAAGGCCAGCTTCCTTGATTTCGTTTCGAATATCTTCATTACAAATTTTCATTTTCATTTCCTCCTGTAAACAGCCACCCACCGGTTAGTGGAGGGCTCGTATTTCTTTTGGTCCGGGACCGTTTCCAAAATGCCCTTCTGGCAGAGCTCGGTCAAACGGGGGCGCACGGCGTCCATATCATCAAAGCCCAACGCATCTTTGACCTCCCGCGCCGTCATTTCCACCCCCGGCTTCAGGACTGCTAAAATCATGTTGTATCTCGTTTCCCGGTCGGTTTTCACGTTGCTCTCCCGCCGGGTTTCCTGGGTGATGCTCATAGGTAGTTCCTCCCAATCAAAGCCATAAACTCCGCCCGGGTGTGGGTTTTCTCAAACTCCATCTGGCAGTGCTTTTTGAGGGTGAGCGCGAGCAATCCGCCGTCCTTTCCATGAACGGCGCGGTTGCTGCCGGTGTGGTGCGCAAGGCAGAGCCAAACCTTAAAGCCGTTGGCCTCGCTGGTTTTGCGGTTTTTGCCCGGAAAGCAGTGGTGCTCCTGCAACCCCTCGGTGCGCCCGCAGACATAGCACGCCTTTTCCTCCTGCAAAATGCTCTTCACGCCCAGTCCTCCTTTAACAGCGCCAGTTCCTCCGGCGTTTTGGTTTCAATCCCCTGTGCCCGGCACTCCTGCACGGCAAGGTCAATCAAGCGGGCCATCTGGGCGCTGTCGTAGGTGCTGGAGCCATAGTACAGCACGACGTTGACACAGCCCTCCAGCTTGCTGGGGAGGATTTCTGTCACCCAGCCCAGCCCGTTGTGTTCCCACCCGCGGCGCAGCTTGTCCGCTGCCTTGTCCAGCACACAGACCGTCTCGCAGTTGCCGCCGATTTCCCGGACAAGGCTCCGGTAAATGTCCTCTTTTGGGATGCGGGTTTTCTCGGCCAGTTGGTCGCACAGCACCCAAAAGTAGGCGTTTGCGTCCAGGCTGCGGGGGTGGTACCGTTTGAGCACCGCCGTGTAGTCCTTGCCGGGGCAGTCCTGCACCTCCTGGCAGAACTGCTTGGCGGCGGCGCGGAAGTTCGGCTTAAGTGCAAGGGTTAAGTGCACCCCTTCGCTGTTTTCAAACCAGCCTGCCCCGGTAAACTCCAGCTGCAAACTCATGGCGCCGCCTGCTCCTTTACACAGCTTGCGCACATGCCGTAGGTTTCCAGCACCTGCTGCGCCGGAACAACAGTGCCATCCTTTTTCTTAATGGGCTTGACCTCTTTGCCGCAGAGGGGGCAGAAGGGTTCTTCTGAAACAATTCCGGCAATCTGTTTTTTGTGCTGCTGTTCTTTTTCCTGCTTTTTCCCCTGCGCCTGCTCCTCCGGTAAATCCTCACCCGCGTAGATGTAAAGCCCCAGCCCGTGGCGGGCGACCGCTTTGGTCAGGCTTCGCTGGATGGCCTTGTTGACGTCGAAGGAGGTCACGGCCTCCGCCGGAATGGATTTGTTGCGGTAGTCCATCACCGGCAGGTATTCAATGTGTTCCACACCGCAGACCGTAACTCCGGTTTTGACCCAGCAGGTGCGCCCGTCGGTGTGGTAAAACCAGCCGTTTTGGTTCTCATAGATGGTATAAAAGGCGTCTGGATGCAGCTTTTTCAGCTCGCCCCAGGCCCACGCCCAGGAAAGATAAGAAAGGCCGCTTTTTTGTTCCACATGGTCACTTACATTCATGGCGTTGAGTTGGGTAAAATAGTTCTCGCTCATGCCACCTCCACCCCCATTTCGCCTAAATTGGCCCGGAGTGTATCCAGGTTGTCCTCCAGCTCCAGAAAAATGCACTCCTGCTTGTCCAGCTGCTCCTTCATGCCCTTATGTACCTTCGGGTTAAACAGTGTGGCGTTCTCCAGCGCATCCGCCAGTGTGTCAAGCTGCTCCCGCATGTGGGAAAGGCGGCGGGATTCCCGGTCGTAGGCCAGCGCCATCTCGTTGGCGCGTTCGTTTTCCTCCGGCGGGCGCAAATATCTTGGTTCGGTCATCATGGCTTGACATCCTCCGTGTAATTGTCTATACTGTAGGTGAGATATTTTTTCTGTGTGCTCCGTTGAAGCCTCTGCTTCACGGGGTGCTTTTTCTTTTCCACGAGCTTGTCCACGGCTTGCGCCCAAAGGGCGAACATGCAAAAGAGGAAAAGGCATACAAGCGAGAGCAGCACGGCCAGCACAGCGCGTTTGTGTTTGAGGTGTTTCATTCGCTCACCTCCGGCCCATGTGCGAGGTTGTTTTTTCTCTGTTTTTCCACAAGCCATGCATGAAACAGCATGACCGCGCAATATGTACTGGCCCCGGCGGTGAGCATCTCCAAAAAGAGCCGGAACCACCATAAAAATTCCTGCATATTATCCCTTCCTGTCCTGTCGGGCGCCCCCTGCGGAGCGCCCGGTAATTGCCGCGTGTTTCGCGGTTTTTCTGCATCCAGCGCTACTCCGGCCGCTCAAAGGTGAAATCCACCGTCGGCAGGCCGGAGGCCGCCGCCCGTTCAATTTGGGGGCCGAGCGCTTGGACAATCCGCTGCGCCTGCCCGGCGTCGTACCCGGCGAGCCGCAGCGCGACCCCGGCAGCCCCCCGAATCAGCAGCCCCAGCAGCGCGGCGCCGTCGGCGTCGGTGCGGATATACAGCCCGCCGTCCTTTTGTTCAAAGCTGAGCTTCATGCTTTCACGTCCTTTCACCGTTAGGGTTCCCCGTTTGGATGCGCATAATTGTAGTAGTCGGAATATTTTTTGCCGAGGCTGCGGTTCATCTTGTCGAGGCAGGCGTCATAAGCCTGTAGGTCTCCAAAATCCACCCGGGTGGTTTTTCCCTGCCAGCACCCGTCCTCACAGGTGAGGAGCGCGTCGCAGACCCCGGTGGAAACGCCGCTTTCGCGAAAGCTGGCGGTAAAATGGAACTCTATTGTTTTGCCGCGCCTTGCCATATATGTATCACCTCCTGTACATTGTATGCAGATAAGCGTTGTCCGTTTGTCTGGCCCAGAGGGCGGGTTTTGGAGTCCGTTTTATTGGACAGGTTAGTGTTTATAATGAGCTTGCTTTAAATGATGAACCATCCACTTACCTGCCTTTTGTTGCGTTTCGCTATGATTAGTGCTATGATTTAAGCATGGCCATAGCCAAATTCACATTTTGGGGGGTGGTATCTATGAAGAAACTTTATAAGTTTCTCATGATGCCGTCCTGTTCCGCATTTAGGGAAACCAACTAAGGATAGAACAGGCCAGGGGTGCGCTCCCAAAACTATTCAACTCAGAAGAACAGCAGAACCGCCTGCTGTCATATACAGGGACACCAACTGTATATGGCGCATGAGTTATGCGGGAAATGCGCTGCCGTCAATGTAAGCGGATTTTACATTGGCGGTATTTTTATGCAGTTGTTTTTTCGTTCTCAAATCGAGCTAGTTCACTTTCTTTCACAAGATAATTCTTGCTTGGCTTAATTGCTTGCAGTTTTCCGCTTCTAATCCAGCTCCACACTGTAACTTCTTTCACCTGATACCTGTTCGCTATTTCTTTGCAGTTATACAGTTTTTCCATAATATCACTCCTTCCCCCGTCCCTTGCGGGGGCTACGCGATCCCTTTGATAAAATCATTTACGTCGCAGCCTAGCGCGCCGGCAATTTCCACGCTCAGCGCCAGTGTCGGCATCTTGGTGCCCCGCTCGATTTGACAAATCATCGACTGGTCTACCAGAACCTTTTCCGCCAGCTCTTTCTGTGTCATTTCAAGCGCCAGCCGCCTTGCCTTGATATTTGCACCAATATTCATTTTTTCCACCTCCTGACAATTACGGCAATTAAAGCAATGTCTGTAAGAATAACCGCCGCGTTTACGATGATTTCCAGCATGTAATTTTCTCCTTTCCAACGGGCTTCTATTGACATCAACGAGCAAAAAAGTTATCCTTTAAGGCAAGGGGAGTTTTGCTCCCCTGCCCCTACTCGAACAGCTTGTTAATCAGGTTGATTAACGCCTGCACGAGTTGGATAAGTGCGGTCGCAAGAACTAACTTTTCGACGGTGTGGTTCTTGCGGCCTTTCTTTTTCCCGCTCATTGTTTTGTCCTCCTTTTTGTGGTATATTTGAGTTAATTCCTTAACTCTGGTTATATTATATCACCTAACTAGGTGATAATCAATACATTTTTAACCTATTTAGGTGAATTTTATGTTTTGCACAAAAAGGAGCTGTTAATATGTATAATTCGCCAGAAATTGCCGAACGAATTAAAAAGCGTGTTAAACAGCAGGGTAAAACAATGGGGGATATGCTATCTTCTTGTGGCCTTGGTATCAATACCGTATCTAAGATGGCTAAGGGCACGGATATACTTACCCAAAACTTCGCCCGCATCGCCGACTACCTGGACTGCTCCGTTGACTACCTGCTGGGAAGAACCGACAACCCGGAAGTGAATAAATAAATGATGGAAAAATCCAAGCTTTCCCCTGGTTTTGAGGTTTTGTGTGCCCTTGCAGACTACTTTGACGTGTCGCTGGACTACCTCGTGGGGCGTTCGGACGAACCGGAACGACGTTAAATACTTTTGCGCCTTCACCCCGTCTCCCTAGGCGGGGTTTTTATTGTCCGTTTTATTGGACAGACAATGTGGTATTATTTCGGTGTTGGAAGTTCAAGGATTTTACGGATGCTGGAAATAATTCCAGGGGTGGTCAATTCACCAACCTCAATTTTATGCAGATAGGAACGGTCAAAATATTTCCCTGTGTCTTTTTTCACTTCTTCAATTAACCACAGTTGTTTTTTGTTCATATCTACAAGTTTTTTCTCTATGTTTTTGCCAAATTGGCAAAGTTCTTTTCGCTCCGTAGAATCTCACCTCTTTTCTATTGACTTTTACGCATGCGTGTAATATCATTTAATTGTCCGATGAATGTTTTACGTTTGCGTATCTTATGCTTATATAATACTACGCATAAGCATAAATGTCAATGGTTTTTATTACGCATCCGTATAATTTATGTTTTGTATAAAATTGGGGTGCAATTTATGTCAGTTTTGTATCGTTCTTTAGAAAGGCTTTGCAAGCAAAGAGGAATAACGGCATATAGAATGTGCAAAGACGTTGGAATACAGCCTAGTATTATGACCGATTTAAAAAAAGGCAGAAGGTCAAGCGTTAAGGCTGAAACTGCCCAGCGTATTGCAGATTACTTTCATGTCTCGGTTGCTGAACTCCTTGGCAGCACCAACGCAGAAAAAACCCCCGGCCAAAAGCCGGAGGTAACCGATGAAGATATTCAGTTCGCCCTGTTCGGCGGCAGGGTGGACGACGAAACCTTTGAGGACGTAAAACGCTACGCCGCCTTTGTGAAGGCCAGAAAAGAGCAGGAAAAGAAGGGGTAATATTGACGGTTTTGGCGGAGATGTACGAAACAGCATACCTGAACGACATTGTTGTGGACTGCGTCAAGCTGCATAAAACAGCTTCCTTATCGCTTATGGATGACGACGGCGACTGCTTCATTGCACTCGACCCGTACCGGCTTGGCAGCGAACAGAACGAGGTGCTGCAAATTGCCCACGAGCTGGGCCACTGCATGACCGGTTCCTTTTACAACCGCTACAGCAGCCTCAACTGCATCAGCCAAAAGGAATACCGGGCCGACAAATGGGCTGTTCACAAGCTCATCCCATTTGCGGAGCTTCAGAGGGCGTTTTCCGAAGGGGTTGTTGACCGCTGGGAGCTTGCGGAGCGTTTCGCAGTAACCGAGGCTTTTATGGAGACCGCGCTTCACGTTTACCGCAGGGAGGGATTGCTGAGGGATTGACACTCCCCACAGCGAAAGCCGGGGTTTTATCACACATGGCGTAATACCCCTGCCTTTCAGCATGGAGAGTGCCAAGACTGATTATATAACCGTCAGAAAGGAGCGTGCTTATGCAAACCGCTGCGGCATACATCCGCGTTTCCACCAAAGACCAGGCCGAGCTTTCGCCTGACAGCCAGATTAAGCTCATACGGGAGTACGCCAAATCCCATGATATGGTGCTGCCGGAGGAATACATCTTCCGGGACGACGGCATTTCCGGGCGCAGCGCCGCCAAACGCCCCGCTTTTTTGCAGATGATTGCCACGGCAAAGGGGAAGGATCACCCATTCGACGTGCTGCTGCTCTGGAAGTTCAGCCGGTTCGCGCGCAACCAGGAGGAAAGCATCGTCTACAAATCGCTTCTGCGGCGGGACTGCGGGGTGGAGGTGGTCTCCATCTCGGAGCCGCTGGCGGACGGCCCCTTCGGCTCGCTCATTGAACGGATTATTGAATGGATGGATGATTTTTACAGCACCCGGCTTTCGGGCGAGGTGCGGCGCGGCATGGCCGAGAAAGCGAGCCGGGGCGGGGTCGTGGCGGCGGCGCCCTTTGGCTACCGGAACGAGGGCGGCACCCTGGTGCCCCATCCGGAGCAGGCCGAGGGGGTGAGGCACCTGTTCGCGCGGTTTCTCGCCGGGATTCCCTACCGCGCCCTTGCCGACGAGATGAACGCCCTGGGCTACCGTTTGCGGCGGGGCGGGCGGTTTGACGCACGGAGCGTCAAGTACATCCTGCTCAACCCCGTCTACACGGGAAAAATCCGGTGGAGCCCCTCCGACGGGGGCGGCTACTTCAACACCGATGCGGAGGATGTGATTCTCACACAGGGCAGTCATGAGCCAATCATCGAGCCGGAAATCTTTGAGGCGGTGCAGGACAAAATCGCCGAAATTGAGGCGGCGCACTTCCGTTACCGCCGCGAGACCCGCCCCGGCGACTACATGCTCAAGGGGTTGGTACGGTGCTCGGCCTGCGGGGCCACGCTGGTGAAGGCCGCCCACGGCTCCATGCAGTGCAACGCCTACGCAAGAGGCGGGTGCCGGGTTTCCCATAGCATCAAAATGGAACGGCTGGAGGAGATGGTAGTGGAATCGCTCGAAACGCTGCTGCGCGGCGGCGAGTTCGAGCTGCACTGGCGGGAGCCGCCAAAGGGTGCAGCCGCCCCGGCCGAACTTGAAGCGCGCATCCGGGCGGAAGAAAAAAAGCTCGCGCGGGTAAAGGAAGCCTATGCGGCAGGGATTGACACGCTGGAGGAATACCGCTATAATAAAGGCGTCATTACCGAGGCGATTGCGGCGCTCAGGGCGCAGCGGCCAGCAAAGCGGCCGGACACCAAGCGGTTCCGGGCGGCGTTTGCCAAGCGGACGCTGGGCGTGGTGCGGCAGTTACGCGATCCATCCCTTTCCGCCGCAGACAAAAACGCCATGCTCAAGGCGTTTATTGAGCGCATCGTGTATGACCGGCGAACTGAAACCCTCCATTTCGCCTTTTATTATTCGTAAGTGGTATATCTTTTTATGGTATGGCCCACTACATTATAAAAAGATATACCATCACACCCAGTGTCAAAAAGCCCTTTTTTCTCCATTTGAGGGTATCCCCGCAAAACCGCCAGAATAACGGTACACAAACTGCCGGTTTGGAAACTGGAATTTTGCGGCGGCTGTATTATGATGGGACCATGGTCAAAAATTGCTTTTTCGACACCACCAACAAGGAGTGATACTGTTATGTCAGAAACAAGCAAAGAAAACTTTATGCGGGAAATCGGCGAGCGCGTACGCACTCTCCGGCTGGAGCGCGGCTGGTCGCAGGAGGAATGCGCCTGGCGCAGTGAAATTGCCCTCTCCCACTACCGCAACATTGAAAAAGGCCGGGTCAACCCTTCGCTGGATCTCCTTTTGCGTCTCGCCACCGCTCTCGGTGTGGATTTTGACATCGCGTTTGGCAGCGCCTGTCCCCTGAAATTCATGAGCTTTGAGCAGTCTGATGGACAGACCCTGCGGGAAATTGCGGCCGAGCTTAATAACATTGCCAACCGCCTGTAGGCACTCCCCTCCCCGGCCAACGCCGGGGATTTTTGCGCCCGCCTCAAAAAAGGGAGCCCGTATTTTGTTGATGGCTCCCAAACAACAAAAAACCGACGCCCCTGCCCACCTTTCATGTGTGGTCGAAGACGCACTGTTCTGGGGGAACTCCCCGCCGAAAAAAGACAATAATTGACATTTGCATCACCGCGTGATATGATTATCTTGCGACACAATTTCATAAATTTTCAAAGTATAGATGCAGCGTTTTTCCATATGGTAAAAACGCATGTGCTCTTTTCTTATGCATCTATGCTTGGGAAGAAATTGTGTCGCAGCAATGGGGCCGTGCGTTTTTCGGTGCGTGGCTTTGGCTGCGCACTTTTTTATTTGCAAAGGAGAGTTCTTATGAAAATTCTAATCTGGTTAGGTTATGCTCTGGTTACAAGCATCGTTGTCGCACTTATTACAGGTGGTACCGGTGCATTGGGGGCTATTCCCGCCCTTATACTGTACGTCCCGATGTTTTATATCGCCAAAAACCTCTGTTTAAAGGTGGATAAACGGCGGGACGAAAAAAAACACAAGGACGCCAGAGAACTTCAGTGTACTGCCTCTAAAAGCATGAAACATGTTGTCTGTCCAAACTGCGGTGAACGTCAAAGCGCCGAACGCAGTGTCTGCGTCAGCTGTGGGGGCCGACTTCCAAAAGTGAAAGAGAGACAGTTTAACTATACACCCGCTGATTTTCAGCATATTACCTGTTCCAAATGCGGCGAGCAGCAAGATGCTGGGCGCACCATCTGCATCAACTGCGGCGAACGGTTAAAGAAATAAAAACGCCCCGGAACTCCAGGGGCATTTGACGACTATACTGTTCTAAGAAATTAAAGTCATGAAAAAGCCCCCGTTCCTTTTCAGGAATCCGGGGGCTTTCTTTTATCCAAATGGTTTTCGCTTCGTTTTGGGGAACCGCTGGTGAAACAGGTACCGCTTCTGCGCCCTTGTCAGCCCCGACCGGTTGAGTGCGTCAATGACTTCCTGCTGGTTTGGGGTGGATTCCAGCCCCATTTTGTAGAGGTAATAATCCCCGTACAGAATCCCGGCCTGCTTGTTCGCCTCATACGCCTTGACAACGGTATTCGGAATATCGTAGTCCGGCTCGACCTCCTTCTTGGCTTCCGCGTTTGCCGCCCGGTACATCTCCTGGATGACCTCTGCCTTTTCATCCGGGTCGAGCTTCTGGTAACCGGGGTTGGAAAGGAGCTGGTTGATGTATTCAAACGACCTTTTCCCGCGCTCCTGCGCATATTTTGTATACTCCTGTGCCGACAAACGCCTTGTTTCGCCGTCTGCCTGAAAGGATTTGTCCGCTGTTTTCGGCAGGATTCCGACTTCCCCGGTCTCTCGGTAAACCTCTGCAATTTCCCGGTCAACCGGCGTTTCGGTCCGAACCGAAAGATACCCCGGAGAGATAAAGTTCTCAAACGCCCGCAGTATCACGCTGTCCTTGCCGGTGCTGCGGCCCCACTGGTCAACCCTGGGGGCCAGCAGATAGCTGAGCCCCGGGATTTTTGCCTGCGCCGTATTTAGGAAC
>PPYE01257112.1_pt1 | contig 17690 bp, 15 predicted proteins | sample 1559881 | NCBI WGS metagenome assembly PPYE01 (sample SAMN08240022, study PRJNA423297) | Human gut metagenome, whole genome shotgun sequencing project. | reverse complement strand
GAATCTCAGCATGAAAGCCTTGTTTTTTTAGCCTGTTTAAACTATAAAAAGAGACTGTCCCAACTTGTTAGACAGTCCCATTTTACTTTTTTGCTGATAGGAAACGGTTACTTTGGACACTCTCTACGCATATACAGATAAGCAAAAGAAGTATAACGACTAAAAAGATGTAAGGTTATGATGCAGAATTACGACAAGATAATCCAGGAGAAGGCACAGGTTGTCTTCATGGAAATGGAAAAGAGAGTGTCCGCTGAGGATATGACAAGAATTCTTGCTGCCTTTGAACTGGCTCGCGAGGCTCATGCAGAGCAGAAGCGCAAGTCGGGTGAGCCTTATATCATCCATCCCATTGCTGTGGCTACCATCGTGGCAGAGGAACTGAAGTTGGGTGCCAATCCCGTGATTGCCGCTTTCCTGCACGATGTTGTGGAGGACACCGCCTACACCATTGATGATATCCGTCAGCGTTTCGGTGACGATGTGGCTTTCCTGGTCAACGTCGTAACCAAGAAGAGTACCGACCACTACGAAATCTCCAAGCAGGTGGACAACTACAAGCAGATGCTCAACTCCATCCACTACGACATCCGTGCGCTGCTGGTAAAGCTTGCCGACCGTCTGCACAACATGCGCACACTGAACAGCATGCGTCCTGACAAGCAGATGAAGATTGCCGGAGAGACCGACTTCTTCTATGCTCCTCTGGCTAATCGTCTTGGACTGTACAACGTGAAGATTGAACTGGAGAACCTGAGTTTTCGTTACCGCTGTCCACATGAGTACGAGTACATTGCCAGACTGATTCAGCAGGACAAGGAGAATCATCAGGAGCGACTGAATGCATTCACTTCAAAGATTCGTGAAGTGCTGGCAGACGACGGCATCAACGTAGAGGTCAAGGTCATCTACCGCGCTCCTTACAGCGTCTGGCGCAAGATGCGCAAGTCGGGCGATGACTTCAGCCACATCCCTTTCCGGCATTTTGTGGAGGTCAAATATGCCTGTGACAACGAGCAGCAGGAGAAAGACATGGCCCTGCACATCTACGCACGTCTGACCAATGCCTTCAAGGAGAAGCCCTGCGGCATCATCAACTACATTGACTCCCCGAAGGAGAATGGCTATCAGTCGTTCCACGTGCAGCTCCTATCAGACTTCGGTTGTTGGGAGGAGGTGCATATCAGCAGCGAGCGTATGGTTCGTGCCTCCCAACTTGGCGTTGTGGCAGAGCGTAGCGAGGACAACGTGCGCCGTTGGATTGAGAAGTTCCGCACGGTGCTGAAGGACTTGGAGTTCCACCAGAAAGAGGGAGACTTCATCGAGAATGTGGTCACGACATTTTATAACGATGACATTCTGGTCTTCACCCCCAAGGGAAAACCTGTAAACCTCCCCAAGCGGGCTACGGCACTGGACTTCGCCTTTGAGATTCACAGCCATATCGGTGAACATGCCCACTATGCCCGTATCAACGGACAGTTGGCTTCCGTCAAGACAGAACTGCATCGTGGCGACATTGTGGAAATTGTCACCAATCCCGACATCCATCCCATGCAGGATTGGACGGAGTACGTCCTGACCTACAAGGCCAAGGGGTTCCTGAAGCGGTATTTCGCCAAGCAGGAGAAGAGCAACTTCCACTTTTGTCCCAACTGCCACCCTATCCCCGGTGAGGAAGTCATCGGTTTCAAGGAGGCTGACGGCAGCATCACCGTACACAAGCGCAACTGCCCTGTAGCCATCGGACTGGCATCACAGCAGGGCGACTCCATCGTGTCCGTTGACTACAAGGAAAGTCCTGCCATGCTCTATCCCGTCTGCATCCAGATTCTGGCAGTTGACAGAAACCACTTATTGAGCGATATGATCAACAGCATCACCAATGAGCTGAACCTTTCCATCTGTTCACTCACCACGAAGACCGTGGACTGCATCGTGAATTGTGCCATCACCTTCTCCGTACATTCATTTGGTGAGCTACAGACCATCATTGGACATATCTCTGCCATCAATGGGGTAGAAGAAGTAAAGCAAGTCAGATAGAGAAAGTGCTATGAAGTACGCATAAAAATTTACAATGTCCCGATAGAAAATGGTTACTTCCGTCACTCTCTAATCATGAACAGTTAACAAGGAGGTCGATATGAACGTAAAGACAAACGCAGAAAAGGAATGGCTCCGCAAACTTACTACTGGCCAGCCTACAGCCAAGGAAGAAGTGAAAGTTCCCCAAAGGGTTGCTGAAGCTCAACCTCCCATCAAGGAGCCTAAAAAGAATGGCTGCCACGGATTTGCAGATGTGGCAGGTATGGACGACCTGAAGCAGATGGTGAAGGAGGGATTCATCAATGTCCTGAATAACCAGGAGTGTGCCAAGGCCTTCGGCATCACCCCTCCCAGTCTGTTATTCTATGGTCCTGCCGGATGTGGTAAGACCTACTTTGCCGAGAAGATTGCCGAGGAAGTGGGCATCAACTTTATGAAGATTGTGCCTGATGACCTGGCTTCGACTCTCGTGCATGGTACACAGGAGAAGATTGGGGAGGTATTCCGTAAGGCAGAGCGGAAAGCTCCCACGCTTATCTTCTTCGATGAGTTCGACGCAATGGTACCACAGCGCACCAACGACGACCGCAACTATCAGAACGGTGAGACCAACGAGTTCTTGTGTATGCTGAACAATGCCGCAGAAAAGGGCATCTATGTCCTTGCTGCCACAAACCATCCTGAACGTATCGACAAGGCTGTGCTGAGAACAGGACGCATTGACGAACTGATTTATGTGGATATGCCAGATAGTAAGGCACGGGAAAGCCTTTTCCGTCTCGCTCTCTCCAAACTCCCTGTTGACGGAGAAATCGACTTTGAGCGTCTGGCAGACATGACAAAGGGCTACAATTGCAGCGACATCAGCTACATCATCAAGGTTGCCTCGCGCAAGATGTTCAATGCCAGCATCAAGGAGAAAGACAAGCCCTATAAGACCATCACGCAGACCCTGCTTGAAGAGTCCATTTCCCGCAAGTCGCCTTCTGTCAGCAGCCGTGAACTGAGGGAGTTTGAGCGAGTCCGCAGCGAGTTCTCGCCCAAGGATGAGGGATGCAGACAAGCTACTATCGGCTTCCACATGTAATAATGAACAGTATAAACGATAAAAAACGGTACGACTATGAAAGAAAAGATTTTAGACGCATTCAAGGCACTGGGCTTTGAGATGGAAGACATGGAAGGTCTTGGCTATGGTTTTGAGTACGAAGGCAAGCACTTCCTCTATATGTACAACGAAGACGATGAGGATTTCCTGAACATCGCTCTTCCTGCCGTGTTCGATATTGACGATGAGAACAACGTGGGCTTTTATCAGGTGATGGACAAGATTAATGGCACCCTGAAATATGTAAAAGCCAACAAACTCAACGATAGCATGTGGTTGTTCTATGAGCGTGAACTGTTCGGTGGTGAAGACCTGAAGCAGATTCTCTCACGCATGATTCTTCATTTGGAAGCTGGTCTCATGTTCCTTCGCAGGGCAATGGCAAGCTCCGAAGAGGACAGTGATAGCGCATCTGAAGTGACAGACCGTGATACCGACAACGACACTGACGGCAAGGAGGATGTCGCCTAACAAAAAATGACAGGAGGATTAGCTATGGCGAAGAAAGATTTGATAAAGTCTGTCCTCGACAGAGTGAAGAAGATTTTTGTAGAAGACAAAGAAACTCAGCAGAAAGGAAACAACGATATGAACAAGAAAGAACTGATCTTGAAGACCCTCGAAAAGATGGGTTACAGCCCAGAGCTGGATGGTGATGGCGACATCATGCTTCATTACCAGATGAAGGCCATCTATGTACTGACAGGCGACGAAGACGAGCCGTATGTATCCATGATGCTTCCCCAGTTCCATGAGATTGATGAAGGCAGGGAAACACTTGTGCTTGCCGTCTGCAATAAGATGACCCGTGAACTGAAGTTGGTGAAGGTTTATATTGACCAGACCTTCAAGAGTGTCACAGCGACCTGTGAGTTCTACTATGCCAATGAGGAGGCTTTGGAGCAGAACCTACGCAACTCCCTCCAGACGTTGGGCGTGGTAAGGACTGTCTTCAGGAATGACATGGCAGAGCTGTCTGATGAGTAGAAAGCAAGAATAGTAGAAACAATAAAAATACAAAGACATGAAAAAGAATCTGTTTGCAATCATGGCTGTTCTGCTGGCTATGTTCAGCTGTACAGACGACAAGTTCTTGGATGAAAATGCTGGTAATCTATCCGAGCTGTCATCCACAAATGAAGTTAGTGCCCTGATAGAGAAAGCCCGATGGGGCGACGGTCAGGCATTCGTGAAACTTGCCGACTGCTACCGTGACGGCAAGGGCGTGAAACAAGATTTCGTCGGAATGCTGACGATGTTAGCCCAAGCCGATGAATACGGAGGAATCTCCAATATGGAAAATTATCTGAAGACGTTGCCGGAAGGCTCCGATTTCAAGCTCATCTTCGATGCTATGGATAACTATGAGAAGAAGAACGAGGATGAAGCTACTGCCAAACTGGAACAACTTATTGCCAAAGGCTCTCCAGACGGCAATGCCGTACAGGGCATCATGACCATAGAACGAGGCGACACACTGGAGGGGCTACGTCTGATTGAACAGGCAGCCACTGCTGGCAGCACATTTGCAAAACTGCTATTGTGCATCCCCGACTGGCGTGGAGCCACCAACACGGATTTGGAAAAACTGGCGGCTCTGTCAGACAAAATCCCCTTCGTCAATACCATTCTTGGCAAAATGTATGCAGGATTTGAGGATGAGAATCTGCAGAATGATCAACTTGCGGCCTATTACTACCTAAAGGCAGACGAGAAAGCTTGTTTAGGCAAGCGAGGAGCCAGATGGTTGTTGGGCTACCAAAGAAGCGGTGCCAACCTGCCCTTGTCAGAAAGGGATATCCAACGACTACGGATTCTTGCAGGAGAGTCACAAAAAGAGTACCAGGAGCCAATATCCAGCAGGGATGAAGCATTAGAGGCATCTGTCAATAGCATCCTTCAGGATGCAATGACAGAACGGGACTGCACCAAAGGCATGGTCTATGTTGTTGAGACATCAACTGGTGCCATCAAGGCACAAGTGTCTCTGTCAAGCAAAGGCAAGCAGTTCGTTCCATACGAAGACACATACAATGAAGAGCAGAGTGTGATGATGGCAGGACCGACCTATCTGGCATTGCTCTCCTCTGGCAAGATTTCTTCTGATGCCATTATTGACACAGGATTTGGCATCTACAAAGATGTGAAAGACCACAACTGGAGCCGGGGAGGTTACGGACAGTTGACATTGAAACAGGCTTTGGGGTACCGCTCTCTAGTTGCCTTCACAAAAGCGAGGGAAGCAGTCTATGGTAATCAGACAACACTGCTCGATAACAAAATCTCAGAGTACCTTGCCGGTATGCCAGACAATGCGATGGGAATGCTTACATTCTACAATGCCGTAGCCAATGCAGGTCGTATGGTGGAATTGCAGACGGAAGGAGATGATGTTATTGTGCTCAATGAGCAAATTGCAGAGCCAACGCATATCACCACGTTGCAGAATGGCTTGGAAAATGCCGTCAAATATGGGCTGTTCCGCAAGGCTGGTCGTAGTTATACTTCCGTATCTGCTTGCGGTCGTACCTTCTATACCAAGGGTAACAACCGACGCATGGAGTTATGCGGCTATTTCCCTGCCGACAATCCGATGTACACCATCATGGTCGTATTGGAGAAGAATGGAATCCCTGCCAGTGCCGGTGGCATGTGTGGTCCAATCATGGCAAATACCATTGACGTATTGGTGGATGCTTACGACCTGCGTCCTATGCTGGAACGTGAAAATGAAGAGCCGGAAGAAGTCGTAGAAGTGGTCGATACGGTAGCTGTGGGATAAACAATCAAAATCAAATCAATTAAAAACGAAAGAACAATGGAACAGAAAAATGAGACAAAGCCGACGAAGACACAAGTATTCAATGTGATTATCCTCGATAAGAGCGGATCAATGGAGTGCATCCGTCAGGCAGCGGTCAGCGGATTCAACGAGACACTGAACGGCATCAAGAAGGCACAGGAGAAGTTTGCCGATACACAGGAACACTATGTGTCGTTGATCACCTTCTGTGACTGCGAGAAGAAGTATGTCTTTGACAAAGTACCTGTCAATGAGGCACGTCCCCTGACGATGGAGGACTATCAGCCTTGCTGCTGCACACCGCTGTATGATGCAATGGGCTTCACACTGACCTCGATGCGTAACCATGTTAAGAACATCGAGGATGCCGTGGTCGTTGTCACCATCATCACCGACGGTCTGGAGAATGCCTCTAAGGAGTACACGGGCGCAGCCGTCAAGCAGTTGGTAGAGCAACTGAAGGGCGAGGGCTGGACGTTCACCTATATGGGAGCAAACCAGGACTCCGTGGAGGTTGCCTTCAACCTCTCCATCCGCAATGCCCGCAACTTTGACTACTCTGCCCAGGGCACGATGGCAGGGATGGCGAAGGACACCAGTACCCGTATGAACTTCTTCTCGCGCTTGGCACATTTCAAGGAAGACAAGGAATGTTGTGAGATGCCCGCAAGGGAACGTCGTGCCTGTTATATGGCAATGGCTGACGAAGCATTCGATGAAGAGGAAAGTAAATCCTGATGGAGGTTGTTATGAAATCGAAGTTGTTGTTCTTTGACTTGGCTATCTGCGCGTTGTGGATGCTAAGTATGTTCGGAGGGAGGGGCAGTTGGGCTTACACAGCCCTTCCCTTCATCGTGTTAGAGGTCTTGTACCGTTTGATTATCTCATTCTCTTTAGCTCACAAAGAGAAACGTTCATGGCTGCCTCTGATTATCTTTGTGCCTTTGATAGTCATGTCCGTGTATGTCGGAGTGTATAATGGCATCGGTGAAATCATCTATCGTATATTCGACCTGACCAAACTGGAGTATAACGTAGCCCTGAAATATGCCCTTGGCGGTTTCCTGATGCTCTGGCTGTTTGTCCTTCCATACGTCTATTACCTGTATCTGCTGTTCCGAAAACAGTTGGTAGGAACTGAACTTACATGGAAGGAACTGGTGGGTGCCATCCTCTGGCATGGACGCTTTGAGAGAACCTGCTCGGCGATACTGATGATTATGCTGATCGCTTTCCTGACGGGACTTTCCATGAATGCCCGCCTCTGTCAGATTATGTGTCTGACGGCGGCACCACTTACATACTGGCTGCTCTGTCATTACAACAAGGTGAAAGCTGATAAAGTCTGGGTACTGGTTGTAGGCATGGCTTTATTCTGGTATGCACAGATTTTGGCAGGAGTATGGCGAGTGAGCATGTTGCTCGTCAGCTTTGGGCTGGTCATTTACGTTGGCACAAGGCTGTATCATAATATCAAGGACAACCTATTGGTGAATACGACGGTTCTTTATCTGGGCATCCTGCTCCCGTCTTTCTCCATCGGCTATAATCAGTATGCCTGTATCAACTATGCCAGAAGCGGATTCTATTATCTGTCCCCATTTCAGGGCATCCTCTACATTACAGACAGTACCCGTAAGCTATACGGACTGCGCGACCGTTACGGCTTGTTGGTAGAACCCGAATACGAGCATATTCGTGAAGGAGATTGGCTCCCCTATGGATGGACATGTCTCTATGTACTTCAGAAGGACGGATATAACCGATACTACGATGTCTATAACAATCGTTTTGTTCGTGAGTCAGGCATCTGTCCAGACTTGCAGCATGAGGTGAGAGAGATTCTCGAAAATCATTTCAAGTGGAATGGCAGCGAATATGATGATATGGGGCAGATTATGGTCAAAGAACTGATAGACGGAAAGACCATTGCCGATGTCCGCATCTCCATGTATGGAAATCCCATCATCAACTACAACTCCGAACGCTTCATTCCAGATGACAGTGTTGCCGTTGCCTCTGGCGAGTTCTTCCATAATGATTCCGTGAAGGTCTATCATGGTACGAAGCACTCTTTGAGCTATGCCACGCAAATCCCCGATGACACCACACCTCGATACAAGATATATGTAAGGCTGGCAACGGATAGCATTCCTGCCGATTCTACATTGATAGAACTTGCCGGGAAGGTGGCTGCACTAAGAGAACTGAAACTGCCTACAAAAACAAAAGGAAAGGAGAATATACAATGAAATGCACACATTTATTGACAGCTATGTGCTGCGCCATGAGTCTGGTCAGCTGTGGAGAAGAAAAACAGACAGACCTGTTTGATTATAGTGACCCTGTTGATTTGTCAGCCACCCTTCAGGCATACGACTGGTATCAGCACTACGAAGGCGAGGACAAGGATTCCATCTTGTACACCAAGTTTAACCTTGAACTGCCAGAGGATGAGTTCTACCTTTTTGAGGACACCGCTTTTGTGTTGCGTGTTCCTGAATACGCCAACTCAAAGCAGCCGTTTCTTGCCAATGCCGAGGACTTCTACAACAGTTGCGCCCTGTCATGGAACGTCTGGAGTAACTATGAGGTCTGGTACAGAGGACATACTGCAGACCTGTTACGCTACGATGATGAAGTCAAGAATAGCATCAAGGCGGTCAGCGTCAATATCATCAAGGACAAGGAGGTGCGCAAGGCTGCACAGAACTTCGAGGACTCCATCCTGAAACTGATGAAGACAGAGCCGGATAAATGGGACGAGGATTTCAGTCCGATGGACTTGCTTATCTCTTTTGGCGATGTTGTCGAAAGCAAGGCATACAAGTTCTACGATGACGAAGAAACCTTTGTCGAGTCCTTGGACAGTGTGATGGACATTGCTGAGGGCATGGTCATGGACAAGTTCCAGCATTACCTTGATGCCAGTGAGGATGACCAGATACAGGTCATGTTGGGCGAACTTGCAACATGCAGGAACTTCGATGAGCAATGCTCACTCTGGCGCAATTGGGCGAACTGCGACAAATCCGGCATCGATGACGAATGGATTCTTGCTGTAGGACGTGCCCTGATGGAGAGCGGAAACTACAGTCCAATCTTGCATCGCATCTGGATAACGTGGAGGGCGATTAACCAAGGATTGTACTTCGGTAGTTCCAGAGACTCGTCCATACCCAACCAGTATTACAACAAGTACCGCAAGATGTGTTATGTCTCATGTCTGAAACGAATAGAGAACCATCCCGATGACATCTATGCCATGAACTGTGCAGCCGCCATCGGTGGCAGAACCAACATGAACCGCTTCGGGCAGAACTATTTCGGCAATGAAGCAATGATAGAAAGAGCCATGATGATGCCGAACCGTTATTCTTCTTCTGACGATTCAGATGAGGAGTCCGATGATGAATAATTGATTCTGTCAAAGAACAAATACACTGAAGTACCAATACGTCTGATTAAGACATATACCATATAAATTCGGCAATAAACAGGTTTTGTTGCCGAATTTATATTTTTGTAGTAGCCAAGTCACTGGCTCTATAATTGTTTTGCCGCCAAAAGAAGAGAGAGACCAAATGCTGGACAGATGGACTCTCTTGAAACTCTAGATGATAAAAACCTCGTCCTTGTAAACAGGAACTTCTCTGCCATTCGTCAACTGAACGAGCCATTCATTGCCGTAGTCATCAACGATGATGCCGTTACGATGACCTTTCCTCGGGAACAGGAGTTCACAAAATGCTCCAATCAAATCGGTGCTGTTATCTTCGTCTGTGTACATAATAGTAAGGTTTTTATGCGATGGTATGCCATCGGTAGCGACCGCATACCACCGCAGGTTAGTTATTCAAAGGTAAATTGACGGATGTAGAAGTAGGTGTCATCATCGTCATACTCATACTCATTGATGAAGTTCATCATTTCCTCATCGGTACGCTCACCTTGCTCGATGTTCATTTTCTCACACCAATCATTGATAGCATCTTTGAGGGTGGTGTAGATGTCATCACAAGCATCCTCGAATGGTTCACCGCTGGAACTGACTGCTACCTCTTCAGGGAAGAAGTCGCCTTCATCATGCACATAATAGACCTCACAGCCACATTCACAGACTCTGTATGAGATTGAGAGTTCATCCCATAGCAGATGGTTAATTTCCTCGAATAACTCGTTGCAAGCATCCCATGCTGTTTCAGTTTCAAAGGAAAGTAGATAATAGCCATTGGCTGGGTCTTCCTCGTACTCTGCCCAATAGATGTGACCACGAACACTGATTTGCTTTGTCTCGTAGTCGATGCCATAGTGCTCTGCCAACTGGTAAAGCCAGATGTTCTTACTGTTCACCTCCATCTTTTGGAGTGTGTTCCACAGGTCGTTTACTGCCTTGCGTGTGCCTGTCACCTTGTAGGTGGTTGTTGCTTGATTTGCCATACTCTTGAATTTTTTATTTCCCTACTGTAGATTTCTCTACTTTCGGGAGTGATTAGAAATTATGTTGCTTCACAAGGTGTTGTGACCATCTGCACAAGGTTATGGCTCCAAATACAACCCGTATGGTGTGGAGATTTTGAGTCATACCAATGGATCACCTTGGGTAGATGAAGGAACAATAGTTACCTTTGCAACCTAATTTCATCAACTCACGAAAGCAGGAACGGCAGACGGTATGATCTTTTTCTTTTCATCGAAGACAGATTTATCAGTCAAAGGAAAAGAGAGCGAGAGGGGAGGGAGCAATGGCGATAGGTACTTCCTCGGTAAAAAGAGAAATATGGAACCAGGAAGCTCATGTCAAACAAGTTTAGGTTTACGTTTACCCATGTATATATACATGAGTTTCTAAACTAAAAATGGCAAACTCAATCATTATGGTTAGGGTTTACTTTACCTTATTATATATATAAGAACATCTAAACTTAAACCTAAACTTACACCGCAAGAATCCATCCGTTTTTCTTTTAACTGAGACAAATTGTGGCAAGAAGAGATGTCAATTCGTCTATAGATGTTAAAAATATAACACATTCTGCAAGAAAAACGTGCAAAATAAGCGTAAAGTCGGAAGAAATCATTAACTTTGCAAACAAAGTTTGCAGAGTGTTTCTGAGGGCTATAGTTCTATAGAATACATGAAGCATTTACAGTTAACGATTGTGAGACTTAAGTCGAGCAATTTATTGTAAAACCAAAAATTGAAAATATGACATAGAAAGAGATTTTTCTGCCGTAAAAACACGTTTATTGTTGCCATGAGCGTGTAAAAACGTGCAGAATGTGTCGTCAAAGAGTCGCCAGTAGTTTACAAAAACTCTGTAACCTGTTGATAATCAGTATCTGTTAGCCGCGGCGCAGGCAGCTATTGAAGATCTGAAATAAAAGACTTCATAAATCTTATTTATAGGCTGTAAACCTTTTTTAGAAAGGCTTACAGCCTATCTTTTTTAGAAAAACATGTATCTATTGATCAGTTATTTGTTTTTTCTTTAGTATATTTGTACCACATATAGAATTAGGATCATCTTTATCTTTTAATAACCAACTTTATGAAGCTGGATTTTGCAACATTTTATATTTTAGGGGCATCAGATTTTTATCAAAGGAATGAAATACTCTTGCTATGCTTTGGAGTAATTATTTTATTACTTCTGGTCATTATGATTGTGGTGTCTATCAACAAGACCAAGAGGTTGAAGACTTTGCAACAATTAAATGAAGTAGCGGAAGAAAGTAATCAGCTGAAGAATGCCTTTATCGCTAATATGACCCATGAGATACGTACTCCACTTAATGCGATTGTCGGATTTACAAATGTACTTGCTGAGACTGATAATCTGAGTAGAGAAGAACGAATGATTTTTCTGAAAGAAATCAATGACAATAAAGATTTTCTTGTTCAGATGATTAATGATTTATTGGACTTCTCAAAGATTGAGGCCAATACAATGGAATATAAAGATGGAGATGTGGATGTGAATGCTTTGATTCTGGAAATGTGTGCTGCAGAAAATGCACATCCCCGTCCGTCGGGTATTCAGATAGAGTTTGTAGAGAAACTTCCCCAATGTCGTTTAATGATAGACCGGGTACGTTTTGCACAGGTCATTAATAATTTGGTGAAAAATGCTTTGAAGTTTACAGAACAGGGTAGTGTGAAGATTGGATATCGCCGTTTGAGTAATAATAACTTTTATTTTTATGTAGCTGATACAGGATGTGGCATTGATGAAGAAAGTCGCCGGGCTATCTTTGAACGTTTTGTGAAGATGAACTATAACATTCGTGGCACAGGTTTAGGTCTTTCTATTACGAAATCTATTGTTGAACACTATGGTGGTGGCATTGGTGTAGAATCTAAAAAAGGAGAAGGCTCTACATTCTATTTTACTTTGCCTGCTGGGGTCGAATATAAAGAATATGGGAAGTTCTAATGGAAATTGAACTTTTTAATCCGCCATTTCCTTTAGTTTCTTAAAGTGGCGGATGACACCTAAATAATCCCGATCTGTACAAACATTGAATTTATTCCATAAATCACCGAGTACTACTGCACCGCCGAATCCGAAATCTTTTATTTCCAGAATATTGTCTGGAGTGATTCCTCCTAAAGCCATAACTTTAGTATCTATTATTCTTTCTTTTCCAGCTGTGCGCAATTCTTCTGGAGTATAACCGGAAAGAGTACCTGTTTTGGTGATACAGTCGTATACGGGGCTCATAAATACATAATCATAAAAATGCTTTTTGCTTTTTACTTCTTCTACAGAATGGCAAGTACAGCTGACATGTCCTGAGTAATCATGTGGTTCATTAGGATTACGTGTGTTCAGATGAATACCCATGAGGTCAAACTCTTCCTTTAAATAGAAATGTTCGTGAGTAACAATGCGTCTATGATATTTTTCAGGTATTAGCGTCAAAAGTCGCTCGGAATACATAGCAGGAGTTTCCGGTTTCCGCAGATGCAAAATATCCAGCCCTTCTTCAAAGAGTGCTGTAATGATCTTGTCCTCTTCCACAAAAAATGTGGGCGCTGTGACTATGATGAGCTTCATTTTTATTTGTTAAACGTTTATGTTTAGCAAAGTTAATGATAAATGCTTTCAGTAGGTAACGTTTTTCTTTAAAATATGTTAGATTGAAACACAAACGCACCTATGGGAAGTTTCTATTCCCGTAGGTGCGCATTAAAAAAAGAGTTTATAAGGTTGTTGTTGCTTATTTCAGTCGATTACCCACTACATCCCAGTCGATAATACTCCAAAGAGCATTAACATGATCGGCACGGCGATTCTGATAATCAAGATAGTAGGAGTGTTCCCACACATCGAAGCCTAACAATGGAATAAGTCCTGCACGTACAGGGTTACTGCCATTAGCTTCTTTGGTTATATGAAGTTTTCCGTTCTTATCTACTGATAACCAAGCCCAGCCAGAGCCGAATAATCCTACGGCAGCAGCTGTGAACTCTTTTTTGAAGTTATCGAAGCTTCCAAAATCGCGTTTAATAGCTTCTGCTAATTTCCCAGTTGGCTCACTATGAGCAGGTTTGGGAGAAAATTGCAAGAAGTATAAAGTATGGTTCAGAACTTGTCCTGCATTATTGAAGATGGCTCCATCTGGTGCAGTAGCTACTATGGTTACTAAATCTTTATTTTCATACTCTGTACCCGGAACTAGGTTATTGAGGTTATTTACGTATGTTTGTAAGTGCTTACCGTAGTGGTAATCTATAGTTTGCTGACTGATTACAGGTTCCAACGCATTGTTTGCATATGGAAGTTTAGGCATTTCGTATGTCATAATTATAAGCATTAAAGATGTTAATAATGTATTCATAATTTGTCTTGAATTATGTTTCTGTTAATATAACGTTTGATATCCAATAAATGTTCTTCCATATCTATAAAACTTTTTGAAGATGTAGAATGACTTGTTGTGGAAGTGCATAATAAACAGTGACTTATGGACTGTTTTCTGAAATGTAATATGCTATCTTAATTATTTTAGTTCGTATACATTGTATGAATCTAAAAAGAATCCCTTAATTTTGCATACATGAATACGAATTATATCGAAGAACTGAATGAAGGACAGCGCGCAGCAGTGCTATACAACGAGGGCCCGTCACTGGTTATAGCCGGTGCTGGTTCCGGTAAGACGCGGGTGCTGACCTATAAAATAGCCTATTTGTTAGAGAATGGTTATCAGCCATGGAATATATTGGCTTTAACTTTTACTAATAAAGCTGCCCGTGAAATGAAAGAGCGTATTGCCCGGCAAGTAGGAGACCAGCGGGCACGTCATTTATGGATGGGTACATTCCATTCCATATTTTTGCGTATTTTGCATGTGGAAGCCGTAAATATAGGTTTTACTTCACAGTTTACCATTTATGATACGGCGGACAGTAAGAGTCTGATGCGTTCTATTATAAAAGAAATGGGCTTGGATGAGAAAGTGTATAAACCGGGGAATGTACAGGCACGTATATCCAATGCGAAAAATCATTTAGTTTCACCTGCGGCGTATGCATCCAATAAAGAGGCATATGAGGGCGATTGTGCAGCTAAGATGCCTGCAATACGTGATATTTATCATCGCTATTGGGATCGTTGCAGGCAGGCGGATGCAATGGATTTTGATGATTTACTTTTTTATACTTTTATACTGTTCAGGGATCATCCGGAAGTGTTAGCGCGTTATCAGGAACAGTTTCGCTATATTCTGGTAGATGAGTATCAGGATACTAATTATGCTCAGCATAGCATTGTATTACAGTTGGCAAAAGATCATCAGCATGTTTGTGTGGTAGGAGATGATGCCCAGAGTATTTACTCTTTCCGGGGAGCTGATATTGATAATATATTATACTTTACTAAAATATATCCCAATACAAAAGTCTTTAAACTGGAACAAAATTATCGGTCTACACAAACTATTGTTTGTGCGGCGAATAGTTTGATTGAGAAGAATGAGAGGCAAATACGTAAGGAGGTTTTTTCGGAGAAAGAGAAAGGGGAAGCCATTGGTGTGTTTCAGGCATACAGTGATGTGGAAGAGGGAGATATTGTAGTCAATAAGATTACGGAACTTCGTCGCTCGGAGCATTATCCCTATTCGGATTTTGCTATACTTTACCGTACCAATGCGCAGAGTCGTGTCTTTGAGGAAGCAATGCGTAAGCGGGGTATGCCATACCGTATTTACGGTGGATTATCCTTTTATCAACGTAAGGAGATTAAGGATGTGATAGCTTATTTCCGGTTGGTTGTTAATCCGAATGATGAAGAAGCATTTAAGCGGATTATTAACTATCCGGCTCGTGGTATTGGTGATACGACAGTGGGGAAGATCATTACTGCAGCTACTGAGAATGGTGTCAGTCTTTGGACTGTGTTATGCGAACCGTTGACGTATGGGCTGAATTTCAATAAGGGTACACATTCCAAATTACAGATTTTCCGCGATTTGATTTCAGGATTTTTGGAAGGTGTAGTGGATAAAAATGCTTATGAAATTGGTACGGAAATTATCCGTCAATCCGGTATCATTAATGATGTCTGCCAGGATAATTCTCCGGAGAACCTTAGTCGTAAGGAGAATATCGAGGAGTTGGTCAATGGTATGAGTGATTTTTGTGCGATGCGTCTGGAAGAAGGTAATCCTAATATATCGTTGACTGATTTTCTTTCGGAGGTCTCACTGTTGACAGATCAGGACTCAGATAAAGATGGAGATGATGAGAAAATCACGCTTATGACTGTCCATTCTGCCAAAGGATTGGAATTTAGGAATGTATTTGTGGTGGGAATGGAAGAAAATCTTTTTCCCAGTGGTATGGTAGGGGATTCACCCCGTGCGTTAGAAGAGGAAAGACGTTTGTTCTATGTGGCCATTACCCGTGCAGAAGAACATTGTTTTCTGTCATATGCCCGTACCCGTTTTCGCTATGGAAAAATGGAATTTGGCAGTCCTAGTCGCTTCCTGAAGGATATAGATATTCGTTTTCTGCGTTTGCCCCAGGAGGCAGGGCTTAGTAATAAGATTGATGATGAATCCGGGGCATTTCGTCGGGAGAATAGCACTGGTTTCTCTCGTTCACCCCATGTACGCGAATCATTTTATAATAAGGAAAAAGAAACTCCTCAGCGTCCTAAACAGCAGATAATTGCTCCGAGCGTTCCGCGCAACCTGAAGCGGGTGACTTCATCAACTCCTGCTTCTTCATCGGTTCCTGCTTCTGCAATGGCAGTACACCCCGGACAATTGATCGAGCACGAACGTTTTGGTCTGGGAGAAGTTGTGAAAGTGGAAGGTGAAGGGGATAATGCTAAAGCTACCATTCGTTTCAAGAATGCGGGTGACAAGCAACTTTTATTGCGCTTTGCCCGTTTTAAAATAATCGGATAAAAAAGAAAATATGATAGATTTTGATCGTTTCCCTTCTCCATGCTATATTATGGATGAAGAATTATTGAGAAAAAACCTCACGCTGATAAAAAGTGTTGCCGATCGTGCCGGGGTGGAAATTATTCTGGCCTTTAAATCGTTTGCTATGTGGCGCTCATTTCCTATTTTTAGGGAATATGTCGAGCATTCTACGGCGAGTTCCGTATATGAAGCGCGATTGGCACTGGAAGAGTTCGGCAGTAAAGCTCATACCTATTCTCCTGCCTATACGGAGGCTGATTTCCCGGAAATCATGCGTTGTAGTAGTCATATAACCTTTAATTCTTTGTCACAATTCTGCCGTTTCTATCCTGCGGTGGTAAAGGAAGGAAGTGGAATTTCCTGTGGTATTCGTATCAATCCTGAATATTCAGAAGTAGAAACAGAGTTATATAATCCTTGTGCTCCCGGAACCCGTTTCGGCATAACGGCAGATTTACTGACTGAAACCTTGCCGCAGGGTATTGAAGGGTTTCATTGTCATTGTCACTGTGAGTCTTCTTCTTACGAACTGGAGCGTACGCTTCAACATTTGGAAGAAAAATTCTCTTATTGGTTCCCGCAGATAAAATGGCTGAATCTGGGTGGTGGTCATTTGATGACACGTAAAGATTATGATGTAGAGCATCTCATTCATTTATTGAATGACTTGCATAGTCGTCATCCTCATTTGCGTATTATTTTGGAGCCAGGTTCTGCTTTTACCTGGCAAACTGGTGTTTTGACTTCCGAAGTAGTGGATATTGTAGAAAGTCGCGGCATTCGCACAGCTATTCTCAATGTTAGCTTTACCTGTCACATGCCCGACTGTCTTGAAATGCCTTATCAGCCCGCTGTATGTGGTGCTGAAATGGGGAATAATGGTTGCCATGTATATCGTTTGGGAGGGAATTCATGCCTGAGTGGTGATTATATGGGAGATTGGAGTTTCGATCATGAACTGCAGATCGGAGAACGCATAGTCTTCGAAGATATGATTCATTACACTATGGTAAAAACAAATATGTTCAATGGAATCCATCATCCTGCTATTGCTATGTGGACGAAAGATGGGAAGGCTGAAATATTCAGGCAATTTTCTTACGAAGATTATCGGGACAGAATGAGTTGATAATCAAAAACATGTCTTCAGAGTGGAGGAGATGTATAGTTTTCTTCGCGAAAAAAACGGGCGGAATGTTTGCAGGTTTGGAGAAAATATCTACCTTTGCATCCGCAATCGCGGAAATAGCTCAGTTGGTAGAGCATAACCTTGCCAAGGTTAGGGTCGCG
>PPYE01311602.1_pt1 | contig 17697 bp, 15 predicted proteins | sample 1559881 | NCBI WGS metagenome assembly PPYE01 (sample SAMN08240022, study PRJNA423297) | Human gut metagenome, whole genome shotgun sequencing project. | reverse complement strand
TCTCTCTTTTCGATTGACAGGGGGCTTGTCAATTTACAGGAGTCTTGCTCGGATGATTTTTCGTAAGCGATTGCCCTGGGCGCGGCGTTTTCAAGAGACGCTTGATTTCGGAAAACATTTTCATTATATTGAGTCCGTCCCATCCATGTTGACCATCTGCCATAAAAGGAGCGATCCCATGTTTTTCAAATCGTACCGAACGACGCCGCTGCTTCTTGCCGCCGCGCTGTGGGCCGTTCCCGCCGGGGCGGTGACCACCGCGCAGCTGGTTTCGCCATTTTTCAAGGAAGAAAGCCGGCTCTCCATGAGCTGCGAGAACGTGAAAGCGCTTTTCAACAACGGCTCGAGGCCGCTGGAACAGATTTTCAGCAAAGCGGCGGCCGCCGCCATGGAGCTGGACGAAGACCCCGATTTCCGCGAACTGGTCCTGCACGCCGGCAGCGCCGAAGGTCGGTGGCGCTACGACGTCGGCGCGCGGAGCGTCGGCGCGGGAGTCTTCGCCGTCGAGTTGGACAAGGAGTTCCAGCTGCCTTTCGGGGACAAAACCATTCCTCTTCAGCTGAACGCGGCGCCGCCGGGAACCGCGCTCGAGACGTTGGCGGTCGCCGGTTCCGAAGAGTCGCCCGTTTATATCGCCCTGCTGACGCGCGGCGAGCAGCGCTTCATCGTCGGCGCTTCGGACGATTCCACCCTGCTCGAAACGATGGCCGCCGTGCCGGATACCGAGCCGCTGGAGCCGAAGCACGCGCCGGCGCCCATAGGATTTGCCTTTTTCGTGCCGCAGTCGCAGCTGCCGCTCCTGTTCGGCCAGAGAAGCCTGCCCGACAGCTTCCTTAAGGCTCCTTTTGCGTTCGAAGTGGGCATCAGCGACACCGAGCGTTCGCTGCGCGCCCGGCTGTGGAGCAACACAAGCGGGACGGGGGCGTTCGAAGCCGCCAAAGGCAGCGCCGACACTCATCCGGGATACATGCTCCCTCCCGTTCAGGAAAAACCGCTTCTTGTCGGCGGCGGACCGTTGTTGGCGCTGTTGAGCGTTGAAAAAACGCTGCCCAGCGAAGACGCCCTGGACGGCTCGCTGCGTCAGAAGCTGCTCCCCGCGCTGGAAAATTTCGGTCTGACCATGAGCGATCTGGCGGAAGTGCTGCGAGGCCGCATCACCATCGCCGCGGCGGGGCGATCCGGAGGGCTGCTGGGCTCTTATCCCGGGTTTTACATCCACCTGAGCGGCGCGAACCAGCGCGTCTGCGAACTGCTGCTGGACCTTCTCCAAAAGCAGACTGAATCCCTCGCCGCCGTCAGGACCGAGCCGTTTGCCCAAGGTCAGTGGAAAGGACTGCGCCTGTCGAACAATCTGCTCTTTTCCGGCTACGCCGCATCGTCGCCGCGGGGCTTCATCGCCGCTTTCCAGAACAGCGCCGAGCTGGAGCGGACGCCCTCGCCGGCGGACGATATCCGGAACGCGCTGGATAAGCCCGCCTATTTTGTCTTCAGCCTGGACTTTCCCGCGCTCACGCTCGAACTGAAAAAGCTGATCGACCGGTTCGGTTCGCCGGGCATGGACCACGAACGACGCCGCGCCGCCGAAGCGGCCGTCGACGCGATGGACGCTTTCGGCGTCTTCAATATCACCGTGACCGGCCCCGACGGCGCCGCCGCCGAACTGTTCGTCAGGGAACCCCAGTTCGGCCGCATGCTCGACCAAAAAATGCGCGAAGAATGGAGCGGCCGCAAGGGATCCGACGCCGAGAAACAGGACGGAGAAGAAGCCTCGGGTCCGACCGGCGGCATCAGGGCGCGCGCAAAGCTCCGGTTCCGCCCCGCCGTCGGCGCCGCCGCGGAATCACCTCTTCGGGTGAGGCGCGGCCGCCGCGAAACAGTTATGATTTCTTCAACGGCGAAAACGTTCCCCTGGCGAGGTTGTGGAAATTTTTGCGCCTGATATAATGAACATAATGCATTAATTTTAAATTTTTATAGCAAGGGAGTGACTTTATCATGAAAAAGAAAAGAACCGCCGCTCTGGCCGCGATTTTTCTCGGGGCCGCGCTGGCCGCGGCGGCGCCCGCGGCCGACAAGCGGCAGCTGATCAGCTACGCCGAACATTACCTGCGCGAGTTCGAGCAGGAAGTCGCGCGCGAGCGCGGCGGCGAAAAGACGATCTGGCGCAGCAAGGACGCCGCGCTGAGCCGCGTGCAGGAGCTGCACGAGAAATACCCGAACGATCCTCAGGTGCAGGCGATGTTCGAGCGCGCCCGCGTGGCGCTGAAAAAGAGCAAGGGCGACTTTACGGAGATCACGCCGGAAATGACGAGCTACCTGCGCACCGAGGAAACGCTGCGCAAAGATATCGCCGCCGCCGGCACAGCCGCGTGGGAAAAGCTGCTCGGCGAAAAGCGCGCCGAGACGATCGAAAAAATATTCCCCACGCCCGATTACAAGACCGTCTCCATCGACGACCTGCAGGGGCGCTACGTCGTCCTCGAAAACGCGCGCTACCCGCAGGGACAGTTCTACGGCGCCACGGGCGAATACATCGCCGTCGGCAAGCCCTCCACCGGCTATTACTTCGTCGACATTTCCGGACGCGCCTGGCTCGGCCCCTACGAAGCCGTCAAGCGTTTCCGCCGTCAGGTCGACACCGGGCTCGAAGACGTACAGAACTGGACGATCCTGGGCAAGATCACCGACATCACCTCGGAGATCCCCGACGCCAGCGAGAACAAAGTCGGCAATTACCAGTTCGGCTGGGTCGTCACGCCCGTGGCGCTGTACGTCCCCGACCACTGCATGGCGCTGTACGATCCCAATCATGAATCGTCAGGCGTCTTCGTCGGCGAAGAGGGCGTGCAGCGCATCAAGGAAAGCCGGTACAGCGTCACCAGCGTTCCCGACGACGTGACGCCGGAACGGCTGATGGAGATCTTCGTCACCGCCATCAAGGAGAAAAATTTCAAGCTGTACTGCAGCTGCATCGACCCGTCCGCCGACCGCAAAGACATCGACGGCGAACAGTCGGCCTTCTTCTGGGACCTGCATCAGCGCCGCTTCCACGGCCAGTACGTCCACGTCACCTTCGGCAAGGCCAGGATCAAGGTGCTCAAAGGCTTCGACGAAAAGGACGCCTTCGACAACTATTTCCTCGACGAAAAAGACCGCGCGGACATCAAAAAAGCCAGCGGCACGAAGCTCGAGGAAGCGGTCGTCGAAACCCGCGCCTGGGACGCCAACGGCAAGGTCGTCGGCTCGCCCAAGCCGCACCGCCTGCGCCGTGTGAACGGCGGGCGCTGGTTCGTCTACGACATCGGCTTCCGTTTCTAGCCGCAGAAAGGAGATCGCCATGAAACTCCGCGCCATTATCGCCGCTCTCGCTCTGTGCCTGGCGGCTGTTACGCAGCCCGCCGCGGCCGATCAGGATCCGCCTCGGCTCCCGGTGCCGGAAATCAGTCCCGAGGGACTGAACCTGAAAGCCGCGATGGATTTGCTGGAGCAGATGCACTCGATCCGTCGTCCGCTGGTCGTCGGCTCGGTCTTCAAAGACCCCTCCATGGATTTTGCCCTCAGGAATTTCCAGGTCTACACGACGGCGCGCAATATGTTCGACGAGCGGACCGCCATTCGCGACACGGCTCAGAACGTTCAGCGCGTCAAGGAAATCATCGAGGCCTACAACACTTACGCAAGAAAATCTACCCTCGACCAATATATGAACCAGCTCGTCGCCGCCATCATGGCCAACAGCATCGTGCTGCGCGCCAACCGGCTCCACGAGTCTTTCGAGTGGTTTCGCAAGTACGACGCGGAGTACGCCGAGACGCTCGGAGAGTACAACAGCGCCTACCGGGCTTTTCTCACCATGGTGGAAACGCTGCGCGGCGGGCAGGGGATTTCCGGCCGCGCCTCCCGCAGCGGCGCGTATCCGAACAATTATCTTTTCAACGACGTGCTGCTTTATTCCGGCCTCTCTCAATACGTCAACACCAGCGGCAAACGCGCTCGTAGCGGCATCACCAATCTCGCCCGCATCATCGACAATCACGTCATGGCCGTCAGCGACGCCAAGCTGAAAGAATGCGAGGAGTTCTTCGCGGAGCTGGATCGACAGCAGAAAACCGTCAGGAGTTTTTACGACAAGGCCGTAAACGCCGTGTCGAAACTGCCCGGCGCCGACGCGCTCGGCACCATAGGCGTGGACGACTATCAGATCCTCGACAACGTCGATAAACTGGTCGCGCAGGCGATCGCCGAGATCGTCGTCCTGCGCGATCCCGAACTGACGCCGCTGCGCACGAACAAGAACGTCGCCCCCGACGCCTTCAAGGTCGATCCCTCGTACAGCTCCACCGGCGGCCCCGTGTACGCGCGCAAGGTGCGCCGTTCCGTCGAGGAACTGCGCGCGATCTGGAACGGCATGGCCGACCGGCTCGACCAGCAGCACCGCGGCGACCCCGGCTGGCAAAGGATGCACGCCGATTAGAAAAACCGCAAGTTTTTTCGATATGCCGCAAAAAAGACGCCGCCTCGATCATCGTTTCGAGGCGGCGTAAAATGTTCCACGTGGAACATTTTACCGATAAAGTTTTCTACGATCCGGCAATGGCGGCGGCGAGCGCGCGAACGTCTTCTTCCCTGCTCGCCCAGCTGGTGCAGAAGCGCACGGCCTCGCGGCGTCCGTCGATTTTCGCCCACGGCGAATAAGCGTACTGCTCGCCGAGTTTTTTCAGCGCTTCGACGGGAACGATCGGGAACTGCTGGTTCGTCGGCGACTCGACCATAAAATTCCACTCTTTGGCGCGGCAAGCGTCGCGGATCAGCATGGCCATGCCCACGGCGTGACGGGAAATTTTCAGGTACAGATCGTCCGTAAAGAGCGTTTCGAACTGCACGCCCAGCAGGCGTCCCTTGGCGAGCATGGCGCCGCGCTGCTTTTCGATGTAGCGGAAGTCTTCCTTCAGCGCCCCGTTGGCAATGACCAGCGCCTCGCCGAACAGCGCGCCCACTTTGGTGCCGCCGATGTAAAAGGCGTCGGTCAGGCGGGCGACGTCGGCCAGCGTCAGGTCGTTGCCCGCGGCCGCCAGACCGTAGCCCAGGCGCGCGCCGTCCATGTAAAGGAAAAGATTTTTCTCGCGGCACAGATCGTGCAGCGCCGTCAGCTCGGCCAAGCTGTAGATCGTGCCCAGCCCGGTCGGGTTGGAGATATAGACCAGCCTGGGCTGAGCCATGTGCTCGTGGGTGGCGTCGTCCCAATGGTTTTCGACGACCGCGCGCACCTGGGCGGCCGAGATCTTGCCGTCCGCTCCGGGAACGGCGATCACCTTGTGTCCGGTCGCTTCGACGGCGCCGCTTTCGTGCACGTTGATGTGCCCGGTATCGGCGCAGACGGCGGCCTGATGCGGGCGCAGCGCCGCGGCGATCATCACGAAGTTGGCCTGCGTGCCGCCGACGAGGAAGTGCACGGCCGCCTCCGGCGCGTCGCAGGCGGCGCGGATCAGCGCGGCGGCGCGTTCGCAGTGCGCGTCTTCTCCGTAGCCGGGCGTCTGCTCCATGTTGGTTCTGACGAGGGCTTCGAGGACGGCGGGATGGCAGCCCTCGCTGTAATCGCAGTTGAAACGGATCATATCGGCTCCTCCTTGCGCGGAGAGAATTTTGTCCCGGATCCGAAAAGAGCCGTCCGACAGGACGTGTCGAACGGCTCGGAACGCGCGGCGGAAACTACTTTTTGAGGCTGTCGGCGAAAACGACGGCGGCGGCCACGGAAAGCAGCTTGGTGCGGGGCGAATCGGCGCGGCTGGTGAGCACGATGGGAGCGGCGGCGCCGATGATCAGGCCGGCCGTTTCGTTCTCGGAGAAGTAAACGATGGCTTTGAACAGGGCGTTGCCGGCCTCGATGTCGGGCGCGAGCAGGATGTCGGCTTTGCCGGCCACGGGCGAGTCGATGCTCTTGATCTGGGCGGACTTTTCGCTGACGGCGTTGTCGAGGGCGAAGGGACCGTCGACGATGCAGCCCTTGATCTGCTTGCGGTTGTTCATGGCCGTCAGCGCGGCGGCGTCGATCGTGGCGGGCATGTCGGGGTTGACTTCCTCGACCGCGGCCAGGCAGGCGACCTTGGGGCACTCGATGCCGAAGGAATGGGCCAGCTGCACCGAGTTGCGGATGATGTCGGCCTTCTGGGCCACGTCGGGATACATGTTGAACGCGGCGTCGGTGACGAAGAACAGATGGTCGTAGCCCTTGATGTGGTGGAAGAAGCAGTGGGAGATCGTGTTCTTGCCGCGGCGCAGGCCCACTTCCTTGTTCAGCATGCCGCGCAGGAAGTTGGCGGTGTGCAGCTGTCCCTTCATGTAGATGTCGGCCTTGCCGGAGGAAACTTCGGTGACGGCCTTGATCGCCATTTCCGCCTCGCTCGCGGAGCAGTCGATCACGTTGTAGTCGGCCAGATCGGCGCCGGCGGCTTTCGCGGCGGCCTCGATCTTGGCGCGCTCGCCGGTGAGGGTGAACGTGGCGATGCCGGCCTTGCGGGCGTCTTCCATAGCCTCGAACAGGCCGGGATCGTCGGCCTTGGCGACGGCGATACACTTGGGGCCTTTTTCGGCGGTGATTTGCTTGGCGTAATCCAGAAGCGCGCTCAGACTGCGAAGCTGTTCCATAAAAAAATTCCCCCTTGGATGATTTGCGCCACAGGAGAAGCGACCTCTGACGCGATTTTATGTATCGATTATACACTCGGCGGCGAAAGATTGAAAGGCGAAAGTCAAAATCATCCCGCCGACGGGCCGCCGCAAAAAAAAATTTCCATATTGTGCGTTTTACCATGTTCTTTCCCGCCGATTCTGCTAAACTACAAAGGTATTTTCCAATTCAACGCTACCGAAAGGATTGATCGCTTTGAAGATTTCGCTTCTGATCGCCGCCGCGCTGTTGGCGCTTACAACGGCGGCCGGTGCGGCCGAACGGCCGCCGCTGATCCCCGTGGAGGATTTTTTCCGTCTGCCGGACAAGGCCCGCTTCACGATCTCGCCCGACGGACTTCATTACGCCTGGATGGCTCCTTGGAAAGGACGCATGAACGTCTACGTCGCCAGCGTTGACGCTCTCAGTACGGGCGAAGGCACGCGCGTCACTTCGGCCACCGAGCGCGACATCGCCGGCTACGGCTGGGTCAGCAACGACCGCCTCGTCTACATGCAGGACAAGGGCGGCGACGAGAACCACCACATTTACTCCGTCGCCAGGGACGGCTCCGACGTCAGGGACATGACGCCGTTCGACGGCGTCAAAAGCGGCATCGTCGACCAGCTCGAGGAGGACGACGAACACATCCTCATCGAGATGAACAAACGCGACCGCCGCGTCTTCGACGTCTACCGCCTGAACGTGCTCACCGGCGCGCTCGAACTGATCGCCGAAAATCCCGGCACGATCGTGGGCTGGGGCACCGACCACGACGGCAAGCTGCGCCTCGCCACCGAATACGTGGGCACCACCACGCGGCTGCTTTACCGCGACACGGAAGACTCGCCGTGGAAAACGCTGTTCGAGACCGACTTCCGCGACAGCGTTTCGCCCCAAGTCTTCACGGCCGACAACAAACGCCTCTACGTCATCTCCGACATCGGCCGCGACAAAGGCGCGCTGTTCGAGTACGACCCCGCCACCGGCGAACAGAAACTGATCTACGAGAACGACGAAGCCGGCGTCGGCGGCGTCATCTGGTCCGACCTGCGCAAAAAACTGCTCGGCGCCACCTACTACACCGACAAGCTGCACCGCGTCTACTTCGACACGGAAGCCGAGGCCTTTTACAACAAGCTTCAGGCCCAGTTCCCCGATCTGCGCGTCGGCGTCAGCGACATGTCGAAAGACGAAAAGCGCATGTTCGTTTCCGTCGGTTCGGACCGCGTGCCCGGAAGGCTGTATTACTACGACAAAGACCAGACCGACACCTTCGTGCAAGTAACCGATTTCTATCCGTGGCTCAAGGAAGAGTACCTCGCGGAAATGAAGCCCATCAGTTACGCCGCCCGCGACGGTCTGACCATTCACGGCTACCTGACGCTGCCCGTCGGCGTGGAAGCGAAGAATCTGCCCGCGATCGTCGTCGTCCACGGCGGCCCCGAGTCGCGCGACACATGGGGTTACGACACCGAAGCCCAGCTCCTCGCCAACCGCGGCCTGGCCGTGCTGCAAGTCAATTACCGCGTCTCCACCGGCTACGGCAAAGCGTTCTGGGAAGCCGGCTTCAAACAGTGGGGACTGAAACAGCAGGACGACATCACCGACGGCGTCGCATGGCTGATCGCCCAGGGCGTCGCCGATCCCAAGCGCATCGCCATTTACGGCGGCTCTTACGGCGGCTACGCCACGCTGATGGGACTGATCAAGACGCCGGAACTCTACGCCTGCGGCGTCGATTACGTGGGCGTCAGCAACATCTTCACGCTCTTCCAGTCCATTCCCGAATACTGGAAGCCGTTGCTCGAACAGATGTACGAGACCATCGGCCATCCCGAAAAGGACAAAGCTCAGTTCGAAGCCACCTCGCCCGCGCTCCATGCCGACAAGATCAAAGCGCCGCTGTTCATCGCCCAGGGCGCCAACGATCCCCGCGTCGTCAAGGCGCAGTCCGACGCCATGGTCGAGGCCATGCGCCGCCGCGGCGTGAAAGTGCAGTACATGGTCAAGGACAACGAAGGCCACGGCTTCCACAACGAGGAAAACCGCTTCGACTTCTACCGCGCCATGGACGCGTTCCTCACCGAGCATCTGGGACTCGGCCGCGACGGCGAATAATCCGTCACCCCCGCAACAAAAAGATCGTCCTGTCCGCAAATTGGCACGGACAGGACGATCCCTTGAACGAAAAAATCCATCCCGATGTCTGAAAACATCGGGATGGATTTTTTCGTTACTCTGCGTTGTCGTCCGCGGACGCCTGAGACGCTCCGCCCGACGATGCGTCCGAACGGTGAGAGCGGCGGCGACGGGGCCGGCGGCTGCCGGAGCGCTCGCCGCGCTGGCGGTCGGGACGTTCGCGCCGCTCCTCGTCCTCGTAACGACGCTCGGGGCGCCCGCCGCTGATCAGGCGGACGGCCACTTTGCGGCCGGGCTCGACGCCGATGGAATGAGTTTCCACGTTGGCGCTTTCGCGCAGAGTCAGGTGGACGATGCGGCGCTCCCAGCTGGACATGGGCTGAAGGTACACGGTGCGCCGCGTCTTCATGGCTTCCTTGGCGGCGTCCATGGCGATGCGCTCCAGATCCTTCTCGCGCTTGCGACGGAACCCTTCGCAGTCGATGCGCACGTGAGGCACGGGGCCGTCGTTGCGGGCCATCAGGTTGACGATGTAATCGAGGGCTTTCAGCCCCTCGCCCTGACGGCCGGCCAGCAGGATGCGGCTGTCGGGGCCGGAGAGGTTGACCGAGCCGTCGGACTGGACGTTGACTTCGAGGTCAAGCCCCGCCGCCTTCAGGACTCTTTCAAGCAAAACGACAAATCCGCCGTCCGCTTCGGCCGCTTTCGCCGGTCCCGCCGCGGGAACGGAGGGACGCCGGGCTTCGACCTTCAGCTTGCGGCCGAAAAGCCCGAAGAGTTTTTTCTCTTCGCCGACGACGGTGAGGAGCACATCTTCCCTGGCGATGTTCCAACGAGACGCGGCGCGGTCGCGCGCCTCGTCTTCCGAGGAAACTTCCAGCACCAGCACTTCGTCGTCCTGAGTCTTCAGAATGTTTTCTTCCATAGTGCGGGAACCTCCTTCGACGTCAGGCTTTACTTACGCCGTTTGGGGATGAAGTCGCTGAAATCATCGTAAGCTTCACCGCTCTGCACGGCAGCGGAGGGGATTTCCCCGAGCTCGCGCCGGGGAGCCGGGCGGTTCTCTTTGACGGGACGGCGCGTAAAGACGGCTTTCTGAGCGGGCGCTTCGCCCTCGCGGGGCTTGTCCTTGAACAGGACGGGCTTCTCCTCTTTGGCCACCTTGTGCACCGTGAACCACTGCTGGATCACGGCGAACAGCGAGGACAGCATCCAGTAAAGGAGCAGTCCGCCGGGCATGGAAAGGCAGATGAACCCCATGAAGATGGGCATGACGACGTTCATCGTCGCCATCTGCGGATTGCCCTGCGCGCTGAGCTTCTGCTGATACCAGGTCAAAAAGACGATGAACAGCAGCAGGAACGTGATCGGCAGCCAGACGCCGACGGCGGAAAGTCCTGCGGGATTGGCGCCGACGGCGCGGCACGTGTCCATGAAGCCGGCCGTCAGAGGATCGCCGCTGAAACCGACCGCCTTGGCAATCGAGGAGAGCACCGTGCCGGCCAGAGGCACGCCGCAGAAAGTGGACTCGCCGAACTGGGCGCTGGCGTCGCGCAGCACGTTGAACAGCAGGATCAGGATCGGCAGCTGGATGATCAGCGGCAGACAGCCCGAAGCCGGATTGACCTTGTTCTCCTTGTAGAGCGCCATCGTCTCGCGGCTGAGGGTATCGCGGTCATTGGCGTATTTTTCCTGAAGCACTTTGAGGCGGGGCTGAAGACGCTGCATCTGCTGCATGCTGCGCATCTGCTTGGCGTTCAGGGGATGCAGCGCCAGGCGCACGATCACCGTGAGGGCGACGATGGCCCAGCCCCAGTTGCCGGTCATGCTGTAAAGGAAGTTCAAAAACTGAAAGAGATAATCACTCAGAGCTTTCCACAAGATTCAGTCACCTTCTCAGAAAATTTGTAAACCTGAAGAGCGGTCAGAAACGTCTCTTTCGCGCCGGCGGCACAGGGTCGAAGCCGCCCTCGCTCCATGGGCCGCAGCGAAGCAGCCGCCAGACGGCGAGGAGGAGGCCTCTGACAGGGCCGTGAACTTTCAGCGCTTCGATGGCGTAGCTCGAACAGCTGGGATAAAAACGGCAGCGATGGCCCAGCAGCGGCGAGATCCAGCGCTTGTAGCCGCGGATCGGCAGCACCAAAAGCCAGACGAAAAAACTACTGATACCAGATCGCGCCGGGCCAGTCATCTTTCATAAAGCCTTTGCGCTTCAACAAAGCGCCAAGATCGGCATACACCTCGTCGGCTTTCGCCCGAAGCCCCTGCTCGTTCAGCATGCAGGCGAACCACCAGCCTTCCTTCATCCAGGGATGGAGCCGGCGCAGCGATTCTTTGAGCACGCGGCGGCCGCGGTTGCGCAGGTGCGCTTTGGCGATCTTTTTGCCGACCGCCATGGCGAAGCGCGTTTTGCCGTCGGGGGCCTTGACAAACAACAACCGCACCAGCCTGCCTTTTAAACGACTGCCGGTGCGGAATAGTGTGTCGTATTCCCAGCCCTGTTTAAGCCGTAATGAAGCGGGATATGGGAAGACCAAGGCTCTCGGATTAGACGGCCAGGCGCTTGCGGCCTTTGGCGCGACGGGCGGCGAGCACGCCGCGTCCGCCGTGGGAGCGGGAACGGGCGAGGAATCCCATGCCCCTCTTGCGCGATCTGACGTGAGGCTGAAAAGTCTGCTTCATCTGATGAACACCTCCTCAGTTAGGAACTCCAGCGTGAAAATACTTTTCTGGATAGTTAATTCAGCCCTCGAACTATATCACATCGGGGGCGAAGTTGTAAATACGCAAATTCATTTATGAGCGCCGACCAGGCGGTATTTTTTTACGGGGACCGCCGGCAGGCTGTCCAGGATTTTCCAGTCGGGACGGGTCACGATCCGTCCGTCGAGGATCACCACGCGCCCCCGGTCGGAGCCGGTGCGCACCAGCCGTCCTGCGGCCTGGCGCAGCTGCATTTTCGCGCCGGGCAGCACCGCCTTGACGAAATTCTCGCGCCCTTCCAGCTTGGCGCGCGCCTCGCCGACGGGATCGCCGGGATGGGGAAAAGGAATGCGGTCGATGATCACCTGAGTGAGCGCCTCGCCGGGCACGTCGATGCCCTCGCGGAACGACGCCATGCCCACCAGCACGCTGCGTTCGTTTTCCTTGAACAGCTCCAGCAGCTCCGTGCGCGGCAGGTCGCCCTGCACGAGAATATTCAGTCTATCCTTCTCCGCGTTCATCTTCAGATAAGCGGAAACGGCCGTCAGCAGCCGCCGCGACGAAAGCAGGATCAGCGTCGCGCCGCCGTTTTCGCGCGCGTACTTGCGGCACACCCGCGCCACCGCGTCGGCGTAGCCCGGCGACATCACCTGCAGCCCCAGATCGACGACGTCGATCTCCATCAACGAAGGCAGATCGAACGGCGAATCGAGCACCGCCGTCTCGTCGGGGGCCAGTCCCGTTTCATTGGCCCAGTATTCGAAAGAACGATCCACCGTCATCGTCGCCGACAGGGCGATGACTTTGATCTCGTCGTCGTCGAAGGCCGGCGGGATCAGGTCGCTGCCGTTCACGCAGGAGCTCTTCAGGCTGCCGCCCTCGCGCCAATAGGCCCATTCGGGATAGTTCTGCGTGTCGCAGCACCAGCGCAGCGAGTCGCGGAACGCCGTCAGTTCGCCGTTCCAGACGGCGATCCTGCCGTCGTCCTGCAGGGCGTTCGCGTCGCGCCCGCCGCCTGCGGCCGCTTCCTGGAGTTCGTCCAGATGGCCGATGATCCGGTCGCATTTGACCAGCAGCTCGGCCGTGTCGTTTTTCAGCTCCGGCGGATAGGCCGTGAAACTTTTCCCGTCGGGCAGCCGCGCGGCGAGCTGATCGAAAACGCTCTCGGAGACCCGGCTCAGATCGGCCACTTCCTCGGCGAAACGATCGGCCGGGCAGTCCACGCTGCGCAGCAAAGACGCCTCCACCTTGTCGAGGCGGGGCGCGCGCCGCAAAAGGCGCTGCCAGTCGCGCACGTCGACGCCCACCTGCGTGACCGCGCGGGCCGCGTCCTCCATCTTGTGCGCCTCGTCGCAGATCAGCAGTCCGAAAGGAGCCGGAAAGGGCTTGCGCTGCCCCAGCACGTAGGAGAAATAGACGTGATAGTTGGCGACGATGACGCGCCAATGCGACAGGCTGCGCATCACCTTGTTGTAGAAACAGCGCTCGTGATGCGGGCAATAAGGACCGAGACAGGTCAGATAGGACGAGGCGATGCGCTCGCGGGCCGGATGGGTGTCGCCCAGGCTCAGCTCGCTCAGGTCGCCGGTTTCGGTGGCGTAAAGCCAGCCGCTGATGTCGCGCGAAGCCTGCCCCTTATCGCCGCCGAAGTCGAGAAAACCTTCCGCGCCGATCTCGCGGGCTTTGCGGATGCAGGCATAGTTGCCGCGGCCTTTGAGCAGTCCGTAGGGCAGGTCGAGCCCCAGCACGTCCAGCAGCGCGGGAATGTCCTTGTAGATCAGCTGTTCCTGCAGCGTGATGCCCGACGTGAGCACCAGCACGGTGCTATTGTTCGCCACAGCCCACCGCATGGCGGGGATCAGCATCGCATAGGTTTTGCCGACGCCCGTGGGCGCTTCCGCCGCTAGAAGACGCCGGTCCGACTGCAAAAAATTCTCTATTTTTTCAGCCAGTTCGCGCTGCTGCCGGCGATATTCGAAATTCGGAAGGCGCGCGTTGAGAATCCCTTCGGGACCGAAAAAATCTTCCATGCGATCACCGTGTTTTTCTGATAGAATAGGCGGAGTTTTTCAAAGCGCTCCAGGAAGATATTTTACAACGAATCGGACCGTTTGGCCTCCATTCCCATTTTATTGTTTTTCTGGTAGAATATCATTTGTCTGTTGCGAATAAACCACGGTCCGTGGTAGAATTCTTATCGTTTAACCGGAGGAGGTGAACCGAATGCCCAACAAGAAGTCCGCTATCAAGCGCGTCCGCACTTCTGAGAGAAACCGTCTTTACAACCGCTACTGGAAGAGCCGCTGCAAGACCTCCATGAAAAAGGTCCTCGCCACCGTCCAGAACGGCGACGCCGAAGCCGCCGTGCTCCAGCTCAACGCGGCCCAGTCCGTGTTCGACAAAGCCGTTGTCAAAGGCGTGCTCCATCGCAATACAGCCGCCCGCAGAAAGGCCCTGATGACTGCGAAGGTCAAGTCCCTCTCCGCCGAAAAGCCCGCCGAATAAGTTTCAACGACCATAAAAAACGCCGCCGGAAGATGAATGAACGTCTTCCGGCGGCGTTTTTGTCCTTTCGATTTTCGGCCCTTATCCCGCGGCGCGGGACATGACGGCGAGAAGGAGCTTTTCCAGCCCTTCCCAGCCTTCGCCCTCGCCGCTGCGCTCGCTCCAGGACAGGCGGATCAGCTCGCCCAGCCACAGCGACAGGAGTTCGGGGCCGTAGGTCTGCGCCATGGCGCGGGCCGTCTTTGTCTGAAAATTGGTGAGATGCACCGCTCCCGCCCCGGCATCGCCCAAGCGAGCCGCGAACATGGCGCCGCGCACGCGCTTATGCACCGCCGCAAGCGCGGGGATCAGTTCGCCTTCCTCGCGCAGGACCGCGAGGCTTTTCACGGCGGCGGCGACGTCGGCCTTGGCGACGGCGTCGAGCAGGTTGAGCACGCCTTTGCCGCCTTCGTCCATGGAGAGGGAATTGACCTGCTGCACCGTGATGCGCTTGTTCGGCGCCGCTTTGGCCAGCTTGTCCACCTCGCTGCGCAGCTCTTCCTCGTCTTCGATCCACTCCGCCAGCAGCGCCGCCGCCGCGGCGTCCAGAGTGCAGCCCGAAGCGCGGGCAAGCCTTTGCAGCCAGCCGACGCGCTGGTTCGGCCAATAAGGCGCCGCTTCATAGGGTACGGAAAAGGCCGTTTCGAAAACGTCGCCCAGTTCCTTCCGCAAAGGTTTGTCGGAATGGATCAGAAAGATCACGTCGGCGTCGCCGCGCTCGACATATTTTTTGTACGTGTCGGGCAAAACGCCCAGCGACCGGCCGTCGTCGACCTCGAAAATCCGCCGGGGGGCGAAGAGGCTCGGCGTCAGAGCCTCTTCGAACAAATCGGGCCACGCGGCCGTTTCCAGACGCCGGTCCAGCACGTAGCCTTTCTTTTCGTAAGCGGAGAGCGTTTCCGCGCGAAGGCGGGGCTGAGCGCCCGCCGGCGCCGCGATGAGCACCAGCGCGGGCATTTACTTCACCACCAGGTTGACCAGCTTTCCGGGAACGACGATAGTCTTGACGATCGTTTTGCCCTCGAGACGCCGTTTGACCGCCTGGTCGGCCATGACGGCGGCCAGCAGCGCGTCTTTGTCCAACCCGGCCGGCAGTTCGAGTTTCTCGCGCACTTTGCCGCTGAACTGCACGGGCACCGTCACCGTCTCGCTGACAGTCAATCTCTCGTCATACTCCGGCCACTTCGCCAGCGACACGCACGGCGCGTTGCCGATCTTGGCCCACAACTCTTCGGCCAGATGCGGCGCATAAGGCGACAGCAAACGGGCGAAGACGTCCATCATGCCGCGGTAGCACACGTCGGCCTTGCCGGCTTCGTTGACCAGCACCATCATCTGCGAAATGGCGGTGTTGAAGTTCAGCGTCGCCGTATCGTCGCTCACCTTCTTGATGGTCCGGTGCAGCGTCTTTTCCAGTTCGGCCGGCACCGGCTCGTCGCTGAGGGGCTTTTCGCCCAGCTTCCAGACCTTTTCGAGGAAGCGGTACACGCCTTGAAGCCCCTGCGTGGACCAGGGTTTGGACATCTGCAGCGGCCCCATGAACATCTCGTACAGCCGCAGCGAATCGGCGCCATAGTTCTTGACGATCTCGTCGGGGTTGATGACGTTCTTGAGCGACTTCGACATCTTGGCGACGACGCGCTCCAGCTTCACGCCGGTTCCCTTTTCGACGAACATGTCGGGGGCAAGTTCTTCCACCTGATCCACGGCGACCAAGGATTTGTCGGGACGCTGATAGGCGAAGGACGTAATCATGCCCTGGTTGACGAGGCGGGCAAAAGGTTCGTCCGTGTTGACCAGGCCAAGATCATAGAACACTTTGTGCCAGAAGCGGGCGTACAGCAGGTGAAGCACGGCGTGTTCGGCGCCGCCTACGTACAGGTCGACCGGCATCCAGTAGTCGATTGTGTCGCGGGCCGCAAATTCCTTGTCGTTGTGCGGGTCAAGGAAGCGTAAATAGTACCAGCACGAACCGGCCCACTGGGGCATGGTGTTGGTCTCGCGCCGGGCGGGCGCGCCGCAGACGGGGCAGGGCGTGTTCACCCATTCTTCCACGTTGGCCAGCGGCGATTCGCCGGTACCGGTCGGTTCATACTTCTTCACCTCGGGCAGCAGCAGAGGCAGCTGCTCCTCGGGAACGGGCACGGTGCCGCAGTGCGGGCAATGGATCAGCGGCATGGGTTCGCCCCAGTAGCGCTGACGCGAGAAAATCCAGTCGCGCAGTTTGTAGTTGACGGCTTTTTTGCCTTTGCCATGTTCTTCCAGCCACGCAATGACCGCATCGATTGCCTCCTGCATGCCAAGGCCGTCGAGGAAGCCGGAATTGACATGGGGGCCGTCGCCTTCGTAAACTTCTTCCTGCACGTCCACGTCGCCTTTCAGGACTTCGACGATAGGCAGGCCGAATTTTTTGGCGAATTCCCAGTCGCGGCCGTCGTGCGCCGGCACGGCCATGATGGCGCCGGTACCGTAGGAGATCAAAACGTAATCGGAGATCCAAATCGGCACGCGCTGCTCGTTCAACGGGTTGACCGCATACGCGCCGGTGAAGACGCCGGTTTTTTCTTTGTTCAGTTCCGTCCGTTCGAGCTCCGACTTGAGCGAGGCCTCGCGCACGTATTCCCGCACCGCTTCGCGGCATGCGGAGGTCGTGATCTTCTCCACCATCGGATGTTCCGGCGACAGCACCATGTAGGTGACGCCGAAAAGAGTGTCGGGACGAGTCGTGTAAACTTTGAGATTGCCGTGACCGCCCTCGATCTCGAAGGTCACTTCAGCGCCGACGCTCTTGCCGATCCAGTTGCGCTGCATGATTTTGATCGGCTCGGGCCAATCGAGCTTGTCCACATCGTTCAACAGGCGCTCGGCGTAGTCCGTGATCTTCAGCACCCACTGGCGCAGGTTGCGGCGATGCACTTGATGGCCGCAGCGTTCGCAATGGCCTTCTTTGACTTCCTCATTCGCCAGTCCCGTCTGGCACGAAGGACACCAGTTGATGGGGATCTGCGCTTCGTAGGCCAGCCCTTTCTTGAATATCTGCAAAAACAGCCACTGAGTCCACTTGTAATATTCGGGATCGCAGGTGGAGACTTCGCGGTCCCAGTCATAGCTGAATCCCAGTGATTTGATCTGAGCGCGGAAAATGTCGATGTTCTTCTCCGTCGTCACCTTGGGATGAGTGCCCGTCTTGATGGCGTAGTTTTCGGCCGGCAGTCCGAAAGAATCGAATCCCATCGGGTGAAGCACATTGTAGCCGTTCATGCGCAGATAACGGCAATAAATATCCGTCGCCGTATAGCCTTCGGGATGCCCCACGTGCAGACCCGCTCCCGAAGGATAGGGGAACATGTCCAGCACGTAGCGGCGCTTGTCGTCAGGCACCGCGGGATCTTCGAACGTCTTGAAGGTTTTGTGCTCGTCCCAGTAGTTTTGCCATTTTTTTTCAATTGACCTGAAATCGTATTCCATGTGGAAACTTCCTCCTCGAAAATTCTTGCGACAAGAAAAAATCACCGCGATTATAGCAGTTTTTCGGGATCTATTCACAAAATTTTGAAAAACTACAGGGCAATCGCTTACGAAAAATCATCCGAGCAAGACTCCTGTAAATTGACAAGCCCCCTGTCAATCGAAAAGAGAGA
>PPYE01233418.1_pt1 | contig 17700 bp, 12 predicted proteins | sample 1559881 | NCBI WGS metagenome assembly PPYE01 (sample SAMN08240022, study PRJNA423297) | Human gut metagenome, whole genome shotgun sequencing project. | reverse complement strand
TTTCGGCGATTCTCTGCCGGCAGATATGTTTTCCTATTTTCTTTTAGTTCTCTGGGTGATCTTCATTTATCCATGGATTTTAAAAAGATTTCATTGATCCCCTTGTACCCCGGATTAAGTATTTCTAAGGTGTCCTAATGGACACCTTATTTTTTCTCCGATGCAGTACTGACAACCGATTCTTTTTTGTCAGTCTTTTATTCTTTTTTTATATTTTTTTTCAAATATTTTATTGCTCTTCGAGGTATTTTGATGTATAATACAACCATACTACAAATAACTCATTCATATTTCTGTTATTTGTAGAATATACCGAAAAGGGGTTGACAGCATGAACTTTATCATTAGTGGAAAAAACATTGATGTAACGCCAGGTTTAAAGAGTTGTATCGAACAGAAGTTAGGAAAACTAGAAAGGTATTTTACTCCTGAAACAGAAATTATCGTAACACTGAGTGTAGAAAAAGAACGTCAGAAAATTGAGGTCACCATTCCTGTCAAGGGACATATCATCCGCTCCGAACAGAGCAGCAACGATATGTATGTATCTATTGATCTCGTAGAAGAGGTGATTGAGCGACAGCTTCGCAAATATAAGAATAAATTAGTTGCCAGAAGCCAGGAAGGCGGCAACTTCAAGCAAGAATTTTTTGAATCAGAAGAGACATCTTCCGAGGATGATGAGATTAAGATCATCCGTACAAAACGATTCGGAATCAAGCCAATGTTCCCTGAGGATGCATGTATCCAGATGGAATTACTCGGACATGATTTTTATGTATTCTTCAATGCAGAGACAGAGGAAGTCAATGTCGTATATAAGAGAAAGAACGGCACATTCGGTTTGATCGAACCGGAATTTCAGTAGACATCTCGTCCCCTCCCGGTAATGGACATCCCTTTCCATTACCGGGAGGGTTTTTTGTGCTTTTGCAAAAATCGGAAAAATTTTATTCTGCCTCAAACACTTTCATCTCACCGTCAACGGTTCCAAAATAGCATGTTTCTTTCTGTGTCATCTTTGCCTGACCGTTCGTTCCCTCGGTAATCTCAGCTGCAATCTCCTGTTTCATATCCTCCGGAATCAGTACCGTCAGTGTCACATTCTCCGCATAGGCGGACTCTAGAATCGTAAGCCCCCTCTGTCCAAGGATATACTGTATTTTCCCAAGGCCTGTATAATCTGTCTGGATTTCCAGTTTAATTCCCCAGTTTTTGGTAATAATCTTACTGGCTCCCAGACCTGCCTTGACTGCGCCGGAATATGCCCGCACAAGCCCTCCTGTTCCAAGCAAAGTGCCTCCGAAATATCTTGTCACTACAACTGCGGTATTGTGGATCTCCTCCCCCAGCAGCACATCGAGCATCGGCTTTCCTGCTGTACCCTGCGGCTCTCCGTCATCGCTGCATCTTTGTGTCTCAAACCGCTCTCCGATCACGTAGGCATAACAGTTGTGTGTGGCATTCCAGTATTTCTTCTTCATGGACTCGATAAATTCCAGTGCCTCCTCTTCACAGGTTACCGGAATCACTGTCGCAATGAAGCGGGACTTCTTCTCGATGGTTTCCGCTTCTCCGCCTTCGTAGACTGTATGAAATTTACTTAACATATAAAATCACCCTTTATTTTCTTGATTACGTTTTCTCTGAAACTGTTTATACTATATCAACAGAACTGTGTTTTCACAAGTTTTTCTTAAGTTTTTGCCCTGAAATATGAAGATTTCATTTTATGCTTTATTTCAATACATAAATTTGATATAATTACCTGATAAAGGAGGCAACCATTCATGAATTATGGAAAACGAAATTCTGTCAAAAAACAGAAGAAAATATCTTCAAAATCAAAAATGAAGAAAAAACGAGCAGGTGTCCGGATCTTTAAAGGATTTTTAATTGTTTTTTTATTGCTTATTATCGTCGGTCTGATTGGCGGCGGTCTGTTCTTAAAGAAAATTCTTGACAAGGCTCCGAAGATCTCTCCTGCTTCTGTCAAACCGAGTGGATACTTCACAACTGTTTATAATGCAGACGGTTCACAGGAATTAGAAAAGTTTGTCACTTCCGGTTCCAACCGTATTTATAAAACAATCGACGAAATACCGGAAGACCTTCAGGACGCCTTTGTCGCGATCGAAGATGAACGATTTTACAAACATAACGGAATCGACATTCAGGGAATTCTCCGTGCCGGGCTTGTAGGCATCACAAGCGGCGACTTTTCCGAAGGTGCCAGCACGATTACCCAGCAATTGATAAAAAATAATGTCTTTCCAAATTTCTCACAGGAAAAGACATTCTTAGACAGTGTCGAGCGTAAGATTCAGGAACAGTTCCTTGCTCTGGAGCTGGAAAAGCAGATGAGCAAAAAAGAGATTCTGGAAAATTATATGAACACCATCAATTTAGGACAGAACACACTCGGAGTTCAGTCCGCTGCAAAACGTTACTTCAACAAGGATGTATCTGAACTCACACTTTCAGAATGTACGGTAATTGCCGGAATCACTCAGAATCCGGGCAGATATGACCCTACGATCAACCCGGAAGAAAATGCCAAGCGGCGCAAGATTGTTCTCGGCAACATGTTAGAGCAGAAATACATTTCACAGGAAGAGTATGATACCGCCATGGCCGATCCGGTTTACGACCGGATCCAGGTTACAAATGCCGATACCTCAACAGATACTCCATACACTTATTTTATTGATGAGCTTTCCAAGCAGGTCATTTCCGACTTACAGACAAAGCTTGGATATACGGAGACACAGGCTTACAATGCGCTTTACAGTGGAGGGCTGTCTATCTACGCAACCCAGGATGCGAGAATCCAGCAGATCTGTGATGAGGAATTTTTAAATCCAGATAACTATCCATACAACACAGAGTATGGCCTGATCGATTACCAGCTCACGATCACGCGATCAGATGGAACTGTGGAAAACTTTAGTAAAGAGATGCTCGAGGAATATCTGCGTCAGACAAGAAATGACTCTTACCCTCTCGTCTTCTCAACCCCTGACCTCGCACAGGCGGCGATTGATGAATATAAATCAACCATTTCCCGTGAAGGCGACACACAGGTTGAGAAAAAGACTATCGTTCCACAGCCACAGGCTTCTTTTGTCATCATGGATCAATATACCGGTGAGGTAAAAGCAATTGTCGGAGGACGCGGCGAGAAGACAGAGAGTCTTTCTCTGAACCGTGCAACTGAATCTGCAAGGCAGCCTGGTTCCTGCTTTAAGATTGTGTCCACTTATGCTCCTGCACTTGATATCGGTGCAATGGGACTTCACACCTCGATCAAAGATGAGCCGTATCGCTACAAGAACGGAAAAGAAGTCAACAACTGGGATTTCTCTTATAAAGGTTGGGTGACAGTCAGAAAAGCTATTGAGCAGTCTATGAACGTCGTTGCAGTCAAGACACTCACGGAAATTGGAGAACAGACCGGATTTGATTATCTGAAGAGTTTTGGATTCTCCACTGTTGTAGATCAGGAAGTGATCAACGGACAGACATACAGTGATATCCAGCAGGCAACTGCTCTCGGAGGTATCACACACGGTGTCTATAACCTTGAGATGACTGCCGCTTATGCAGCCCTCGCAAATAACGGAACTTATACAAAACCGAAGTTCTATACGAAGATTCTCGATCATTCCGGAAATGTACTGATTGACAATACTTCTGAAACACACCAGGTTGTGAAGGCATCTACTGCCGGACTGCTGACGAATGCAATGATGGATGTTGTGACAAAAGGAACAGGTACCGGTGCTGCACTCAGCAATATGCCTGTATCCGGAAAGACTGGTACAACTTCCGATAATGTGGATATCTGGTTCTCCGGATATACCCCATACTACACAGCTTCTGTGTGGGGCGGATATGACTCCAACAAGCCTATGGATAACACTTCATGGCATCTGACACTGTGGAGCAGCATTATGGAACGGGTACACGAAGGTCTTGAATACAAGGACTTTGTAATGCCGGACACTGTTGAGAAAACAGCTGTCTGTGCAAGTTCCGGTAAATTACCATTGTCCACTTGTCCACAGGTAACAGAATATGTTGCAACCGATTCCGGTCAGAGATGTGACGGAAAGCACGAAGGCTACTACATGCCTTCCACCAGCACACAATCAAGCAGCTCTTCAGATGAAGAGGACGATACTGAGAACGAATCAACTGAGAACGGAACAGTAACACCTGATCCTGAAAATCCAGATTCCGGAAATCAAAACGGAGACAGCAGTTCTGGAAATAATGGATCTGAAAACGGAAACGGATCCGAGAATGGAAATAGCGGCGATCAAGGCGGCGGAGAAACATCCCCGCCAGACCAGGGGGATGGCTCTATAACACCTGAAGGATAATGCTGCCGGTTCTCGAAAACAGATTTTTATAAAAAATAAAGAAGACAGAAATGGCATTGATGATGATCTCATCCATTTCTGTCTTCTTTTTCTTGCAGTTTCCGATAGAATCTTTTACTCTATAAAATCAATTTTGCAGCTCCGCAGATTCCTGCTTCATTTCCCAGCTTTGCAAGGGCAAACTGTACTTTTGCATTCGCAAAAAACATTCTCTCACGGAAGTATTTTTCAATATACTGGAGAAGTACTTCCCCTGCCTTTGACACTCCTCCACCGATCACGATCACCGACGGATCGACTGCTGTCGCCAGATTGGCAAGTGCATATCCAAGATAGCGTCCAAACTCTTCAGCAATCTCCATTGCAACTGCGTCTTTTGCCTTGACTGCATCAAAAACAGTCTTCGCCGTAATCTCTTCTGAACGCAATACTGTCTCGTCGTCATTTTTTGCAAGTCTTCTCTTGGCAAGTCTTACAACTCCTGTAGCAGATGCATACTGTTCCAGACATCCACGTCCTCCACATCCACATACTTCTGTCTCTTCATAATTGACACAGAGATGACCAATCTCTCCGCCTGCTCCGTTAAATCCACCTAAGATACGTCCATCGACAATGATTCCTCCGCCGACTCCGGTCCCGAGTGTAACCATGATCAGATCCTTATTGCCCTGTCCTCCGCCTTTCCACATCTCTCCAAGCGCAGCCACATTTGCATCATTCCCGACTTTTACCTTGATTCCGGTCAGATCTTCCAACTCTGTCTTCACATTTTTATATTTCCAGCCAAGGTTTGCACTCCCATTTACAATTCCATCTGCCACCGGAGCCGGTACACCGACACCGATTCCAAGAATCTGTTCTTTCTCCAGATGATGTTCTTCCATTTTGGAAGCAATCGATGCCGCCACATCCGGAAGGATCGCTGCTCCTTCATTTTCTGTATATGTCTTGATCTCCCACTTGTCCACGATTGTACCGTTGAACTCAAATAATCCTAATTTTACTGTTGTTCCTCCAATGTCAACTCCAAAGCAATAATTCATTTCTCTCTTCTCCTATTTTCTCTTTGTCAGATTCTCCTGCACACGTCTGTACAATTCCTGTGCTGCATTATATCCCATCTGTTTCTGTCTGTGGTTTACAGATGCAGATTCTACAATAATCGCAAGATTTCTTCCCGGCCGGATCGGTATCGAATGACACACGACACGGTTACCAAGAAATTCTGTATATTCTTCTTCCAATCCCAATCTGTCATACTGTTTATCCTTGTTCCAGTCTTCCAGTGTAATGACAAGATCGATCGTCTGCGTCTCCCTCACGCTCTGCACACCGAACAACGTTTTGACATCTACGATACCGATTCCCCGCAGCTCAATAAAATGTCTTGTGATATCCGGCGCCGTTCCAACCAATGTATCGTCACTGACTTTCCGGATCTCAACAACATCGTCTGTGACGAGACGATGCCCCCTCTTGATCAATTCCAAAGCGGCCTCGCTTTTTCCGATTCCACTCTCTCCCATGATCAGCACTCCGACACCGTAGACATCCACAAGCACTCCATGAATAGAAATACACGGTGCCAATTCTACATTCAGCCACCGGATAATCTCAGCCATAAAAGAAGAGGTTGTCTTATCTGTCAGAAAAATCGGCACATTCTTCTCCACCGCAATTTCCAGAAGTCTGTGATCTGGCATCAAATCTCTGCAAAAAATGATACACGGTACTGAATACGATAACAACGATTGGTATACTTCTTCCTTTCTATCATCACTAAGCTTCTGAAGATAAGTATGTTCTACATATCCTACAACCTGAACCCTGTCTGATTCAAAATGTTCAAAAAAGCCTGTGAGCTGTAATGCGGGACGGTTAATGTCCGGCACATTGACTTCTTTTCCTAAAAGATCAATCTGCGGAGTCAGATTTTTTAAATTCATTTTCTCTGCAACTTTCTGTAACTCTACGCTTCCCATAATGCTCTCCTTTTTCGTTCTTATTCTCCCCTTAGTATATCATCAATGGAAAAAGTTGTATACTTCATTTGCAGATTTTTCATTCATTGATGGAATTTCTTTCAGCTCCTCTATGGTTGCCGCTTTCATCGCATCCAGACTCATAAAATGTTTCATCAGCGCCTTCCTTCTGGCCGGTCCGATTCCCGGAATATCATCCAGAATGGAATGTACCTGCCCCTGACTTCTCAGCTTTCTGTGAAACTCAATCGCAAACCGATGCGCCTCATCCTGAATTCTTGTAATCAGACGAAAGCCTTCTGAATTTCTGTCAATCTCGATTTCTTCATTGTTATAATACAGCCCTCTTGTCCTGTGATGATCATCCTTGACCATCCCACATACCGGTATTGCGATTCCAAGCCGTTCAAGCACCTCCAGTGCGATATTGACCTGCCCTTTTCCACCATCCATCATGATCAGATCCGGAAAGGTCTGGAAGCTTCCAAGATCCTTCCCCTCTTCGAGTTCCCTCATTCCATGCTCAAATCTTCTCGTCAGCACCTCCTTCATACTCGCATAGTCATCCGCTCCCTGTACTCCCTTGATTTTAAATTTCCGGTAATCGTTGCGTTTCGGTTTTCCCTTCTCGTACACAATCATAGAGCCGACAGAATTAAACCCATTCGTATTGGATATATCGAATGCCTCAATCCGCTTTACATGCTCGATTCCCAGCCATTTTTCAATCTCTTTTACTGCTCCGATCGTTCTTCCCTCTTCCCGCTTTAGCCGCTCCTTGTCCGTACTCAGGACAAGCTGTGCATTCTTCTTCGCAAGTTCCACCAGTTTCTCCTTCTCGCCTTTTTTCGGCACACGGATATGGACTCGATGTCCTCTTCGCTCAGAAAGCCATTCCTCAAGCACCCCTTGCTCGTCGATTTCCTGTTGGATCATCAGTTCTCGCGGTACATACGGTGTCCCCGCATAAAACTGTTTGATAAAGCTTGTGAGGATCTCTGCCTTCGGCTCTCTATCCGCAATGGTCATATAGAAATGATCCCTTCCGATCAGCCTTCCTCCACGGATAAAGAACACCTGCACAACCGCATCCCTATCTTCTGTCGCCACCGCAAGAATATCTTTATCCTCCCCGTCACTGTTGGTAATCTTCTGTTTCTGCGCAATCTGTTTGACACTTCCGAGCAGATCCCTGTATTCAATCGCCTTCTCGAATTCCATCTCTTCCGATGCCTGTTCCATCTTCTCTTGAAGTTCTTTCAAAATGGTATCATATTTTCCATTCAGAAACTCTACCGCTTTCTGCACCGATTCCCGATATTCCTCCTGACTGATGTAATCCTGACACGGTGCATAGCACTGTTTAATATGATAATTGAGACATGGGCGTTCTTTTCCGATATCTTTTGGCAGATTCCGGTTACAGCTTCTGATATGATATAACTTTCTCAGCAGCTCAATTGTGTCCTTGACTGCCCCTGCGCTTGTATACGGTCCAAAATACTTTGCCTTATCCTTCTTCATCTCCCGCGCAAACAGAATCCGCGGATATGCCTCCTCTACCGTCACTTTGATAAACGGATACGTCTTGTCATCCATCAGCATCGTATTATACTTCGGCCTGTGCTCCTTGATCAGATTACATTCCAGAACAAGCGCCTCCAGCTCAGAGTCTGTCACAATATACTCAAAGCGGGAAATGTGGGTGACCATCTGCTCAATCTTCACCCCCTTATTCCTGCTCGTCTGAAAATACTGCCGTACACGGTTCTTCAGACTGATTGCTTTTCCCACATAAATAATATCATCTTTCTCATCATGCATCAGATAGACTCCCGGTTTTGACGGAAGTTTCTTTAATTCCTCTTCTATATTAAACATTGTTTTCTCCCTCTTTGACCATATTTTCCATACATCCGCATACATAGAATTACCGCAGATCATTTTGGTTACACGGAATATTTTTTAACATAAGAGGAGTGCCAGAAGGCACTCCTCTTTTCCACCGCATCCGCTCCATAGCTGTTTTCCCTGTGAATCTGTGAACGCATCACTTCATTTTCACTGACCCTTGTATGGATATCAGATACTCTCTATTTTTTTGATGTTAGTGGTCCTGCCCGCTCTCCTGTGACACCAGCGTACACTCATCAGAATCATTTTCAACCGTACTCTCTTGTACAGCATTTTCTTCTGCTGCGTTTTCTTCTGTGACATTCTCTTCAACTACATCTGCCGGTTCCGCTTCCTTCATTGAGATTCTCGCCTCTTTCTCCTGCGTACCTTCCTCAATTCCCTGTACTTTATGGAAGATCTCCATGAATTCTTTGCCGGTAATTGTCTCTTTCTCAATCAGGAATGCTGCAATCTCATCAAGAGCTTTACGGTTCTCAGACAAAAGCCTCTTCGCTTCGGCATATGCTTCCTTCAGAATCCGCATTACTTCCGTATCAATCTCTGCTGCTGTCGCCTCACCGCAGTTCAGCACCGGACGTCCGTCAAGATATCTGTTCTGAATGGATTCCAGACCGATCAGACCAAATTTTTCTGACATACCGTACTGAGTAATCATTGCTCTTGCCACCTGCGTTGCCTTCTCAATGTCATTGGAAGCTCCGGTTGTAACCGTATCAAATACAATCTCTTCTGCTGCCCTTCCGCCGAGCATACCGACAAGCATTGCCTCCAACTCTTTCTTTGTATTTAAGAATTTTTCTTCTTCCGGTGTATGCATAACATATCCGAGTGCTCCCATCGTCCTTGGAACGATCGTAATTTTCTGCACCGGCTCTGCATCTTTCTGAAGTGCACTGACAAGTGCATGACCGACTTCATGATAAGAAACGATTCTTCTCTCCTCTGCATTCATAATGCGGTCTTTCTTCTCTTTACCAACGAGAACTACTTCTACTGCTTCAAATAAATCTGCCTGTGATACAACTTTTCTTCCATGTTTTACTGCGTTGATTGCAGCCTCATTGATCATATTGGCAAGGTCTGAGCCCACTGCCCCTGATGTCGCCAGCGCGATCGCTTCCAGATCGACTGTCTCATCCATCTTGACATCCTTCGCATGCACTTTCAGGATGTCCACACGTCCTTTCAGATCAGGCTTATCTACGATGATCCGTCTGTCGAAACGTCCCGGTCTTAATAACGCCGGATCAAGAATCTCCGGACGGTTCGTGGCCGCAAGGATCAGAAGTCCTTTGTCCGTGTCAAATCCATCCATTTCTGCAAGCAGCTGGTTCAGAGTCTGTTCCCGCTCATCATTGCTTCCCATCGCATTATCTCTGCTCTTACCGATCGCATCAATCTCATCGATAAAAATAATACACGGAGCCATCGCCTGAGCTTCCTTAAATAAATCACGTACTCTCGATGCACCGACACCGACATACATCTCTACGAATGCAGAACCTGACAGAGAGAAGAACGGTACTTTCGCTTCTCCTGCAACCGCTTTTGCAAGCAGTGTCTTACCGGTTCCCGGAGGTCCTACAAGAAGTGCCCCTTTCGGAAGCTTCGCACCGATTCCCGTATACTTGCCCGGGTTGTGAAGGAAGTCCACGACTTCCTGAAGCGATTCCTTCGCCTCATCTTCCCCTGCTACATCGCGGAATGTAACACCGGTTTCCTTCTCTACATACATTTTTGCATTACTCTTTCCAATGCCCATCATTCCGCCGCTCTTAGACATCCGCCGCATCAGGAAACTCAATCCGATCCAGATAAATGCGAACGGAAGTACAATACTGATCAGAATATTAAAAAGCATCGCTGAAGTGGAATCCGGGATCTCAGCTCCATACTTCACTCCCGCCTCATAGAGACGCTGTGAAAGATCTGCATCTTCTACTCTTCCAGTAAAATATTTCACTTTCAGCCCTGGAACTTTTTCCTCCTTCGGGGTAATTATAAGTTCATTGGCACCGATCCGCACTTCTTCTACTTTGCCGTCATCTACCATCTTCAGGAATTCACTGTAAGCAATCTCCTTTGATGTGCTTTCTTCCATAAACTGATAAAGACCAAGTACAATGACCGCCGCAATCAGTGTTGTAATTATAATAATCCCAAAGCCCTGTTTGTTGTTCTTCTGGTTATTTTTGTTTTGGTTGTCCATTCTTTTCCTCCTAATTATCATCTCTTTTATTATAAGTATGGTCTCCCCATAAATCAATAAAAACATTGTGAAATCAGCTTCACATTTCTAAAACTTTTGTGAATTTCCCCGGCTGGCCTGCCGTTTTCTATTTGGAAATTTTTCTCCTTGCAAAACACAAATGTTTTATAGTATACTATTGACGTATATTTATTATATACAACTTTTTAGTAACATTATAATCAAGAATGAGATGAAGGACTGAATGCGCTATGAAAATTGGATTTGACAACGATAAGTATCTGACCATGCAGTCAGAGCATATCAGAAAAAGAATTGATCAGTTTGACAACAAACTATATCTGGAATTTGGCGGGAAATTATTCGACGATTACCATGCCTCAAGGGTACTTCCGGGATTTGCTCCGGACAGCAAGCTAAAACTGCTCATGCAGTTATCCGACCAGGCTGAAATCGTCATCGTCATCAGTGCCGGTGACATTGAGAAGAACAAAGTCCGCGGAGATCTTGGAATCACCTACGACTCAGACGTTCTCCGCCTGATTGAATCGTTCCGCGAAAAAGGACTCTTTGTCGGCAGCGTTGTGATCACGCAGTATACCGGTCAGAGCAGCGCCAACTTATTCAAGACAAGGCTGGAGAAGCTTGGAATTCGTGTATATATCCACTATGTTATCGAAGGTTATCCTTCCAATATTCCACTGATCGTCAGTGATGAAGGTTACGGTAAGAACGACTACATCGAGACTTCCAGACCGCTTGTGATCATCACAGCTCCGGGACCTGGAAGCGGTAAGATGGCTACCTGCCTCTCTCAGCTCTATCACGAACACAAACATGGTGTCCGCGCCGGATATGCAAAGTTTGAGACGTTCCCTATCTGGAATATTCCATTGAAGCATCCGGTCAACCTTGCCTATGAGGCTGCTACCGCTGATTTGAATGACGTCAATATGATCGATCCATTCCATTTAGAAGCGTATGGCATTACAACAGTCAATTACAACCGCGATGTGGAAATCTTCCCGGTACTCAGTGCTATTTTTGAAAAAATATATGGAGAAAACCCTTACAAGTCTCCGACCGACATGGGTGTGAATATGGCAGGAAACTGTATCTGTGATGACGAAGCCTGCCGTGACGCATCCAACCAAGAGATTATCCGCCGCTACTATCAGGCATTGAACGGTCTCGCTGAAGGTACTTCCACCGAAGAAGAAGTATTTAAGATCGAACTTCTGATGAAGCAGGCACACATTACAGTCAATGATCGTACGGTTGTAGATGCCGCATTGAAACGTGCCGAAGAGACCGGTGCTCCTGCTGCCGCTTTAGAACTTCCTGATGGAAGCATCATTACCGGCAAGACAAGCAACCTTCTCGGAGCATCCGCCGCATTACTCTTAAATGCGCTGAAGAAGCTCGCCGGCATCGAGGATGAAGTGCACATCATTTCTCCATCTGCTATCGAGCCGATCCAGAAACTGAAAACTTCCTACCTGGGAAGCAAAAATCCGCGCCTTCACACCGATGAGGTTCTGATTGCCCTCTCAATCAGCGCCGCAACAAATGAAACTGCACAGCTTGCCCTGGATCAGATTCCAAAATTAAGAGGCTGCCAGGTTCATACATCTGTGATGCTTTCCGAAGTTGACGTCAAACAGTTTAAGAAGCTTTCTATCCAGCTAACTTCCGAAGCAAAATACGAAAACAAAAAACTTTATCATTAATTCTGAACAATAAATAAAACCCGTGCGGTGAGATTCCTTAAAATCAGACTTTTAAGGTTTCCCACATTTATCGCACGGGTCTTTTTTATTTTCTTTTTGCTATCTGTTTATTCTCTTTGTACCGTCTTTCCATTCTTTCCTTCTGCAGTTCTATGCACTTGTCTGCTCAAACTGAGAATTGTAGAGATTTGCGTAAAATCCTCCCTTTGCCAGAAGTTCTTCATGATTTCCCTGCTCTACGATATCTCCGTCTTTCATGACAAGGATCAGATCAGCATCGCGGATCGTAGACAATCTGTGCGCGATCACAAAACTTGTTCTACCTTTCATCAGATTATCCATCGCTTTCTGGATCCGGATTTCTGTTCTTGTATCAACTGAACTTGTCGCCTCATCCAGAATCAGAATCTTTGGATCTGCCAGAATTGCTCTTGCAATCGTAAGAAGCTGCTTTTGTCCCTGTGACACATTGCTTGCTTCCTCATTCAGCTCCATATCATATCCATCCGGAAGTGTCTGCACAAACCGATGTACATAGGCTGCCTTTGCCGCCTCTACCACTTCCTCATCGGTAGCATCAAGCTTTCCGTAGCGGATATTGTCTTTGATCGACCCGTGGAACAGCCATGTATCCTGAAGAACCATTCCGAACATCTGACGAAGTTCACTTCTGTTGAAATCTTTCAGATTATGTCCGTCGATCAGGATCTCCCCGCTGTTGACATCATAAAATCTCATCAGAAGCTTGATCATCGTTGTCTTACCTGCACCGGTCGGCCCTACAATCGCAATTTTCTGTCCTTCTTTTACTTTTGCAGAAAAATCATTGATGATCGTACGTTCTTCATTGTATCCAAAATGAACATGTTTAAATTCTACATTGCCTTTCAGTCCCTCTACAGAAACCGGGTTCTCTGCAAACTGGTCTTCTTCCTCTTCCTCCAAAAATTCAAAGACTCTCTCGGAGGCTGCCGCTGTGGACTGCAACATATTCGCCACCTGTGCAACCTGCGTGATCGGCTGTGTAAAGCTTCTCACATACTGGATAAAGGACTGGATGTCTCCGACTTCGATTGCATCTTTGATCGCCAGATACCCTCCTAAGATTGCCACTGCCACATATCCGAGATTTCCTACAAACTGCATGATCGGCATCATCATTCCTGAGAAAAACTGGGATTTCCATGCAGACTGATATAAGATCTCATTTGTCTCATTAAATTCCCGGATCACATCTTCTTCCTTGTTAAATGCTCTGACGATGCTGTGACCACCGTATACTTCCTCTACCTGTCCGTTGACATGCCCTAAATACTCCTGTTGATTCTTAAAGTGTTTCTGCGATTTCTTTACGATCGTGGAAATCAGAAGCATTGACACCGGAAGAATCAGCAGTGCCACTACGGTCATCAGCGGACTGATGCTGAGCATCATGATCAGAATACCGATGATCGTTGTAAAAGAGGTAATGATCTGTGTCGCACTCTGATTCAGACTCTGACTTAACGTATCTACGTCGTTTGTAACTCTGGAAAGTACTTCGCCGTGTGTCTTTGTGTCAAAATAATTCATCGGCATACGGTTGATCTTCTCAGAGATTTCTTTTCTAAGTTTATACGTCAGCTTCTGTGACACCCCTGTCATAATGAATCCCTGAATAAATGAGAACAGGGCGCTCAGCACATACAGTCCTAACAAGAACAGAAGGATCTGTGCAATTTTATCAAAATCAATTCCGCTTCCGCCTGATACTTTCCTTACCAGTCCATTGAAGATCTCTGTCGTGGCTTTTCCCAAAATCTTCGGTCCCACAATATTAAATATCGTACTTTCCACCGCAAAGATCATCACTGCAATGATTCCCAGCTTATATGCGCTCATATATTTCAGAAGCTTTTTCATTGTCCCTTTGAAATCTTTTGCCTTTTCTCCGGCACCCATGCCTCCCATCGGTCCGCCATGTCTTGGTCCACCAGGTCTTTGTTCTTTGCTCATACCTATCTGCCTCCTTTCTCTTCATCCTGAGTCATATCACGCTCCAGTTCCTTTTCTGACAACTGAGATGCTGCGATCTGATAATATACATCACAATTTTTTAATAATTCTTTATGCGTTCCGATGCCCGCGATTTTCCCTTCATCCAGAACAATAATCTGCTCTGCATGGAGGATCGTACTGATTCTCTGTGCAACAATGATCACTGTACTGTTTACCGTATGTTCTTTTAATGCTTTTCGTAATGTCACATCTGTCTTATAATCCAGAGCAGAGAAACTATCATCGAAAATGAAGATCTTCGGCTCTTTCGCGATTGCCCTTGCGATAGATAAACGTTGTTTCTGTCCGCCGGAAACATTTCCTCCGCCCTGGGAGATCCTGCTGTCGTAACATTTTGGCTTCTCCTCAATAAATTCCGATGCCTGAGCTACTTTTGCTGCCTCCATCATCGTCTCTTCGCTTCCGTTTGGATTTCCATATAAAATGTTGCTTGCAATCGTTCCTGAGAACAGAACTCCCTTCTGCGGAACATAGCCAAGCTGGTCTCTCAGCTCATGTTGTGTCACATTTCGGATATCTTCCCCATCAATCGTAATTTTTCCTTCTGTCACATCGTAGAATCTCGGAATCAGATTTACCATTGTAGATTTTCCGCTTCCGGTGCTTCCAATGATCGCTGTTGTTTCCCCCGGCTTTGCAACAAAGGAAATATCATGGAGTACATCTTCCTCTGCCCCCGGATACCGGAACGATACATGATCGAATTCTACCACACCATTTCCTTCTTTCAGGTGCTTCGGCTGCTTCGGATCATTGATCAGCGTCGTACTTGTCAGCACTTCATCCACACGTGTTGCAGAAACCGCCGCTCTTGGAAGCATGATCGAGATCATACAAATCATTAAGAATGCCATAATAATCTGCATTGTATATTGAATAAATGCCATCATATCACCGACCTGCATCTGTCCATCATTGATTCCATTTGCCCCTACCCAGACAATCAGAACAGAGATTGCATTCATGATCAGCATCATCGTCGGCATCATAAATGTCATGGCACGATTGACAAATAAATTCGTCTTCGTCAGATCTTTGTTTGCCTTATCAAACCGCTCTTCCTCATGCTTTTCTGTACTGAATGCACGGATGACAGACAATCCGGTAAGAATCTCTCTTGTAACAAGATTAAGCCGGTCTACAAGATTCTGTAACATCTTGAACTTCGGCATTGCCACAACAAACAGCACCATTACAACCATCGCGATCAACACAACTGCGAGCCCGATGATCCATGACATCGATACATTTGTATGGAATACTTTAAACACTCCTCCGATTCCCATGATCGGTGCATAAAGTACCATTCTTAAAATCATAACTGTCAGCATCTGGATCTGCTGGATATCATTTGTACTTCTCGTGATCAATGATGCAGTCGAGAACTTGTCAAATTCTCCATTTGAAAATTCTACGACTTTGTGGAACACCTTTCCTCTCAAATCTCGCCCTGTCGAAGCACCTACTTTTGATGCAAGGAATCCTACGATCATGCTGACGATCATTCCAACCGCAGCAAGCGCCAGCATCTTTCCTCCCGTGCGGAACATATAACTCGTCTGGATCTTGTCTGTGTCCATTCCGAGGTTCTTATATGCTCCTTTGAGATAGATTGTTGCGGCTTGTTCCAGCATCGTCTCCGGCATCTCATCTACCTGCTCTCCGATCTGTGCCACCATCTGTGTCCGCTGTTCCTCCGGCATCATTCCAAGAACGTCAAAAATTGTCATATCCTCTTTGACCATTTCCTTTGGAAGACTGGCAAACATCGCATCTGTCATTTTCTTTGTCTCTTCGCTGTCGGATGTAAATACGGTCACAAGCATCATCGGTTTACTTAAGATGTCTGCGATCTTATCTGTTCTCTTCTCATCTTTCAGGATCCCGTCCTTCAGCACATATGCCTCAGAATCATATGTATCTGCGTCTTTCTCATACGCATCCAGCACCGTCTTCTGATCTTTCTCAGAGACAAACAAAAATAGTCTTTCCATGTCATCCACAGAAATCTGTTCCGGTATCACCGTGTCAATTCCTCCCTGTTGGATACCGACATTTACAATGTCGGACGTGTATCCCGGCAGTGACAAGTCACAGTAAGCCTGAAGCACAAGAAACACAACGATCATCAGAATGGTCGCTGCATATGGCTTCATAAATTTCAATAATTTTCCCATTTTAACCTTCCTTTCTGGCCACACTCTTCAAGTTGTCTCTCATCTGAAGCAGAAGCCTGCGAAAAAGCATTACTTCCTGCTCATTCATCTTTGCAAAAGCCTCTTGTTCAAGCTGCTTCATAACAATTTCCATCTTCGCCGCAATATCCTTGCCTTTCTCGGTAAGAAAGATCCTCATAATCCTTTGATCCTCCTCATCCTGCTTCTTTTCTATATATGCTTCTGCTTCCAGCTTCTTTAGCATCACTGTGATTGAAGGAGGCTTTACACCAATATGTTTTGCCAGTTCTTTCTGCGCCATCCCCTTGTGATTCTGGTCTTTACAATTCAGCGCCCACAAAAGTCCCGCCTGCCCCGGATGGATGTCTAACTCCTTAAACAGACAGATGCTTCTCTGCAAATACAAGTGCATCACATGACACATCAGTAACTGTGTGCTCTCTTCCATTCTGTTTCTCCTTTCCAAATTAGTTAATCATTTAATTAATATTCTATGTTTCTACACAAAAAATGTCAATATCTATTCCTACTTTTTATATTTTCTTAATATTTTTCACCGAAAATTTAATTAAATGGTTAATCATTTCTTCAGTTCTCTTTTTTCTCTCCCTTGAAAGATTTAAACCTTTCTTTGCCTTCCAGAACTATTTCTGCTATAATATGGACATGAAAAAATACATAAATTTGTGGAGGTGATTGGAAATGGGTAAAGAGAGCAGATTTGAAGTAGTGTATCAAGAAACTGTCTTAAAGGGTGAGAAAACAGTATATGTTGATAAAGAGACCGGCGTGAATTATCTTTTTATTGCAAGTGGATTTGGAGGTGGTTTAACACCACTATTAGATGCTGATGGAAACCCTATTATCACAAAATAAATTATAAATTTAAGAGGGACGGGTATTGATGAAATCTTCAGAGTATCCCCCTCTTTTTTCATTTTAAATAACCTGATCCCCCTTAACTTTTTGATAACAAAAAAGAACCGGAAACACTTACTTTTCAAGCATTTCCAGTCCTTAAAGAACAGGGGATGAGAGAATCGAACTCCCACCAAAAGTTTTGGAGACTCCTATCATACCATTTGACCAATCCCCTATATATTATTAATATACCTTCAAAATCACATACAGTCAACTACTTTTCTAAGTTTTTCTCTCTTCATCCATTCTCCTATCACCACTTGGTTATGCCCTCGACCGATTAGTAACAGTCAGCTCCATACATTACTGCACTTCCAC
>PPYE01663097.1_pt1 | contig 17719 bp, 17 predicted proteins | sample 1559881 | NCBI WGS metagenome assembly PPYE01 (sample SAMN08240022, study PRJNA423297) | Human gut metagenome, whole genome shotgun sequencing project. | reverse complement strand
CACCAGCACCGGGCTGTCATGGATTACCGCCAAAGGCTTGGTTCCCGCCAAAGATGCCACCGTCACTGCTGATAAAGTGACGGCGATCGACTTGGGAGAAGCTCCTGATGGGGCGTTGGGCGTGATGTCCACCGCAGAGGACGCCGTGTCGTTCTCCGTCAAGGCCACACGCTCCGGTGACTCCGGCCAAGCCGATTTCGCATTGGTCAATGCCGGCGAGCCATCCGAATTCTCGGGGTTGGCCCTTCCCGACGGAGTAAAGGCCTCCATCACGCTGGCCAATACGTCCAATGCGCGCAGGACGGTCACCTTGCGCGCCTACGATGATACCGGTGCTTCGGTAACCTCCAAGGAAATCACACTGGATGCGAACGCAGCACAAACGATTGAAGCCGGCAATCTTTCCGGCGATCATGGCACCGCGGTCGTGCTGATGTTGGAGGACTCATCCAAGAAAGTGAGCTGGGGAGCGCGGTTCAGTCACGATTCGTTGCAAGACAAGGACATCGCCGGATTGTCCGTCATCGACGCTTCAACGCTGATGCCCGCCACGGTTCATGTCTGGGCTCGGAACGATTCCTCCATCGTCAAGTAGAAGGGTATGCTCGCCGAAGCGTCAGTTTGATGATGTTTCGGCGGCGATATAGCTGCGGGCCGTGCCACTACCTTATTACAAGTGACACGGCCCGCAGTGTTGTCACAGGCCCCAGTCGGGGTCGATTTCCTCGGGCCTGCGCCCATACAATTCCGCTATGCGGGCCACCAGCTCATCCCTGACGGCCAATTGCAGTTCGAGCTTGGTAGGTGCCTCGGTCTGCAACGGCATGCGGTAGAGCACGACTCGTGCGGGAATGCCGTGGCTGGCGGGGAAGCACTGGGACGTCATATTCGGCTCGGTCTGCCAAGGCGTCGGATCCGAAGGCGGCACATCCTCCACCGCGAACTGGAGCGGACGTATCAGTTCCGGCCACGCTTGGCCGAGCCTGCGAACCTGGGCCGCCACCATATCGTCGAACATGCCGGTGCGAGTGCGGTAACGGGGCAGACGGGTGCCGAACATCGGGGTTCGTGTGCCGCGACCGTGGCGGTTGCGGTAGATTCGTGCGTTCCAAGGTGGCTGAAGCATGGTTCCCACCATAGGGCATGGCGGAGGCAACATGCGTTAGGATTGGTTCATTGGCTGTGAACATTCGTCAACGAGGGAGGCACGACAAATGGTGGTACGTTCGTGGTCCGAACTTGATTTCGATAATGTCTGCTCCAACGCCAAGGTGTTCGGTTTCGATTTGGACAACACACTGGCCAGCTCAAAACAGCCGATGAAGCCCGCGATGATCGAACGGTTCTGTGCGTTGCTCGACCATACGGTGGTGGCCCTGATCTCAGGGGGCGGCATGGCGGTGGTCACCTCGCAGGTGCTGGATGTACTCACCCCGAATGCCAGGCGCGGCAATCTGCATGTCATGCCTACCTCCGGCTCCCGGTATTACCGGTGGGATGGCACGCAATGGGCCTTGGTGTATGCGCATGATCTGTCCGAAGCCACCGTGGCCGCTGTCTCGGAAAGTCTTGAGCGACATGCCCGGGAACTGGGATTGTGGGAACAGCAGGTATGGGGGCCTCGAATCGAGAACAGGGGCAGCCAGATCACCTTCTCCGCTCTTGGGCAGTTCGCGCCCGTAGCGGCCAAGCAGGCATGGGATCGCGATAACACGAAGAAACAGGCGCTGGTCGAAGCGGTCAAGGCCGATCTGCCGCATATGCGGGTCAGGGCCGGCGGATACACCAGTGTGGATGTCAGCGAATGCGGCATCGATAAGGCCTATGCCGTGCGCAAGCTGACGCAGACACTTGGCATACGGGCCGATGAAATGGTGTTCGTGGGTGATCGCATGACGCCTACGGGTAATGACTATCCCGCGGTTGAGGCCGGTGCGATCGGTGTTCGTGTTGAGAATCCGCAAGATACGGTACAACTGCTGGATGCACTGCTTGCGCGATTCGATACTCCAGCTCGATAGTGACGCGTTATGGACGGGCCGAGCGTATACAAGTGGTGGCATGCGATGTGGGCACAGGTCTGCAATCTGCTGTTTCCACGCGGCTGCGCTGGGTGTGACGCGCCGGATGAGGTATTGTGTGCGGCGTGCTGGGCCCTGTTCGCGCAATGCCGGGAACGGGATGCAGACAGTGGTGGCGGAGCCCGTATATGGTCCGCATCGATTTATCAGGGAGCGGTACGTCGTGCCATTCTCGACTGGAAGGACCACGACGATACCGAGCTTGACGGCCCGTTCGGCCGCATCATGGTGTCGCTGCTGAACAAGACGCCAATACCATCATCATGCTTGGGTCATCGCGTATTGGTGGTTCCGGTGCCATCATCGCGGGCGTCAATGCGCCGAAGAGGACGTGCCCATACGGCACCGTTGGCCAAATCGGTGGCAGGGGCATTGCGTGGGTACGGCGTCGATGCGCGACCATGCAATGCCCTGAGCTCCTCCACCAAGGCACGCTCCGTGCAGCAGGTCTCTTCGGCACAGCGTGCCCGTCGTATCACCGGTCATGTCAGGGTGAAGCGTGATCTCATCGGCAATGGCGACGCGGTGCTTCTCGTTGATGACATCGTCACCACAGGTGCCACCGTGCGGCAATGCGTTCAGGCGTTTCAGCAGGCCGGCACCAAGGTGGTGGGCGTGCTGGTATTGGCGGATGCCGTGGTGCGACGGTCCGATGACGATATCAACGGGTGAATGACATCGGTGACGATGCCCCAGATAGCAGGCGAAGCGCCGTTGCTCGGCATGTAATCGGGGTATCGCGGATTCTCGGCGTGCAATATGGTGATGCCGGCCCGTGAAACCAGCCGCTTGATGGCGATTTCGTCGTCCATGACAGCCGCAACCACATCTCCGGGGACTGGTGCCAACGAACGATCGACAATCAGCAGATCGCCGTTGTGAATACCCGCATTGATCATGGAATCGCCGGCCATCTGCATAACAAACAGCGTGGCCTCGTGCGCCATGGCCTGTGACTCGGATTGCTGTGTCATGCTGCGCCTCCCACCCTGTATTCGAACATCTGTTCGAATACAGTATACGGTAGGACGTCGGACAATATCAGCGTTCGGCGATGTGATATTTAGGCAGGATGATTTCGAAATCGGCACCTCGCGTGTCGTCGACCACTTTGACGGTGCCACCGTGCAATTGGGCCGCCCAGCGCGCGATGGACAGGCCAAGACCGGTGCCGCCCGACTCGGTGCCGGGACCCGTCTTGCCTTTGACAAAGCGCCGGAAGATGTCCAAACGGTCGGAAGGCGCAATCTGGGAGCCGAAATTCACCACATTGGTCACGATGGTGCCTTGGTTTTCGTCCTCGTGGGCGTCGACCAGCACGGTGGTGCCGTCGGCCGAATGTTTCAGCGCGTTGGCGATGATGTTGGTGAATAGCTGGCGCAGGCGGTCCTGATCGCCTTCCATCGTGATGTCGGCCGGCACGGTGACGCGGATGTCGTGGGCGTGGCCACCATTCTCGACCATCGCCTGCAAAGCGGAAACGGGCGTGCGCAGCTCATGGCTCACATTGGCGATCATGTCGCGGCGCATTTTATCGGCATGCTCGAGTTCGCCGGCCATCTCGTTGAACGAGCGAGCCAGCTTGCCGACCTCGTCATGACGATCCTGATCGATATCCACGCGGACCGTGTAATCGCCATCCGCCATGGCTTCGGCCACATCGCGCATCTGGCGTAGGGGAGCGGTGATGCCGCGAGAGAAGAAATAGGTGATGCCCAAGGCCACCACCAAAGTCAGCGGCATGGCGATCCAACCGGACCAGCCGAATTTCAGGAGGAACCAGCACATGGCAAACGCGATGGCAGTGGCGATAACGATCAGTGCGCTGAGTTCCAGCTTCAGAGATGAGAACAAATCAACCGGCTTGACGCGAGGTTTCATCGCATCAAGCCGGGATTGCTGTTGTTTTTTGGATGCCATCACGCGGTCGGCGGCTCGAAAGCGTAGCCCACGCCATGCACGGTGCGGATGGTATCGGCACCGAGCTTATGGCGCAGCGCCTTGACGTGGCTGTCGACGGTGCGGGTGCCGGATGCGTCGACCCAGTCCCAGACCTCTTCGAGCAGCTTTTCGCGGGTGAGCACCGACTTCGGGCGGCGGGCCAGCGTGGCCAGCAGATCGAACTCGGTGGGGGTCAGATGCACCTGTTCGCCGTTCACGGTGACGATGCGCTGGGCCGGGTCGATGACCATCGAACCGAAGTCGAGCAGCTTCTCGTTCTCCGAGTTCTTGGCGATGACCTTCGCACGCTCCACGCGGCGCAGCAGCGCCTTGCAGCGGGCGATAAGCTCGCGCATGGAGAACGGCTTGGTCATATAATCATCGGCACCCGCTCCCAGACCGATGACCTTGTCGGCCTCGTCATCACGTGCGGTGAGGATCAGCACCGGCACCGGACGTTCGGCGACGATGCGTTTGGTGGCCTCTAGACCATCCATAACCGGCAGCATGATGTCCATGATCACCAGATCGGGGCGTAGCTGGGACGCGGCCTGGACGGCGGAAGCGCCGTCCCCGGCCACGCGAGCGGTCCATCCTTCAGCGGTGATGCGCTGGGCGATGGCCGTGGCGAGCGTGGGCTCGTCCTCGACCACCAGCACCGTGCGCGGTGTCGTATTCTGACGCGCTGTGGTATTGAGCATAAATAAACCGGTTACCTTTCAGCCTGTTGACCAGTTCAGTCTTCCGGCTTCAAGAATACAACTCCCAGAGCCGGAACGGTGATCTTCGCCGAGAACGGACGTGAATGATATTCGCCCTCGACCGCTTCGAAGGTGCCGTTGTGGATGTCGGAGCCGCCGTACTTGGCGTCATCGGTGGTGAACACTTCGGTCCACTTGCCGCCGGTGGGCAGCGCCACCTGGTAATCGGACCAGGCCTCACCGGAGAAGTTGACCACCACAGCCAAGGTCTCGCCCTTGGTACCGATGCGCAGGAAGCTCAGAGTGTTGTGGTCGGCATCGTCGCTGGTCAGCCACTGGAAGCCGGCCGGGTCGAAGTCCTGGCTCCATAGTGCCGGATGCGCCTTGTAGAAGGCGTTAAGGTCGGCGACCATGGTCTGGACCTGACGGTGCTCCTGCCAGTTCAGGCAATCCCAATCGATGGAGGCGTCGTGATCCCACTCGCCCCACTGGGCCAGCTCGTTGCCCATGAAGGAGAGCTTCTTGCCCGGGTGAGCCCACTGATAGGCGAACATCGAACGCACGCCGGCCAGCTTCTGCCAGTCATCGCCCGGCATCTTGCCGTACAGGGAGCCCTTGCCGTACACGACTTCGTCGTGGCTGATGGGCAATACGTAATGTTCGGAGTAGGCGTACACCATGGAGAAGGTGATCTCGTTGTGGTGCCACTTGCGGTTGATGGGCTCCTCGTGCAGATACTCGAGGGTGTCGTGCATCCAGCCCATGTTCCACTTCATGCCGAAGCCGATGCCGCCGGCGGAAGTGGGGGCGGTGATGCCCGGCCATGCGGTGGACTCCTCGGCGATCACCATGACGCCGGGGTTGTTCTTGTACGCGGTGGCGGTGGCCTCCTTGAGGAAGTCGATGGCCTCCAGGTTCTCGCGTCCGCCGTAGATGTTCGGGCGCCAATGGCCGGGTTCGCGGCTGTAGTCGAGGTAGAGCATGGAGCTGACGGCATCCACGCGCAGTGCATCGACGTGCAGGTCCTCAAGCCAGAACAGGGCGCGGGCACCCAGTCCATGATCACGCCGATGCCGGCCTGATGGAACTGGTCGACCAGGTAACGGAAGTCGTCGGGGGAACCGAGACGGGAGTCGACCGCATAGTAGCCGGTGACCTGATAGCCCCAGGAGCCGGAGAACGGGTGCTGGGCCAGTGGCATGAACTCCACGTGGGTGAAGCCTTCCTGCTTGACGTAGTCCACGAGCTGCTTGGCCAGGTCGCGGTAGGTCAGTCCCTGCTTCCAGCTGCCGGCGTGCACCTCATAGATGGAGACCGGGCCATCATGCGGGTTGGTGGTGCGGCGGTGCTGCATCCAGGCGTCATCGTTCCACTTGTAGGTGGATTCGGTGACGATGGAGGCGGTGCTCGGCGGAACTTCGTGCTGACGCTCCATCGGGTCAGCCTTCATCTCCCACGTGTAATTGGCGTTCAGGATCTGGAACTTGTAGGTCTCGCCCGCGCCGATTCCGGGGATGAAGATCTCCCACACGCCGGAGGAGCCGAGCTCGCGCATGGCATGACGGCGGCCATCCCAAGCGTTGAAGTTACCGACTACGCGCACGGCATGGGCGTTCGGGGCCCACACGGAGAATGCGGTGCCTACCACCTGTTCGCCGGGCGTGCCGTCTGCGCCGCCCATCGGATCGTCATAGCGCAGCACATGCGCGCCAAGCGTCTCCCAGAGCTTCTCGTGACGGCCCTCGCCGAACAGATAGGTGTCCATGTCACCGACTGTGGGCATATAGCGATATGGGTCGTCCTCAATGAGCACTGCGCCGCTTTCCCACTCGGTCCTGACACGGTAGTCGGGAATCGTGGGCTGCTTCTTAGTGCCGGAAGCCGGCACGGTAACCACGAACACGCCGTTGTATTCGTGGGTCATCGGGTATTCGCCATCCTGGGTGAGGATGGTCACGGACTTGGCAAGCGGACGCAGCACGCGGATTGTGGCGGTGTCGGCATGCTTGCCGATGCCGAGATGCCCGCCGAGAACTCCGTGGGGGTTGTAGAATTCAGCATTGCTCGTCGCATCGAGGTCGCCTTGGGCGACAGGCACGGTGACGGTATCTTCCTTGATCTTCGTTTCTTCAGCCATGTCCCATAGTCTACGTGCGTTGAAGTCGAAAACGCTACATTGGCGCGTCGAAAATGGCGAATTCTTGCCCTTTTCGTTGTGTTTCCGTGGTTGTGAGCGCTCTCATAGGGGTGGTCCAGACCGCATGGCATAATTATTCGAGTTTTCGTGTGTAAGCCGTCAGTTCTCGGAGGGTACATGTCTTACAAAGTCGGCGATATGGTCGTCTATCCGCGTCATGGTGCAGCGAAGGTGGAGGCCATTACCGAGCGGACGGTCAAGGGAGTGACGCGCGAATATCTGCAGTTGTCCGTACTCTCTTCCGATGGTTTGGTCATCAACGTTCCCGTGGACAATGCCAAGAAGGTCGGTGTGCGTGACATCGTCTCCGCATCCGAAGTGGCCAAGGTGTTCGGCATCCTGCGGACCCCGATCATCGAGAAAGAGATGAACTGGTCTCGCCGTTACAAGCTGAACGTCGAAAAGATCGCCACCGGCGATGTCAACAAGATCGCCGAAGTGGTTCGCGATCTCGCCCAGCGCGATGTCGACGAGCACGGCCTGTCCGCGGGCGAGAAGCGCATGCTCACCAAGGCCCGTGCCATTCTGACTTCTGAGATCGCCTTGTCCGAGAAGATCGACGAGGCGGAAGCCCAGCGTCTGCTCGACGTGAATCTGGGCTACGAGCCCGCTCAGCCCGGTGACGACAAGCATCACACCGCCGAGCCCGAAGAGGCCGCGGCCGATACTTTGGCTCGTGTTGAAGCCGAGAAGAAGTCCAAGAAGAAGTGATTTGATTGTTTTGAGGCCCCGGTCGTGTCCTTATGCGATGCGCCGGGGCTTCGTGATTCATAATCGTTTGCTGCCGTTCGTCTGGGCAACGCCATCGAAGGGGACTGCATGGGGTCTGTAGGAGTGCTGATAGGGCAAGGTTTTGACGCTCACCGTTTTGCGCCTGCTGGCTCAGGCCGTGAACTGTGGATTGCCGGGCTCTACTGGCCGGTGCCTGATTCATGCAGCGAGGCCGATGCCGCCAAATACGAGGGGATCGAAGGCGATTCCGATGGCGATGTGGCCGCGCACGCTCTGATTGACGCGTTGCTTGCCGCCGCCCGATTGGGAGACATTGGTTCACTGTTCGGTGTCGGTGCGGACGCGCATGGTGCCGGAATGCATGGCATCGATATGTTGCAAGAAGTTGTGGCGCATCTGGCATCCAACGGGTATACGCCGGCATCGGCCTCGGTGGCGATCATCGGCAACCGCCCGAAAATCGGCACACGCCGTGCTGAAGCCGAAGCCGCCCTGTCTGCGGCGGTTGGTTGCCCGGTATCGGTTACTGCCACCACCACCGACCATATGGGATTCACTGGCCGCGGCGAAGGCATCGCCGCCATCGCCAATGCCTTGGTGGAGAAGATATAACAAAGCCCCCGCTATGAATTCGCCAGCGGGGGCAAGAAAAAATGGATGAGATTACTTCCGCATCGTCTCCACGGCTTTGGCGATAGCCCAGAACAGGGTGGAAAGCGTCACGATGATGAAGCTCGGGGGAGCGGGGAACATCGCCGACAGCACGAGTCCGGCCCAAATCGACACCAAGCACAGCACGCTGGCGATCACCATTGCCTTGAATGGGGAGCCGGCCAGAATATTGGCGGTGGCCGCGGGCGTAATCACCAGTGCGAAAATCAGCAAGGTGCCCACTGCCGGCACGGCGATGGTGATCACACCGGCCATAATCGCCATAAACGCCACGTTCATCAGCCCGATCGGCACACCCTTGGCCTGTGCCACCTGCTCATCCAGCGAGCTGAACAGCAGCGGGCGGTAGATGATGGCCAACAATGCCAGCAGCAGTACGTCGAACACGGCGAAGCCGATGATCTGGCCGGTGGTGATGGTCAGGATCGAGCCGAAGAGGATCGACTGCATCTGCTGGGAGGCGGAACTCGACAATCGCGCGAAGAACAGACCCAAGCCGGTGGCGAAGGCCAGCACGGTGCCGGTGGCGATTTCACGCTCGGAAACGCGCTTGCCCAAAGCACCGATCACCAGTGCGCCGCCCAGTGCGAACACGCCCATGCCCAGTGACACGGGCAGGCCGAGCAACACCGCGCCGGTCGCGCCCGGCAGACCGATATGGGCCAGCGCATGGGCCGCGAAGGTGGAACGACGGGCGATGGTGAAGTATCCCATGACACCGGCGGCTAGGGCAATGCACAGGCCGGCGATGAAGGCGTTGGTCATGAATGGAGCGGACAGTGTATCCAGCCATTCGGGATCATACGAAAAGTTGATGGTGCTCATGTCTCTGTATTTTCTCCATGCCTGAGCTGCAGTCCGTTGATGGGCTGTGGGTCGGCTCGCTTGATGTTATCGATTCTCGGCGCTGATGGCGGCACTGCCATTGGTGGCATTGCCGTGCTCGTGATGGTGCAATTGCGCCACTTCGGCTGCCGTGTGCATATCCTGCGGCTGGTCCTGGAGCTCATCCGGCGTCGGGGTCACGAACATGTCTCCCTGCGGAGTGGTGACCACCTGCACCTGTGTGCCGTAGAGGTGGGTGAGTAGGTCGGAGTCGAGCACTTTGTGCATATCGGCGTAGTGCGGGTGACCGTCGAGCAAGTAGACGGCACCGGTCAGAATCGGCAAGAGCATATTGAGATCGTGCGCAACCACCTGGATGGTCATGTTCAGTTCGCGGTTCAGCTTGGCCAGCACGTGTACGGTGGCGCGCTGACTGGCCAGATCGAGGTTGGCCAACGGCTCGTCAAGCATCAGCAGTTGTGGGTCGCACACCAACGCCTGGGCGATGGCCACACGCTGGCGCAAACCGCCGGACAGTTCGGACAGACGGTACCGCGCCTTGTCGGCGATGCCGGTGAACTCCATCGCCTCGAGCGCTTTGGCTTTCTGGGCCTTGGTGATGGGGTGGATGCCGAATCGGGTGCCGGTCAGGCCCAGCAACACGGATTGTTCGGCGGTGAGATTGGAATCGACATTCGCCACATAGCTCTGCGGCACATATCCGATGCGTTTGTTCATCTCGCCTGCGGGCTTGCCCAGCACGGTCAGGCTGCCATGACAGAGCGGCAAAAGGCCCAGCTCGGCCCTCATCATCGTGGTTTTGCCGGTGCCGTTGGTGCCGACGATGGCCGTGACCGAACCGGTGGGAATGGCGAAGGTGCCATGCTGCCAGATGATATGGTCGCCACGCTTGATGGCGGCATCGCTGAACACGATGCAATCGGAAGTTTCACTCATAACGCCCGATTGTGGCAAACGATGCTGACAATCGTTCTCAATATCGTGTACGGATGGTGATAACCAAAGAGAAGGGTTGTGCGGCCATCTCGACAATGGTCGCACAACCCTTCTCATGCAAGGCGTCTATTGGCATTGGCACGAATCCGATGCCGGTGTCCTTTGCTTCTAACTATTTGCCGGAGTCGGTCTGGTCGTTGCCGGAGGCATCGCCGGAATCGCCATTGGCGGCATCGGCCTTTGCCGAATCCTGAGATGAGTCACTGGATGCGGCCGCCTTGCACTGACGGATGTACTTGGGGTCCGTGCTGGAACCGGTGCTGGCCTTGGAGTCTTGCGCATTGGCATCATCCGTGGCGGAGCCTTCGGCGCTGGAATCATCGGAATTCGCGTTGCTGTCCGCGGTATCGCCGTCCGTGGCGTCTTCGCAGCCATAGCTTGGATCCACCGCGTCGATGATGGTGTTGATGAGCTGGTTGATCCAGGCGTTCAGCGTGTCGGCGTCCTTGGGCATTTGTTCGGAGACGTCGACTACCGGCACATCGGCGCGACCGGCAGCGCCAGTGATCATATTGGTCGCGTCACTGGCTTCCTGCGTGTTGTTGACCAGCACATCCACGCCCTTGTCTTCGATGAGTTTCTGGAAAGACTGCAGGTCCGCGGGTGCCGGTTCGCCGCCGGAAGCGGTCGATTGCGTATACCCCTTGGGCGTCTGATCTTTGAACCCAAGATCGGCCATCAGATAATAGACCACGGGTTCGGTGGCTGCATAGGTGAGGTTGGAGTGGGACTTGGTGAACTCGGACGCCCATGTTTCCAACGATTTCTCGTCCGCCTGCCATGCCTTGAGCCGCTTCTGGAAGGCTTTCTTCTTGCTGGGGAGTGCCTTTATATATGCATCGGTGATGGCCGTGGCCATGCTGGATCGAGCGTCTTTGGAGAACCACAGATGCGGGTTATCGCCCTCGACGGCACCCATGACGGAAGCGGCGGATACGATATTCGTGGTCTTGGTCATCGATTTGGTGGCCCAGGAATCGTAGCCCGCACCGTTGGCCACGATGATTTGGGCCTTGGACAGCTTGGCGACATCCGAGGTCTTTGGCTCGAAATCGTGGGCATCCACATTGGTGGAGTTCACGATGGACGTGACTTCCACATCATCGCCGCCCAGCTCGGCGGCCAGCGAGCCCCATTGATTGAGGGAGGCCACCACATTGATCGGCCCGGTCGGTGCGGGAACGCTGGTCTTGTTGTCCGGCTCGGTTTCAGCGGGGGAGGTGGCTGCGCATGCGGTGGTCGCGAACAACAGGACGGCGCTCAGGCCGGCTGCGGCGAGTCGCGTAAGTCGTGTGATTTGAGTCCCCATGGCACGCCTTCTTCGTGAGAGCGAACGATATATAATCCTGACTTGTTCCAACGATAGCCTATCGTTTCGATAGAATGCACCGAAACTACAGGGGAGGGCGTTGATGTCCACAAAAATCGACGGTAAGCAGATTGCGGCCGAAATCAAGACCAACCTTGCCGAGCGAGTGAACAAGCTCAAGGCGCAGGGCATCCAACCGGGGCTGGGCACGCTGCTGGTGGGCGAGGACCCCGGGTCGATGAAGTACGTGGCCGGCAAGCACGCCGATTGCCAGGAAGTGGGCATTACCTCAGTCAAGAAGGAACTGCCGGCGGACGCCAGCTTCGACGACATCGCCGCTGCCGTACGCGAACTCAACGAAGATCCGGCTTGCACCGGGTTCATCGTCCAGCTGCCGTTGCCCAAGGGCATCAACGAGAACGCGATCATCGACATGATCGACCCGGCCAAGGATGCCGACGGCATGCACCCGTACAACCTCGGCGAACTGGTGCTGCATGTGCGCGGCGACATTTCGACGCCGCTGCCTTGCACTCCGCGCGGTGTGCTCGAGCTACTCGACGCCTATGACATTGATCTGAACGGCAAGGAAGTGTGCGTGCTTGGCCGCGGCATCACCATTGGCCGCACGATTGGCCTAATGCTCACGCGCAACGCCGTCAACGCCACCGTCACCCTGTGCCACACCGGTACCCGGGATGTGGCCGACCACATGCGCCGCGCCGACGTGATCGTTGCCGCAATGGGTTCGGCCGGATTCGTGACGCCCGACAAAATCAAGGACGGCGCCGTGCTGGTCGACGTGGGCGTCAGCCGCGTCTACGACGAAGAAGCCGGTCGCTACCGCATCAAGGGCGACGTGGACAAGGCCTGCTACGACAAGGCCTCCGCCTACACCCCCAACCCCGGAGGCGTGGGCCCCATGACCCGAGCCATGCTCCTAGCCAACGTCGTGGAAATGGCCGAACGACACGCCTAGAGTTTCCTAGGAAATTTGGGCAGAGTTGCTTGTATTGTGAGTATCTGTATGCCTGTAGGGTGTGCGTATAACTGAATATCGAGAAATTATCCATCCACTATTAGAAACCATATATTTACATGGCAGAGAACAACACGCCATCAACGACATCGGCACCGAAGAGGACTTCATCAAGGCAGTCGATTCCACCATCAAGAACTTCGATGATGGTGATCTGGTTGAGGGCACCGTCGTCAAGATCGATCACGACGAAGTCCTCCTGGACATCGGCTACAAGACCGAGGGTGTCATCCCCTCCCGCGAGCTTTCCATCAAGAAGGACGTTGATCCTGACGAAGTCGTCGAGGTCGGCGACACCATCGAGGCCCTTGTCGTCACCAAGGAAGACAAGGAAGGCCGTCTGATTCTGTCCAAGAAGCGTGCCCAGTACGAGCGCGCCTGGGGCGACATCGAGAAGATCAAGGAAGCTGACGGCGTCGTTGAAGGCACCGTCATCGAAGCCGTCAAGGGCGGCCTCATCGTCGACATCGGTCTGCGTGGCTTCCTGCCTGCCTCCCTCGTTGAGATGCGTCGCGTCCGCGACCTCTCCCCGTACATCGGCCAGAAGATCAAGGCCAAGATCCTTGAGCTCGACAAGAACCGCAACAACGTGGTCCTGTCCCGTCGCCAGTACCTCGAGGAGACCCAGTCCGAGGTCCGCGAGACCTTCCTGTCCCAGCTCAAGAAGGGCCAGATCCGTGAGGGCGTGGTGTCCTCCATCGTTAACTTCGGCGCTTTCGTCGATCTCGGCGGTGTTGACGGCCTGATCCACGTTTCCGAGCTGTCCTGGAAGCACATCGACCACCCGTCTGAGGTCGTCAAGGTCGGCGACAAGGTCACCGTCGAGGTGCTCGACGTCGATCTCGACCGTGAGCGTATCTCCCTGTCCCTGAAGGCGACTCAGGAGGATCCGTGGCAGCGCTTCGCTCGCACCCACGTTCCCGGCCAGATCGTCAAGGGCAAGGTCACCAAGATCGTCCAGTTCGGTGTCTTCATCTCCGTCGAGGACGGCATCGAGGGCCTGGTGCACATCTCCGAGCTCGCCAACCGTCACGTCGAGAACCCGGAGACCGTGGTCAAGCCGGGCGAGACCGTGTTCGTCAAGGTGATCGACGTCGACCTCGATCGTCGCCGCATCTCCCTGTCCCTCAAGCAGGCCAACGACTCCGTTGACCCGGCTTCCGAGGACTTCGATCCGGCCATCTACGGCATGCCGGCCGAGTACGACGAGCAGGGCAACTACAAGTACCCCGAAGGCTTCGACCCGAACACCAACGAGTGGATCGCTGGTTACGAGAAGCAGCGCGAGGAGTGGGAGTCTCAGTACGCCGCCGCTCACGAGCTGTGGGAGGAGCACAAGGAGTTCGTGGCCAAGGAGCTGGAGAACGCTGCCGAATCCGCAGCCGCCGACGGCCAGGGCCCGAAGGAAGAGAAGCCGGTCGAGGAGACCTCCAACTACTCTTCCGCTGCTCCGGCTACCGGTACCCTCGCCGACTCCGATCAGCTCGCCGCCCTGCGCGACCAGCTGCTCGGCAAGTGAGTTTGCCGCGAAGCTAGCGCTTAGCGTGTAAAGAAACCCGGTCCGATTGGGCCGGGTTTCTTGTGTTTTTGGAGTTATCCGCCAATGACTCCCCTCAGTCTCGCTACGCGAGCCGGCTCCCCTCCCTGAGGGGAGCTGTCGGCGATAGCCGGCCGAGGGGAGCGCCAGCTATCATGGGCACCATGATGCGAATAGGACTGACCGGCGGCATCGCCGCGGGCAAAAGTACGGTGGCGGCGCAACTCAAGCAACTCGGCGCGTTGCATATCGACTACGATGCGCTGGCGCATCAGATCGTCGAACCCGGGGGAGTGGCGCTGCCACAGATCGTCGCCGAGTTCGGTCCTGATGCATTGCTCGCCGATGGCACTATGAACCGGCCATGGATTGCCGATCATGTCTTCGGCGCGAACGCCGCGCCGGGCGCACGTGAACGGCTCGACGCCATCGAGCACCCATTGATCTATGCCGAGGCGGCGCGACTGGAGCATGAGCACCCCGAGGCAGCCATCATCATTCACGACATTCCACTGCTCGCCGAGGTCATTGACGATATTCCATTCGCCTTTGACCATATCGTCACGGTCGAAGCTCCCGTGTGCATGCGGCTCGACCGTATGGTCGAGGAACGCGGCATGAGCCTGGAACAGGCCGAGGCCCGCATCCGCCACCAATCCAGTGAGGAGGAGCGGCGGGCCATAGCCGATATCGTCATCGACTCCACCCATCCATTGCCCGAGATGCTGGCCCAAGTGGGTGAGATATACGCAGGATGGTGCGCAGGTCGCTAAGATGAGGCCCTATGGGATTCAATATCGAGCGCGCGGACAAGCCTTTCGTCGTCAAATCGCCATATAAGCCATCCGGCGACCAGCCGCAGGCCATCGCCGAACTGGCCGAACGCATCGAAAACGGCGAGAATGATGTGGTTCTTATGGGTGCCACCGGTACCGGCAAAACCGCAACCACCGCCTGGCTGATCGAAAAGCTGCAGCGACCGACCCTGATTATCGAGCCCAACAAGACGCTCGCTGCGCAGCTATGCGCCGAATTCCGCGAACTCATGCCGGACAACGCCGTGAGCTACTTCGTGAGCTACTACGACTACTACCAGCCCGAGGCATACATCCCGCAGACCGACACCTATATAGAAAAGGACTCCAACATCAACGACGATGTGGAGCGCCTGCGCCACCAAGCCACCGCAAACCTGCTGACCCGCCGCGACTGCGTGGTTGTGGCCACCGTCTCCTGCATCTACGGCTTGGGCACGCCGGAAGAATACGCCGGTCGCATGCTCTTCCTCAAAGTCGGGCAGGAAATCAACCGCGACGACCTGCTGCGCCAATTCGTGGCCATGCAGTACAAGCGCAACGACATCGCCTTCACGCGCGGCACCTTCCGCGTGCGCGGCGATACGGTCGAAATCATCCCCGTCTACGAGGAACTGGCCGTGCGCATCGAATTCTTCGGCGACGAGATTGACCGCATCTCCACGCTGCACCCGCTGACCGGCGACGAGATCGACGAGGAAAACGAAGTCCACATCTTCCCGGCCTCCCATTATGTGGCCGGCCCCGAACGCATGGAACGGGCGCTCAAAACCATTCGCGAGGAACTCGACGAACGCCTGGCAGAACTGCGCAAACAAGGCAAGGAGCTGGAAGCGCAGCGCCTCAACATGCGCACCACCTACGATCTGGAAATGCTCACCCAAGTTGGCGTGTGCTCAGGCGTCGAAAACTATTCGCGCCACTTTGACGGCCGCGCCGCTGGCACCCCGCCGCACACGCTGCTCGACTTCTTCCCTGACGACTTCCTGCTGGTCATCGACGAATCACACGTCACTGTGCCGCAAATCGGTGCCATGTACGAGGGCGATGCCTCCCGCAAGCGCACGCTGGTCGAACACGGCTTCCGTCTGCCCTCCGCGATGGACAACCGACCACTCAAATGGCCGGAATTCCTGCAGCGCGTCGGCCAGACCGTGTACCTGTCCGCCACGCCAGGCGACTATGAGATGGGACTGTCCGATGGGGTGGTCGAACAGATTATCCGCCCAACCGGTCTGCTGGACCCGAAGATCGACGTACGCCCGGTCAAGGGGCAGATCGACGATCTGCTCGCCGAGATCAAGGCCCGTGTGGCCAAGAACGAGCGCGCGCTGGTCACCACTCTGACCAAGAAGATGGCCGAGGACTTGACCGACTATCTGCTGGAACGCGGCATCAAGGTCGAATACCTGCATTCCGATGTGGATACGTTGCGCCGCGTCGAACTGCTGCGCATGTTGCGCGAAGGCAAGATCGATGTGATTGTCGGTATCAACCTGCTGCGTGAGGGCCTCGATTTGCCGGAAGTATCGCTGGTGGCGATTCTTGACGCCGACAAGGAAGGATTCCTGCGCTCCTATCGTTCGCTTATCCAGACCATCGGCCGTGCGGCCCGAAACGTGTCCGGCACGGTGATCATGTACGCCGACGAGACCACCGAAGCCATGCGGCAAGCCATCGACGAGACTGACCGTCGCCGCGCCAAGCAGATTGCCTACAACCAGGAGCATGGCATCGATCCCAAGCCCCTGATCAAGAAGATCAGCGACGTCAACGACATGCTCGCCAAGGAGGATGTGGACACCCAGACCTTGCTTGAAGGTGGCTACCGCAACGCAGGCAAGGCCGGCAACACGCACCTGGGCGTGCCGGTACTCGATCCCAACGAGGCAGACAAACGCCACGAGGAGATCCTGAAGGCCGGCCTGCCCGCGCAGGACCTCGCCGACCTGATTCGCCAACTGAGCGAACAGATGCACACCGCCGCCGAACAACTCCAGTTCGAACTCGCGGCCCGTCTGCGCGACGAGATCCGAGACCTCAAAAAAGAACTCCGTCAAATGACGGAAGCCAACAAGTAACCAAATTCCCATACCCGAGGCGGGCAGTCAGGGGATGCGTTGTTCGACCGTAAAGACTTGGCCTGAGCGGCCCGGAGCGTGTCGAACAACACATCCCCTGACTGCCTGGCGATCAGCGCTACCGGAACGGCCCCAAAACCGTCACATACATAAGTTAGTGTAGGGAATCATGGCAGAAACCCCACTCGCATTTGAAATCATCACCTTCGTGGTGCTCGCGTTGTTCTTTATCGTCGACCTGTTCGTCATCGGGCGCCGACCGCATGTGCCCTCCACCAAGGAATGCGTGCAGCATATCGCCTTCTTCGTGGTTATGGCGCTGATCTTCGGCGGATGCATCTGGTTCTTCGCCGGCTCCAAGCCCGCCATCGAGTTCTATTCCGGCTGGCTCACCGAATACTCGTTGTCCATCGACAACCTATTCGTGTTCGTCATTATCATGTCGAACTTCGCGGTGCCCAAGCAGATTCAGAAGTATGTGCTGTCCATCGGCATCACCATTGCTTTGATTTTCCGTGGCATTTTCATTCTGATCGGCGCGGCCCTGATCTCCCGCTTCACGTGGGTGTTCTTCCTGTTCGGTGCCTTCCTGATCTACACCGCCGTCAAACTGGTGCTCGGCGGCGATGAAGATGAGGAATATCACGAGAACGGCATCATCCGTAATCTGCGCAAGATCATCAAGATTACCGACGACTACGACGGCGAGAAGCTGCGCACCACCAAGAACGGCGTGCGTTACTGGACCCCGATGCTCATCGTGTTCCTGACT
>PPYE01681367.1_pt1 | contig 17722 bp, 9 predicted proteins | sample 1559881 | NCBI WGS metagenome assembly PPYE01 (sample SAMN08240022, study PRJNA423297) | Human gut metagenome, whole genome shotgun sequencing project. | reverse complement strand
GCATGAACACGAGGTTCCAGATCTCCAGCCAGCGGTCGCAGTCGCAAACACCCAGGGCACAGCCGTCTTCACAGTCGCAGGCGTATTCTTCGCCGCGGTCGTAGTGCACCTCGCTGCAAGGGCCGCATGGGCCAACATCGCCCATCTGCCAGAAGTTGTCCTTCTCGCCCAGGCGCAAGATGCGGTTTTCATCGTAGCCCGTCACCTTGTGCCAGATCTCGTAGGCTTCGTCGTCGTCCTTGTAGATCGTGATCCAGAGCTTTTCCTTTGGCAGCTTCAGCTCATTGGTGAGAAAATCCCAGCAATATTCGATCGCCTTTTCCTTGAAATAATCGCCGAAGGAGAAATTCCCCAGCATTTCAAAGAAAGTATGGTGGCGCGCCGTTTTACCGACGGTTTCCAGGTCGTTGTGCTTGCCGCCGGCGCGCACACATTTCTGCACCGTCGTCGCACGATGGTAGTCGCGGCTTTCCAGCCCCAGGAAAACATTCTTGAATTGGTTCATCCCAGCGTTCGTAAAAAGAAGCGTCGGATCATTATATGGCACTAACGAAGAACTTTTTACATGAGTGTGTCCATGCTGTTCGAAATACTCAACGAATTTTTTTCTGATCTCATTGCCTGTTAACATGTAAATTCTCCATTCTCATTGAATTCATTCTTTCCCTATCATATCAAATATTGCTTCATAAGTCTATACAGGCAATGCCTTGGATTTGGTGTCGATTTGACAACACGCCGCCAGACTTCATCACAATTTCTTATGATTTTTTGCAAAGAATACTCTCACCCACATGCGCCAATAATTCACTGAGCAATTCTCTCTAAAAACGCTCTGCATACTACCTACCATCATTTTTCACAAACATGAAAAAGAGCTGCCACACAATGTGAAACAGCTCCATGCATTATCACACAATCACTTATCCGATAAAGAACGAAGCGAAAAAAATTCCTCGATCACCTGAACACACGCATCATTGAACGGTCCTGCACAGCGCACATGACCTTTTTCGAGAAACAGCAGATAATCACAGACCTGTTCAATGAGTTCTGGATCGTGTGTGATGACGAATTGCGTTTTGCCTCGCGTTTGCATCGTTTTCATGGCTTCAGCTACATCTAACATGCGCGCATGATCAAGCCCGCTTGTTGGTTCGTCATAAACCAACATTTCCTTATCGCTGGCAAATGCGCAGGCGACAGAAACACGCTGTTTCTGACCACCGGAAAGTGCCATAGGATGCATCTGCGCAAAATCTTCAAGATGCATCGTCTGAAGGATCTCCTGCACTTGTTCGCTCTTTTGTGCGTCGCTCAGGTCAGCTTTTTCCATTGAAAGCATGACCTCTTCCTCGACGCTTTCGGTAAAAAGCTGGTGATTCACATCCTGCATGACGAGGTAACTGCGCCTGATGCGCTCCTTGTGGCTGAGAACTTTTCCCCGCAGAGAGATGGTTCCCTGCATTTTCTTTTCAAGCCCACAAAGACAGCGTCCGAAGGTGGATTTGCCAGCGCCATTCGGCCCAATAACAGCCACAATGCTTCCACATGGGATCTTTAGCGAGGGAATCTCAAGCGCCTGTTCGCGTCCATAGGAAAAAGCCACGTCGTTAAAGCAGAGCGCTTCATCTGATGCCTCACCAGGCAGACGTAATCCGTCAAAAGAAATCTCCCTTGCACGCAAACCGCGTTCTGTCAGCGCCTGAGGCGTGAGCCTCCGAAAATCGTCGATAGGAAGATCGTCCACGATACGTCCGTGCTCCATGATGACCACACGATCCACCAAATCCATCAACCAATAGAGACGATGTTCAGCAATCACAATGGTGCGCCCCTCTTCTTTCCACTTACGTATTATTTCAGCAAGCGCGCTTACAGCGGCAATGTCCAGATTGGATGAAGGCTCGTCCATCACAAGCACCTGCGGACGCAGCGCAGCCACTGACGCGCAGGCGATTTGTTGCTTTTGACCGCCGCTAAGAGCGAACAGGCTGCGCCCCAACAACGCCTCCAGGTTGAGTGCCGGCACAACGGTTTCAAAGCGTTCATAAATCTGTTCTTTTGGCAGGCCAATATTCTCGCAGCCGAAAACGATCTCAGAATCGGTCTCCACTGTGTAAAACTGGCTCTTGGGATTTTGAAACACCGACCCAACAATCGATGCCAGCGCGTGAAGCGGTGTTTCGTCCACTGTGCATCCATCTACCGTGACATTTCCTGTGAGCGTGCCTTCGTAAAAGTGCGGAATCAACCCATTGATGAGCCGCGTCAGCGTCGTCTTTCCGCAGCCTGAGCTGCCGCAGAGAAGAACAACCTGGCCTGCAGGAATGTCCAGATTGATGTCGTGCACACCAGCATCCACTCCGGCGTTGTTGTAGGTAAAACTCACACGATCAAACGTTATCATCACGCACCTCCTAACGATAGATGAGAAAAATGGCAATACAGCCGCCTGTCAGGACAAATGCCAGCCCGTCGCGCCAGGTGAAGCCAATGGGGCACACGTACGATGCTCGTCATAAAGGGCACCATACGGTACTCGAGCATGGCCATCGGCTGGCGCAAATTGCCAACCTCGCGCATGCGCATGGCATCGCGCACATGTCCATATTCTTCCACGATCGTCGGAAAGAAGCGAAAGAGCACCGACATAGGCACGCTGATGCTCTTGGGTACGTGCATCCTGTCCATCGCCGTTACAAATTCACTCACCGAAGTACTCACGATGAGAAAATAGGCCATCAGCATTCCCGGCAAAATCTGCGTCATGAGCGCGATCATTCCGGTAAAGAGCAAATTGATAATATCTGGCAGCAAGGGTACTAAAAGCTGTGGCACCAACGATGCAAAGACGTAGGCGCACAGATAATAAACCGCCATCTTGTGTTTGCCAAGCATCAGCAGAAAGATGAGCGGCAGCGCTGCCAGCGCAATCTGTAACGCGTTCACCACCAGCGAAGTCGTCGATTCCAACATAATGAACGACACCACCAGGCAAAGCACGATTTTCGTGCGTGGATCAAGGTAGAGCTGCTTGGCTTTCGCCGTTGGCGCATAGATGTCGCTGAGGAGATGGGCCGCCTTCATACAAGCCCACTCTTTTCAAAATGCTTCTTCATCACCCGCTTGCCGATAAGCCCGCCAACAATGCCGGCGACAAAGGCACCCACGATCATTGCCGGAAATCCCCAACCAGTAGTCATAAAACCATGAATGGTTGTCACATAGGTATCGCCATAGGTCGCTGCCTGCATATCCAGCCAATCCTGACTGGCAGAAATCCATTGAATATTGTTCCCGCAGATGCAGGTTGAAAGCACGCCATAGACGAAGATCGCCATGTTGGCACTCTGGTAATGTACAGCACGATAAAGAATTTCACCAATAATGCCAACAGCGACGCCCCAGATCAAGAGATTGAAGCCCACTCCAGTCAAGATCATGACAATGCCAAAAAGAATTTCAAAGATCAACAACATGCCTGGTTTTTTGATCTTGGTAAAATAAAGCATCATTGGAATCCCGCCGATAATCGGCAAAATCACAGGCAGCAGGATAAATCCGATTGGAATCAGTCCCACCGTGCAGGCGATCGCAATCACGATCACCATGTAGATTGCTGTGAAGATACCGATGTTGATAAAATCTTTGCCGTTTAAGGTGTTGTTGTTTTTCATTTCTCTTCTTTCCCTCCTGTTTGTCCTGTAGTTTTGCGATAAAGATCGGCGTAAAGGCCATTTTGTGCCAAAAGCTGCCCGTGCGTGCCACGCTCAACGATATGTCCGTCATCAAGCACAAGGATTTGGTCTGCACGCTCGATGGTCCGCAGGCGATGCGCGATCACCAAAAGCACCTTGCCGCGCACCAGTGCGTCAATGGCTTCCTGAATATGGCGCTCGTTGTCGCTGTCCACACTGGCTGTCGCTTCGTCAAGAATGACGATCGGTGCGTCTTTGAGAATCGAGCGTGCAATGGAAATGCGCTGCTTCTCTCCGCCGGAAAGATTCGCGCCGCCTTCGCCAACCATCGTCTGAAAGCCCTCTGGCAATGCCATGATGAAGTCATAACAACGCGCTTTTTTGGCAGCACGCACAATCTCTTCTTCCGTTGCGTCTGGTTTGGCCATGGCGATATTATTGGCGATCGTATCGTTGAACAGATACACATTCTGAAAAACCATGCTCACTTGATCCATCAACGTTGAAAAAGAAAGCTCCCGCACATCGACGCCGCCTACCAGCACCGCGCCGTCTGATACATCCCAAAAACGCGGCAGGAGATTTGCAACGGTCGATTTGCCGCTTCCACTCGATCCCACCAGCGCCGTCATCGTCTTTGGCTGCATGGCAAAAGAAACGTCGTGCAACACCTCGCCTTCGCCATACGAAAAGCCCACATGACGGTATTCCGCCACCGGCCCCTGCCAATCATCCGGGAACGTGGTACGTGCACCGTCGCAAAGTTCCGGCTCGGCAAAAAGCGCATCAATGCGATCCAGGCAGCTGTTCATGATGGCGAGATTCGACGACTCGGCGAACAGCGCTTTGAGCGGGCCGAAAATCTCGAGCACGAAAAGCAGCATACCGAGCAGATACAACAATGACAGCCCATCGTTCATATAAGCCCAAAGCCCGGCGGCAAAAACGCCTGCCGTGCCAATCCCATACAGCGTGCCAAGCCCCATCATCCAGGGGAGGATATTCTTTTCAAAAGCGATTGCCTGATCCCGCGCATCACGGAAGCTGTTTCTGAGCAGATCAGACTGTTCACCGACCAGATTGCAGCTCTTGATCACAGCAATGCCGCGCACAAATTCCAACACCGCTTCGGTGAGCCGCTCGCTTTGCGCCTGGCGCGCCACAGCCGAGCGCTGCGAGACACGGTTCATGCCGCCAGCGACAGCGAACGCAGCCAGTGTCGTCACCAGCACAATCAGACCAAGCACCGGGCTCAACACAAAGAGAAACACGAGCAGCACGACCGCCGAAAGAATATAGGTCATAATCGTCGCCAGTTTCTGCATCACATTTTCTTCAACAAACAGCATATCTGTTGAGAGCACCGAGCTGATGCGCCCAATGTTCCCTGCACTGAAATAGCCCATCGGGAGCCGTTTCAGATGATCGCCAAGCGCCAAACGTTTATCTGCAAAAAGCATATACCCGGCGCCGCTCTGCAAACGATCAGAAGCATGCTGACAAAGCATCTGCAGCACCAGCGTCACGACCATCGCCACCGCAATGCCGCCCGCCATGCGAACGGTCATTTGTCCCTGGGAAAGCCAGTAAACAGTGATCATTGCATAACAAATTGGCATTTTTGAAAAAATAACATTGAACACCGAGAAAACAAACGCGCCTTGAATGCGTCCCTTATAGCATCCCGAAAGCTTCAGCACACGTGCAATCATACGTCGAATCATGGCTCATCACTCCCTTCTATCTGCCAAACATCGCTTTCTTCGTTTGCCTGCCAGAGTCGCTTGTAAATCGCGCAGCGCGCAAGCAGCTCCCCATGGGTGCCTATATCCTGTACGCGGCCGCCATCCAGCACACAGATCTGATCGGCATCGCAGATCGTCTGTAATCGGTGCGCAATGACCAGCCGCGTCTTATCTCTGCAGGCCTGACTCAACACTGCTTCAATCCGACGTTCATGTTCAGCATCGCTGAAAGCCGTCGCCTCATCCAGCACCAGCACCGGTGCATCTGCCAGGAGCGCCCGTGCCAGCGTAATGCGCTGACGTTCGCCGCCGCTGAGTCTGTTGCCACAATCACCCGCCAGCGTGTGAATGCCTTCGGGCAGCGCATCAATAAAATCCATACATTGTGCGGCTTCCGCTGCGCGGAGCACCTCTTCATCCGTCGCCTCTGGACGGCCGAGGCGAATGTTGTCAGCCAAACTTCTATTGAAAAGAAAATTATCCTGCGACACATAACTCACAAGCGCATTCAATCCGGCAAGCGACAAGTCGCGCAAGTCTCTGCCGCCAATACGCACAGCGCCACCGGACACATCATAATAATGCACGAGAAGCTTCGCCAGCGTGCTCTTGCCCGCGCCAGACTCACCGACAATTGCCGTCTTGGTTCCCGGTGCAAGCACAAGCGACACATCGTGCAAAATTTCCGTGCCATCCTCATAACTGAAATCAACATGGTCGAACACCACATCAACCTGCTCGGCAGTCTCGCAAATACGCCCTTCGATCAGCGGCTGATGATCCAGCACACGCTCCAATTCCGCCAATTTGTAGCGAATCTGCGGCATCACCGACACGAACGACATCGTGCGCAAAAGTGGCATCCCCAGCGCCAGTGCCAGGCAAATTGCCAGCACAAAATCTGGCAGTGCCACCCAGTTTCTCATCACCATAACCGCACCGACAGGCAGCACAAAGAGCAGCGTACAGGGAAGAATTGACGTATATGCCGCCATCCATGGCCAGCAGGCACGATACCAACGCAGCGTGTAGTCACGATAATCGTTGACAGCATTGGTGAAACGTGCGTAGGATTCCCCGGTTTTATTAAAAACCTTGACCACTTCCATCCCGTTTACATATTCAATGATGGTATTGTTCATATGTCGGCTCGCATTGTAGTAGTCGGCTGCACCTCTGTTGCCAATGCTCCCCATCAGCATCACCGGCACCATACCCAACACGATTACCGCAAGTACCAAAAGGCCCAGTCGCCAATCACAAACGAAAATTGCTGTCAGTACAAGGAGCGTCGAAAGCGCATTAGAAATGCCCTCCGGCAAGGCGTGTGCCAGAAGCACTTCAAAACTGTCAATATCATCCGTGAAAATCTTTTTCAGGGCACCCACGCCCTTTTGCCGGGTCACGCCCAGCGGCAATTTTTCCAGCTTTTCAGCGAGCGATAGCCGTAGATTCATCAACGTGCCATACGCTGCCTGATGAGAAAGATCCAGCCCTTTCGTGTAGAGCACCGTCTGCACAATCATCAAACCACCAATGATGAGAGCGTGCTCAGCTATAAACGCAGGCGAAAATGCGCCTCCGTCCAACAACACAGTGACTGCGCGATAAACAAAATAATACGGCATCACCAACAGCACCGACGCAACGAACAACACGACAACCGAAAGCAGCGTACGGCGATTGTTCGTGCCTCCGTACGCAAAAATACCTTGCATCATTATCACTTCCTTACAAAATAAAATGACGTTAACCAGCACTTACTGATTACCGTCATTATAGTTTGTCATATAAAACTTTTCCTGCTCATTTTAGACAATAATGTTCATTTCAGACATTTTTCTCGATACACCTTCGGCAGCATCCCGTACACACCTTTGAACGTGCGCGTGAAATTGCTCGGATTGTCATAACCCATCATCTGTGAAATTTCTGCAATTGATCGTTTGGAATCTGCCAGCAGAATGGCCGCCTGATTCATGCGCGCAGTACGTAAAAAATCACCAGGGGTGCGCTGGTAAAGCGCTTTGAAACAATCTTTAAAGGTTGTTTCCGAAAGTCCTTCGTCGCGGCAAAGCTCGGCAATCGTTTCACGACGGCTGAGATCAGCCAACATGCGCTCGTGAATCCGCATGGTTTTTTCGATGTGCGTCGGCGAACAGTGCTTAGTCGAAGAAATAAATTTAAGCCCGCCAGTGGTGATCGCATGAAAGAATTCCAGTACTTTGAGACGCACCATGCCAATCTCCTCATCCTGCAGATAGTCTCCAAGCTCTCCAGCGATGTGCAGCAAACGCTCGTTTGGAATAAAAGACGCCGCAATCGCAGCCTCATCGAGCAGCGCCATCGTATCGGCAAGCGACACATCAAAATTATCTACCAACATCTCAGAAAGCTCCGGCTGAAGCTGCTCTGGAAAAAGTATCACATTATAGCCATGCACGCTTTCCGCCCGCACCGCAGCCTGCGCGCTCACAGGATGATCACGCAACACGTCAATGATTCCCGGCATCGCTTCCCGTCGTCGATGGTTACCAAGATCCGCTTCAACCAACCCCATCGTGTAATAAGAAATGCAATAGTACCGCGTGTCATCGAGCTGAAGTTCTCCCGGCGCCCGTTCAAATCTCGCAAACTGGTTATACAACACAGCGTCCACCCCGCTAAACAAGTGGAACACGATCATAAGCCACTGTCCGGCCTCACCATAGACTGTGCGCACCTCGTCACCAGACATGCGAGTGATTCCAAATTGTTCGTAGTAATCCATCCACTCGCCTCCAAAGTTTGATATTGCTTATTTTATTCTATCATCTCCATCTCCTACATACAAAGCAAAACAATATTTTGCCCACAAAAAATCGCCCCCCGTTTTCACGAGGGGCGACGATCATCCGATCAGGTCGAGATTACTTCCCAGCCATTTCTTTGTAGCGTGCATAGCGTGCCTGGCTGAGTTCCTTGGTCTGAGCATAGAGTGCTTCAGCGGTGTCTGGATGAGCCTTGGCAAGGGATGCATAGCGGGTTTCGCTCTTGAGGAAGTCTTCGAACTTATCGTAATCTGGTTCCTTGGAATCGAGAACGAATGGATTCTTGCCTTCTTTAGCGAGTTCTGGGTTGTATCTCCAGAGGTGCCAGTAGCCACAATCAACGGCTTCCTTGATGTGGGACTGAGCGATGCTCATACCCTTGCGGATACCGTGGTTGATGCAAGGAGCGTAAGCGATGATGAGGGATGGACCCTGATATACTTCTGCTTCTTCGATGGCTTTGACAGCCTGGTTCATGTTAGCGCCGAGACCGATCTGTGCAACATAAACGTTGCCATAGATGGACTGCATAACGCCGAGATCTTTCTTGTTGGTCTTCTTACCAGCAGCAGCGAACTGTGCAACAGCAGCGAGTGGGGTAGCCTTGGAAGCCTGACCACCGGTGTTGGAGTAAACTTCGGTATCGAAGACGAAGATGTTGATGTTTTCGCCGGAAGCGAGAACATGGTCAACACCGCCGTAACCGATATCGTAAGCCCAGCCGTCGCCACCCATGATCCACTGGCTGCGGATCTTCAGGAAGCCCTTGACAGCGTCGAGATCGGTGAGGTAAGCGTCTTTGTCAGCGGCAGCAGCGAGTTCTGCAACGATGACATCGCTTGCAGCAGCAACAGCCTTGACATCATGAGCAGCCCAACCTTCGACCCACTTAGCAGCAGCGTCTTTCAGAGCTGCGCTGTAGTCGCCTTCTGCGATGACGCCGCAGAGGTAGTTGACTTTCTGCTTCATCTGCTGGTCAGCGGTGTACATACCGAGACCAAATTCAGCGTTGTTTTCGAAGAGGGAGTTCTGCCAAGCTGGGCCCTGACCCTTTTCGTTGGTGCAATATGGCATTGCAGGTGCTGGAGCGCCCCAGATGGAGGAGCAACCAGTGGTGTTAGCGATGACCATACGATCGCCAAAGAGCTGGGTAAGGAGCTTAGCATATGGGGTTTCACCGCAACCTGCGCAAGCGCCGGAGAATTCAAGCAGAGGAAGCTTGAACTGGCTGCCCTTAACGGTGGTGGTGTTGGTGAGTTCAGCCTTGTTGCTGACCTTATGGGTCATGTAGGTCCAGTTTTCACGTTCGGTTTCAACGGATTTTTCTACTGGAACCATCTGCAGAGCCTTATTCTTAGCTGGGCAGGTATTGACGCAGCTGCCGCAACCGAGGCAGTCCATAGGGCTGACCTGCATTCTGAACTGGAGACCAGCGAATTCCTTACCAGTAGCTGGCTTGGTGATCATGCTTTCAGGCTTGCCAGCCACTTCTTCTTCGTTGAGGAGGAATGGGCGGATAGCAGCGTGTGGGCAGACCAGGGAGCACTGGTTGCACTGGATGCAGTTTTCAGGGATCCATTCTGGAACGAAGAGAGCAGCCATACGTTTTTCGTACTTGGTAGTACCGGATGGATATGCACCGTCTTCGAGACCTGCGAATGCGCTGACAGGAAGCTTGTTGCCCTGCATAGCGGTCATTGGACGCAGAACCTTCTTAACGAATTCTGGTTCGCAAGCGCAGCGTTTTTCGGTAGATTCAGCATCCTGAGCATCAGCCCAAGCAGCAGGGATCTGCACTTCATGAAGCACTTCGATGGCTTTGTCAACAGCATCCCAGTTCATCTGAACGACAGCGTCGCCCTTGCGGCCATAGGTCTTCTTGATGGCATCCTTGAGGAGCTTAACAGATTCTTCAAATGGCAGTACGCCGGTGAGCTTGAAGAATGCAGTCTGGGTAACCATGTTGGTACGGTTGCCGAGACCAACTTCCTGAGCAACCTTGGAAGCGTCGATGGTGTAGAACTTGATGTTGTTCTGAGCAATGTAACGCTTCATGCTTGCTGGGAGGTGTTCTTCGAGTTCTTCTGGGCTCCAGGTGCAGTTCAGAAGGAAGGTACCGTTTGGCTTGAGGCCTTCGAGCACGTCATAAAGCTTCACATAGCTGGACTTGTGGCAAGCAACGTAGTCAGCCTGGTCAACTTCATAGGTAGAACGGATCTTGCTCTTACCGAAACGCAGGGAAGAAATGGTTACGCCGCCACTCTTCTTGGAGTCGTAGGAGAAGTAGCCCTGAGCATACATGTCGGTGTTGTCACCGATGATCTTGATGGCGTCTTTGTTTGCACCAACGGTACCGTCGGAGCCGTAACCCCAGAACTTGCAAGCGATGCAGTCTTCAGGAGCGGTAACAACAGGAGCGCCAACTTCGAGAGAGGTGTTGGTAACATCATCCACGATACCAACGGTGAAGTGGTTCTTAGGAGTGTCAGCCTTGAGGTTTTCATAAACAGCGATGAGCTGAGCTGGGGTAACATCCTTGGAACCTAAGCCATAACGGCCGCCATAGATAGCTGGGTGCATATCGGAATCATAGAAAGCGGTCATAACGTCTTCATAAACTGGTTCGCCGATAGCGCCTGGTTCTTTGGAACGGTCGAGAACAGCGATTCTCTTAACAGTCTTAGGAACTGCTGCGAGGAAATGCTTGGTGGAGAATGGTCTATACAGACGGATCTTCAGGAGACCAACTTTTTCGCCCTTGGCATTGAGGTAGTCAACAACTTCTTCAAGTGCTTCGCAGACGGAACCCATTGCGATGACAATGTTTTCTGCGTCTTCAGCACCATAGTAGTTGAAGAGCTTGTAGTCACGGCCAGTCTGCTTGGAGACTGCTTCCATGTACTGTTCGGTGATACCAACAACGTCTTCATAGTACTTGTTGGAACCTTCTCTCTGCTGGAAGAAGATATCAGGGTTCTGGTTGGTACCCTTTACAACTGGATGTTCTGGGTTCAGACCGCGTTCGCGGAATGCCTTAACAGCATCCATGTCGATCTGTTCTTTGAGGAAGTCTTCGTCCATGACTTCGATCTTCTGAATTTCGTGAGAAGTTCTGAAACCATCGAAGAAGTGGATGAATGGCACACGGGATTTGATGGTAGCGAGCTGAGCCACGCAACCGAGATCCATAACTTCCTGTACGCTGGAGGAAGCGAGTTCAGCGAAGCCAATGCCACGGCAGAGCATTACATCGGAGTGGTCACCGAAGATGGACAGAGCGTGGGTAGCAATCGCACGAGCTGCTACCTGGAAAACGGTAGGAAGTAATTCACCGGCAATCTTGTACATTGCAGGGACCATGAGGAGCAGACCCTGAGAAGATGTGTAGGTGGAAGTCAGTGCACCAGCGGTCAAAGAACCGTGTACAGCGCCTGCAGCGCCGGCTTCGGATTCCATTTCAACAACCTTAACGGTCTGGTTGAAAAGGTTCTTTCTGCCAGCAGCACTCCAAGCATCAATTTTTTCTGCCATCGGGGAAGATGGCGTGATTGGGTAGATAGCTGCAACATCAGTGAACAAATAGGACACGTGCGCAGCAGCTGTGTTCCCATCCATGGTTTTCATGGTTTTAGTAGACAATTTAAGTCCTCCTCCCAAAAATTTAAAAACCTCTTTAGCTCTATTTTAGCACAATTGTTAAGGGAACTCAATTTACTTGTTCGATAAAATGTTCATAAAATATAAGTATAGCTTATGGAAATGAACGTTATCAGAATAGTACGATTTGGTCGAGCTCCGGCAATTGTCCAACTATTCCCAAACATTTAAATTTTTCGATCATGGCGTCCCCCACCTTACCGCGTTTCTTCATGTCCTCGAGCGACGAATACGGCTTCTCTTCGCGGCCTTTGACAATGTCCTCTGCCTGCGAGGCGCCGAGGCCATCGATGGCGATGAGCGGCGGCAAGAGCGCATTTTCCTCTTCCCGGATGACAAAGCGCGTGGCCAGCGATTCTTCCAGACTCACCGGCAGCACCTTGTAGCCACGGCAGTAAAGCTCCAGCGCCACTTCCAGCACGCTGACCTTGCTCTTGTCCTTGGCCGACATGCCGCCCTGCTGTGCGTAGAGATCGAGGATCGCCTTGCGCACCGCTTCCTCTCCCTCCTGGATGATCGCGATGTCAAAATCGTCGATCCCACGCACGGAAAAATAGCTGGCGTAAAACGCGAGCGGCTGGTTGATCTTAAACCAGGCAATGCGGAAGGCCATCATGACGTAAGCGACGGCATGGGCCTTTGGAAAGAGGTATTTGATCTTCTTGCAGGAATCAATGAACCACTGTGGGATCTTCGCTTCGTGCATGGCAGTTTCCTGATCTTCCTTAAGGCCGCGCCCTTTGCGCACGCCCTCCATGATTTTGAAAGAAACGCTTTCATCCATCCCATGCTGAATGAGATAGAGCATAATATCGTCGCGGGTGGAGATCGTCTCCGAAACTGGCGCGATCTTGTTTCTGATGAGATCCTGGGCGTTGTTGAGCCAAACGTCTGTGCCATGGGAAAAGCCGGATATCCGCAAAAGCTCGGCGAAAGCCGTTGGATGCGTGTCTTCGAGCATCTGGCGCGTAAAGCTCGTGTTGAATTCCGGAATGCCGTAGGTAGCGACTGGCGAATTCAGCCGCTCCGGCGTGACGCCGATAGCGTCTGTCGAAGAAAAGAGCGAGAGCGTCTCCTGATCGTCCAGCGGCACCGTCGTCGGGTTGATGCCTGTGAGATCGCCGAGCATCTTGATGACCGTCGGATCATCGTGGCCGAGAATGTCGAGCTTGACCAGCCCCTGGTCGATCTTGTGGTAGTCGAAATGGGTCGTCACCGTCTCGGTCTTCACGTCGTCGGCAGGACGCTGCAGCGGTGTGAAATCGTGTACGTCGACGCCCTTCGGCACAACGACGAGACCACCAGGATGCTGGCCCGTCGTGCGCTTGACGCCTGTGCAGCCGATCTTGAGACGGTTGATCTCCGCCTCGCGCTTCTTTTCGCCGACCTCGTCGAAGAATTTGCGCACATAGCCGTAGGCTGTTTTTTCAGCGACCGTCGCCAGGGTTCCTGCGCGGAAAACGTTGTCCTTGCCGAAAAGTTCTTCTGTGTAGGCATGGGCGCCGCTCTGGTAATCGCCGGAGAAGTTCAGGTCGATATCCGGGATCTTGTCGCCCTTGAAGCCAAGGAAGATCTCAAACGGGATGTCGAAGCCGTCCTTCTCCATCTTCGTGCCACAGACCGGACAGTCCTTGTCAGGCATGTCCACGCCGGTGCCATACTCGCTGCTGTCGAAAAACTCGCTGTGCTTGCAGTGCGGACAGCGGTAATGCGGCGGCAGCGCATTGACCTCGGTGATATTGGTGAAATAGGCCACGACCGACGATCCGACCGAACCACGGGAACCGACGACATAACCATTTTCGTTGGAATTTTTGACGAGCTTGTGGGCGATCAGATAGAGCACCGCGTAACCGTTGCCAATGATCGACTTCAGCTCCTTGTCGATGCGCTTCTGGATCAACTCCGGCAACGGATCGCCATACATGCGATGCGCCTTTTCCAGCGTCAGCTCCTCGATCTGCTGCTCGGCGCCGTCGATCTTTGGTGCGTGCAACACCGTCGGCACTGGCACAATGTCCTCAAAATCTTCGATGATGGCATTGGGATTTTTCACGACAACGTTGTACGCCTCTTCCTCGCCGAGGTAGGCAAATTCTTCGAGCATCTCTTCTGTCGTGCGATAATACAGCGGCGCCTGCTCCTCTGCGTCCTTGAAGCCACGGCTTTTCATGATGATGGCACGGTTCAGGGCATCGTCCTCGTTGGCAAAATGCACGTCGCAGGTGGCGACGACAGGCTTGTTCAGCCGCTTGCCAAGGTCGAAGAGGGCACGGTTGAGATCGCGCAGTCCCTCTTCGTCGGCGATGGTGCCGTTGCGCACCATGAAGTAGTTGTTGGCGATGGGCTGGATCTCGATGTAATCGTAGAAGCTGGCGAGCTTTTCCAGCCCTTCCGGATCGTCAGGATTGGCCACGAGATAACGCATCAGCTCACCTGCTTCGCAGGCGCTGCCGACAACGAGCCCTTCCCGGGCATAGTTGATGAGCCGCTTGGGAATGCGCGGACGGCGGTGGAAATAGCGCAGCTGGGATTCGGTGACCAGGCGGTAGAGATTTTTCAGCCCCGTCGCGTTCTTCGCCAGCAGGATGCAGTGGTAGCTTTTGCGATCGCGGAGATTCACCGCCGGCTCGTCGTCGTCGATGATGTAAGCCTCGATGCCGTAGATGATCTTGACCCCGTTCTTCTGACCGGCGGAATACGCATCTGGGAACGCCTGCACAACGCCGTGGTCTGTCACAGCGATGGCCTTATGGCCGAGCTGCGCCGCCAGCTTGATCAGGTCCTTGATGTCATTCATGCCGTCCATGCTGCTCATCTGCGTGTGCAGATGCAGCTCCACGCGTTTTTCCGGCGCGTTGTCGATGCGGCAGGCGAGCGTCGCCTGGTTGATGTCGTTGACGATCATGCCTAGCTCGTTGGAATAATTGTCATACTGCACCTTGCCGCGCACCTTGATCGCTTTCGCTTCCTTGAGCGCGGTTTTCAGCGTGTCGGCTTCGTCCTTGTCGGCAAACACCTTACAATCGATCGAGTCGGTGTGGTCCGTCAGCGAGAACATGATCAGCGAACGGCCACTCTTGAGCTCGCGGCTGTCGAGGCTGAAGATCGTGCCTGCCAGGCAAACGCTTTTCTCCTCGTCCTCGATCTCAGAAACAGCGACCACTGGCGCTTTGATGAGCTTGCCTTTGAGCACGCCCGCCGGCGCCGGCACGCCGCTTGCAGGACGGTTGCCTTTGCTGCCGTCGCGCTTGGGCGCGGTGCGATTGCTCTGCGCTTTCTTTTCCTCGCGCATCTGCGCCCACTGCTGCGACGGGCCGAAATAATCGTCCGGCACCGGCGCGAGGGTTTCGTCCTCCTTGAAGCAGGTCTCCACCTTCACGCTCTTCTGACACATCTGTGCCAAAAGGCGTTCACAATCACTCGTGAACGCCTTGGTATTGATGCGGCTTTGATATGCGATCCTGTTCGAGCAGCGAATGCGTACAGCGCCTTCCTCTGAGACCTCGTCGATCTTCAAAAAGATGTGGAAATTTTCCACGCCCAACAGCTGCCAGAGCACCTCTGGCTCGCTCGTGATCTCTGCCAGCGAATAGCCGTCGTAAACCGGCACCAGCTGCACATCGAGATGCGCCGTTTCCGGCAGGGCGTGCTTCATCTGCTCGCGGTAATAGGCGGCCAGCTGAACGTACTCGTCGCCAGCGAGGATCCGCGGCATCAGGATGCGCGCTGCAAGGAGCCGCTGCGTCTTGAACAGTTCGATTTTTTTCACAGTACATTGTCTGGCGTAATCGCAGCAGTCAAAACTGCGCGCCTGTGCTTCCTGTGCTGTGCTCACATTGCATCACCTGAAATCATTCGTTGTAGAAAGCAGTCAGTTTTTCGATCACTTCATCCATCGTCAGCTCAAGCACCTCGTCAGACGTGCGCAGCTTGTATTCAACGATGCCTTCCCCGATCTTCTTGCCCACAGTGATGCGCACCGGCAGACCGATGAGATCGGCGTCGTTGAATTTAACCCCGGCGCGCTCCTTGCGATCATCCATGAGGATGTCGAAGCCCGCTTCCTGGAGGCGGTTGTAGAGCACTTCGCCAGCGTCCATCTGCTCTTCGTCCTTGACATTGACGATGACCAGGCTGGCGTGGTAAGGTGCCATCGCCTTTGGCCAGACGAGGCCTTTCTCGTCGTAGTGCTGCTCCACAGCTGCTGCGATGGTGCGGCTCACGCCGATGCCATAGCAGCCCATCTGCAGCACAACGCTCTTGCCGTTTTCGTCGAGCACCGTCGCGCCGAGGGCTTCCGAATATTTTGTGCCCAGCTTGAAGACCTGACCCACCTCAATGCCGCGGGCGGTTTTGATCGTACCGCCGCAGATCGGGCATTTTTCACCTTCGTTGAGCATGCGCAGATCGTGGTAGGTGACCTCCGGCAGATCGCGCGCCATGTCCACATGGATGAAGTGGTAGCCGTCCTCGTTGGCGCCGCAGGCCAGACCTGTGCGTCCCTGGAGCTCGAGATCCGCGTAGATCTTAATGTCCTTGAGTCCCACAGGACCGAGAGAACCTGGATGCGCGCCGATCTTTTCGACGATGAAGTCTTCGTCTGCCATTTCGATCTCGCTCACGCATGGATGCACGCGCATCACCTTGACGTCGTTGACCTCGCGGTCGCCGCGCACCAGCACCATGATCAGCTCGTCGTCGGCACGCATCAGCACACTCTTGATGGAATTCTCTGGCGTATCGCCGAGGAAGTTGCAGATGTCTTCGATGGTTGCGATGTTTGGCGTCTCGATCTTTTCGATCGCCGCCGTGTCGTGCTTATCCTCGCAGGCCACCGGCTTCGCTTCGGCGATCTCGATGTTGGCAGCAAAGTCACAGCTGTCGCAATACGCGATCGTCGCTTCGCCGTTTTCAGCCAGCACCATGAATTCGTGCGTGTAGCCGCCGCCGATCTGACCACTGTCAGCCAGCACTGGACGGAATTTCAGCCCGCAGCGCGTGAAGACACGGCTGTAAGCGTCGTACATTTCGCGATAAGCCTGATCCAGCCCTGCTTCATCCATGTCGAAGGAATAGAGATCCTTCATCACAAATTCGCGACCGCGCATCAGCCCAAAACGTGGGCGGCGTTCGTCGCGGTATTTGTTCTGGATCTGATAGAGACGCAGCGGCAGCTGCTTGTAGCTGCGGATGAACTGACGGCAGATGTCTGTGACGACCTCCTCGTGCGTTGGCCCCAGGCAGAATTCGCGCCCGTGGCGGTCAACCACGCGCATCATCTCGTCGCCATACGCGCCCCAGCGCCCGCTTTCCTGCCAGAGCTCCGCAGGCTGCGTGATCGGCATCAGGATCTCCTGCCCATCGGCAGCGTCCATCTCCTCGCGCACGATCTTCTCCACCTTCGCCAGCACGCGCTTGCCCAGCGGCAGATAGGTGTACATCCCTGCAGCCACCTTCTGGATATAGCCCGCCTTCAGGAGCAGCTGATGGCTTGGGATCTGCGCTTCAGCAGGCACATCGCGCAGCGTAGGGATCAAAGCATGTTTCATTCTCATAAGATCAACAACCTCCAAATTGTGGTTCGTTCTTTGTTTACAACATTTAATTATACGAGATGCCGCAGCCGAACGCAATCATTCCCGCAGAAAATTTTCGCCTGTCAGCGGCCGCCACAAACGACCACCGACAGGCGAACCTGTTCTCAAAGCGTCGGCACAAGCGTGCGCAGATCCACCACACGCTCGCTGCCATCCATTCCGCGCGCGATCAACACCCCGTCGACAACGCGCAGATCACAGGTATTGAC
>PPYE01643808.1_pt1 | contig 17725 bp, 16 predicted proteins | sample 1559881 | NCBI WGS metagenome assembly PPYE01 (sample SAMN08240022, study PRJNA423297) | Human gut metagenome, whole genome shotgun sequencing project. | reverse complement strand
AGCAGAAGATCATGACCTTTATGCCGGTCATCTTCACGGTGTTCTTCCTGTGGTTCCCGTCTGGTCTGGTGGTTTACTACATCGTCAGCAACCTGGTCACCATCATCCAGCAGCAGCTGATTTACCGTGGTCTGGAAAAACGTGGCCTGCATAGCCGCGAGAAGAAAAAATCCTGATTCGGTGTTAAGCACAAGCTAAAATGGAAGGCGGTCGAATGACCGCCTTTTTTATTTGCATCACAGTTGAGAAAAACCATGAGCCATAACGACACTATCGTCGCCCAAGCCACCCCACCGGGACGCGGTGGTGTGGGTATTCTGCGCATCTCCGGCCTGAAAGCACGTGACGTTGCTCAGGCGGTGCTGGGCAAGCTGCCGAAACCACGCTATGCCGACTATCTGCCGTTTAAAGATGCCGACGGCAGCGCGCTGGATCAGGGCATTGCGCTGTGGTTCCCCGGCCCGAACTCCTTTACCGGTGAAGACGTGCTGGAGCTACAGGGCCACGGCGGCCCGGTGATCCTCGACCTGCTGCTGAAACGTATTCTGATGCTACCGGGCGTACGTATCGCCAACCCGGGGGAGTTCTCCGAGCGCGCGTTCCTCAACGATAAGCTCGACCTGGCGCAAGCTGAGGCGATTGCCGACCTGATTGACGCCAGCTCCGAGCAGGCGGCCCGCTCCGCGCTAAACTCGCTACAGGGTGCCTTCTCGGCACGTGTTAACCACCTTGTGGAAGCACTTACTCACCTGCGCATCTATGTGGAAGCGGCTATCGACTTCCCGGACGAAGAGATCGACTTCCTTTCCGATGGAAAAATCGAAGCGCAGCTCAACGATGTGATTGCCGACCTCGATGCGGTGCGCGCCGAAGCGCGTCAGGGCAGCCTGCTGCGTGAAGGGATGAAGGTCGTGATTGCCGGTCGTCCAAACGCCGGGAAATCGAGCCTGCTGAACGCCCTGGCGGGCCGTGAAGCCGCGATTGTGACCGACATTGCCGGCACCACCCGTGACGTCCTGCGCGAGCATATCCACATCGACGGCATGCCGCTGCATATCATCGACACCGCAGGCCTGCGCGACGCTAACGATGAAGTGGAGCGTATCGGTATTGAACGCGCGTGGCAGGAAATTGAGCAGGCCGACCGCGTGCTGTTTATGGTTGATGGCACCACCACCAGCGCCACCGATCCGGCGGAGATCTGGCCGGACTTTATCGCCCGACTGCCGAAAAATCTGCCGATTACCGTGGTGCGTAACAAAGCGGATATTACCGGCGAGACGCTGGGTCTGAGCGAAGTGAATGACTACTCACTTGTGCGCCTCTCCGCGCGCACCGGCGAAGGCGTTGACGTACTGCGTAACCATCTCAAACAGAGCATGGGCTTCGAAAACAACATGGAAGGCGGCTTCCTGGCACGTCGTCGCCACCTGCAGGCGCTCTCCGACGCCGCAGAACACCTTCAGCAGGGCAAAGCGCAGCTGTTAGGCGCGTGGGCCGGTGAGCTGCTGGCAGAAGAGCTGAGGCTGTCTCAGCAGTGCCTGAGCGAGATCACCGGGGAATTTACCTCCGACGATCTGCTGGGGCGGATTTTCTCCAGCTTCTGTATTGGTAAGTAAGCAATCAAACCCGAATGCGCGTCAGTGAATTCGGGTTTTTACTTTCCGTCTTCCAGCTGCTAAAACCAGATAACCCCTCATGAAAAGGTTATCGAGATGGTCGCTGAATATACCTTAATCCCCACCGTTCCCTCCGCTGAGGACTTTTGCCGTCTGCGTAAAATTTCCGGCCTGTCCCCCCGCCCGCTGGATGCCGCAAAGGCCGGTCTGCCGCGCAGCTGCTACGGCGTGCATATCCTCTGGCAAGGTATGCCAGTCGGCATGGGTCGTATCGTTGGCGACGGCGCGCTGAACTTTGATATCGTGGACATCGCCGTCGACCCGGATCACCAGGGAAGAGGCCTGGGTCGCCAGATCATGGAAGCGCTTATCGCCTGGCTGGACGCTAACGCTTTTAAAGGCGCTTATGTGACCCTGGTGGCGGACGTTCCGGAGCTGTACGCCAAATTTGGCTTTGAATCCGTGCGTCCGGAAAGCGAAGGGATGGCGAGAGTCTGGAAGTAGATTTCCTTTCAGGCAATCACTGTTGTCCAAATGGCAACTCGTCGCCCCGCGCGACACCCCGTATGCTTAGCGCCACACTTTTCGTGAGGCCGCCATGACACGCTTTCTTCTTTGCAGTTTTGCCTTAGTTTTGCTTTATCCCGCCGGTATCGATATGTACCTGGTCGGGTTACCCCGCATTGCGGCTGATTTACAGGCCAGCGAGGCGCAGCTGCATATCGCATTTTCGGTCTATCTGGCGGGAATGGCGACCGCCATGCTGTTCGCCGGCAAGGTGGCCGACCAGTCCGGACGTAAACCCGTTGCCATTGTCGGTGCGCTGATTTACATCGCGGCTTCCGGCCTCTGCGCATTAGCGGAGAGCGGCACGCCATTTCTGGTTGGCCGTTTTATTCAGGGCGTCGGCGCGGGCTGCTGCTACGTGGTCGCATTCGCTATTCTGCGCGATACGCTCGACGATCGTCGCCGGGCCAAGGTGCTATCGCTGTTGAACGGTATTACCTGCATCGTACCGGTGCTGGCACCGGTGATGGGGCACCTGATTATGCTCAAATACCCGTGGCAGAGTCTGTTCTACACCATGATTGGCATGGGCGTTGTCGTGTGTCTGCTGTCCGTGTTTATTCTGCGTGAATCGCGCCCGAATGCGCTGGCTTCGTCTTCAAAACCCAGGGATGGCGCCGAGTCGCTGGTCAACCGCTTTTTCCTCAGCCGCCTGGCGATCACCACTCTCAGCGTGTCGGTTATCCTGACGTTTGTGAATACGTCTCCGGTGCTGCTGATGGAAGTGATGGGCTTCGACCGCGGCGAATACGCGACAACCATGGCAATGACAGCAGGTATCAGCATGGCGGTCTCGTTCTCTACGCCGTTCGCTCTGAGCCTGTTTAAACCCCGCACCCTGATGCTCACCTCACAAGCGCTATTCATGGCCGCAGGCATTGTATTAATCCTTGCCACGACGCACGCATTCACCCTCTTTGGGTTGACCTTGATCTGTGCGGGCTTCTCGGTCGGTTTCGGCGTGGCGATGAGCCAGGCGTTGGGTCCGTTCTCGCTGCGCGCAGGCGTCGCTAGCTCTGCGTTGGGTATTGCGCAGGTATGCGGTTCGTCGCTGTGGATTTGGCTGGCGGCTATCCTCGGTCTTGATGCGCTGAATATGCTGATCGGGATTCTGATTGGCTGTAGCATAGTGAGCATCATGCTGATTATCTCAGTTGCCCCTAACCGGTCCGCGCCTGCTCATGAAGAAATCACTCACCAGTCTCGATCTTAATCTACTGCTCTGCCTGCAGCTCCTGATGCAGGAGCGCAGCGTCACCAAAACCGCCAAACGGATGAACGTCACGCCGTCGGCGGTGAGCAAATCGCTGGCAAAACTGAGAACCTGGTTCGACGATCCGCTGTTTGTGAACACCCCGCTAGGGCTGACGCCAACACCGCTGATGTTTAGCATGGAGCAGAGCCTGGCGGAGTGGATGCAGATGGGCAATCAGCTACTCGATAAGCCGCATCATGAAACGCCGCGCGGGCTGAAGTTCGATCTGGTGGCCGAATCGCCGCTGATCATGATCATGTTCAACGCCCTCTCCAGGCAGATCTATCAACGTTATCCCCAGGCCACGATCAAAGTCCGTAGCTGGGACTATGATTCGCTGGATGCCATTATTCGCGGCGAAGTGGATATTGGCTTCACCGGTCGCGAAAGCCATCCACGATCCCGCGAGCTGTTAAGCCTGCTGCCGCTGTCGATCGACTATGAGGTGCTGTTTACCGATTTACCATGGGTGTGGCTGCGCGAGGATCATCCCGCGCTACAGGAAGAGTGGAATCTGGAGACGTTTCTACGCTATCCACACATCAGCATCTGCTGGGAACAGAGTGATACCTGGGCGCTGGATGATGTGCTTCAGGAGATGGGACGTGAGCGCAATATCGCCCTGAGTCTGCCGGGGTTCGAACAGTCGCTGTTTATGGCCGCTCAGCCGGAGCACAATATGCTGGCCACCGCACCGCGCTACTGCCGGTATTATAATCAGCTTCATCAGCTACCGCTGGTTGCTCGTCCTCTCCCCTTCGACGCTGCGCAACGAGATAAACTGCAGGTGCCGTTTACCCTACTATGGCATAAACGAAATAGTCACAACCCGAAAATAATTTGGCTGCGCGAAACGCTTAAAGCCTTATATCTCGCTGTTTCCTGATTTATTACTCGTAAAAATAGTCCATTTCAGTTAGGGGAAAGTGTAAAAGTCTCGTAATACCCCTTTTCAATCGCATTTTTAGGCAGTAAAACCTGATCATCAGTGTCGTAAATGATACTCTCCTCATCACCACAGTCCATTAATCACGGAGCGAAAAATGGCGACGCACTTTGCAAGAGGGATCCTTAAGGACGGGCATCTACTATCGGTACGGTTGTCCTCCACCAGTCATAACATCGCACGCCAGCTGCCGGCCCATCGCCGTACGCGCTACCTGGCTTCGCGCGCGCTGCTCGCCGAGCTGCTGTTTATGCTTTACGGCATCAGTGAATTACCGGAAATTGTCACGCCTGATGAGGGCAAACCGTACTTCAAAGAGAGCCATCTGCCTGATTTTTCCATTGCCTATGCGGGTAATATCGTCGGCGTCGCGCTGACCACCGAAGGGCACTGCGGCCTCGATATGGAGTTGCTGCGCGTACTGCGCAACACCCCGCAGGCCACCATCATGGAAAACTACCGTTTTACCAGCAATGAAAATCTGTGGATCAACAACCAAAACGACCCACATGAAGCGCGAGCCCAGCTGATTACGCTGCGCCAGAGCGTGCTCAAAATGTCCGGCGACGTGAACCACGATTCTCCGCAAATGCTCCAGCTACTGCCGGGTTCCGGTCGCCTGCGTTCGGCCAATACCGATCATCTCGAAGCTATCTGCGATGCGGAAGACGTGCTGGTATGGTCACTATGCGCTTCGCCGGCGATTGAAAAGCTGAAGGTGTGGGAGTTCGACGGTAAATACGGCTGGCGCAGCTTGCCCGACGCGCAGACGCGGGCCAACGAACCGGCGGCAAGGTTGATGAGATTCACCAGCCTACCGGCAGAGAAAGCGCTTATACTCAACTGATTCGGCTGGAAAACAGCCTCATGATGCAAAGGAGTAGTCATGTCAGAAACGTTGAAAGTAGTTACGTTATTGGGAAGCCTGCGCAAAGGTTCATTCAACGGCATGGTGGCACGCACCCTGCCTAAGATCGCCCCGGCGGGCATGAGCGTTTCCGCGCTGCCGTCAATTGGCGATATTCCGCTGTACGATGCCGATCTCCAGCAAGATGAAGGCTTCCCGCAGAGCGTGGAAGCGCTGGCTGAGCAAATTCGCCAGGCCGATGGCGTGGTCATCGTCACCCCTGAATATAACTATTCCGTTCCGGGCGGGTTAAAGAACGCCATCGATTGGCTGTCGCGTCTGCCGGACCAGCCGCTGGCAGGTAAACCGGTGTTGATTCAGACCAGCTCAATGGGCGCAATCGGCGGCGCGCGCTGCCAGTATCACCTGCGTCAGATTCTGGTGTTCCTCGATGCGATGGTGATGAACAAGCCGGAGTTTATGGGCGGCGTGATTCAGAACAAAGTCGACCCGCAGCTGGGCGAAGTGATTGAGCAGGGAACGTTAGATCATTTGACCGGTCAGCTGACCGCATTTGGCGAGTATATTCAGCGCGTTAAAGCGTAAGTTCTTTAAAACCCTCGCCCGATGGGCGAGGGTTCATTTCATCAGTGTGCGTCAATAAACACAATCTTCAGCACGAACAGCAGTGCGACAACAATCACGCACGGGCTGAGGTCGCGGAAACGACCGGTACCGATTTTCATCACGCAGTAAGAGATAAAGCCCAGCGCAATACCTTCGGTAATGGAGAAGCTGAACGGCATCATCACGGCGGTAATAAACGCCGGAACGGCTTCGGTCAGGTCATCCCACTTCACGCGTGACAGGCTGGAGGTCATCAGCACCCCAACGTAGATCAGCGCGCCCGCGGCTGCGTAGCCCGGCACCATGCCCGCCAACGGCGACAGGAAAATCACCAACAGGAACAGAATACCCACGACAACCGCCGTCAGGCCTGTACGACCGCCCACGGAAACGCCGGAGGAAGATTCGATGTAGGCCGTCACGGAAGAGGTACCGATAAAGGAACCGGCTACCGAGGAGACGCTATCGACAAACAGCGCCTGCTTCATGCGCGGGAACTTACCTTTCGCATCAGCCAGGCCCGCTTTATCGGTCACGCCGATCAGGGTACCGGAGGAGTCGAACAGGTTTACCAGCATGAAGGAGAAGATAACGCCCGCCAGACCAAGGTTAAACGACCCGGCCAGATCGACATGGCCCACGACGGTAGTAATGCTCGGCGGCGCGGAGACAATACCGCTGTAATGCACATCGCCCAGCATCCAGCCCAGCAGGGTGGTCACGATGATAGAGACCAACACCGCCGCGTGAATATTGCGCGAAGCCAGAATGGCGATAATAAAGAAGCCCAGCACGCCCAGCAGCACGCTGTGTGAAGTCAGGTTACCAATGGAAACCAGCGTGTCCTGGTTTGCGACAATCACGCCAGCATTTTTCAGGCCCATCATGCCGATGAACAGACCGATACCGCTGGTGATACCGACGCGCAGGCTCACGGGGATATTGGCAATCATCCAGTAGCGGACGCGGAAAATGGTCAACAGCAGCAGGCCGACAGCGCCCCAGAAAATGGCGCCCATCCCTACCTGCCACGGCAGGCCCATCGCCTGCACAACCACGAACGCGAAGAAGGCGTTCAGACCCATCGCTGGCGCCAGCGCCACCGGCAGGTTAGCAAATACGCCCATCAGGATACTGCCGAGCGCCGCAATCAGACAGGTGGTCACGAACACCGCGCTGGTGTCCATTCCGGCCACGCCAAGAATTTGCGGGTTTACAAACACGATGTAGACCATCGTCAGGAAGGTGGTGAAACCGGCGATCACTTCGGTGCGTGCCGTCGTGCCGTGCTCGCGCAGTTTAAACACGCGCTCCAGTATCCCCTGGCCGGAAGCCGGGGTGGTGTGTTGTTGACTCATTATCAATTTCCGCAGACAAGGAAGGAAAATTCGTCGCTATCCTATACCAAAATGCGACAATAGGCGCGGTTGTGAGATACTTTTTTTCATTGATTTTGCTTATACGGCAACGATTGCGTCTCTCAATTCAGCATTACGTAAACGTTAAACTTGTTAAAAAGGAAATGACATGTCCGGAGTTGAAGCGGTTTTTTTCGACTGTGACGGTACGCTGGTCGACAGCGAAGTGATCTGTTCACGGGCCTACGTCCACATGTTCAAGACATTTGGCATCACGCTCGATCTGGAAGAGATTTTTAAACGTTTCAAGGGCGTAAAGCTCTACGAGATCATCGATATCATCAACGCCGAGCACGGGGTGAACCTTGCCCGGGCGGATTTAGAACCGGTTTATCGCGCCGAGGTCGCACGCCTTTTCGACTCGGAGCTGGAGGTGATTGCCGGGGCTAACGCATTGGTCGATTCCGTAGCGATTCCGATGTGCATCGTTTCCAACGGCCCGGTCAGCAAAATGCAGCATTCGCTGGGCAAACTGGGCATGTTGCATTATTTCGAAGACAAACTGTTTAGCGGTTACGATATCCAGCGCTGGAAGCCGGATCCGGCGCTGATGCACCACGCGGCAAAAGCGATGAACGTCAACGTCGAGAACTGCATCCTCGTGGACGACTCCAGCGCAGGCGCGCAGTCGGGTATTGATGCGGGGATGGAGGTGTTCTATTTCTGCGCCGATCCGCACAATAAGCCGATTAACCACCCGAAGGTGACGACGTTTACCGATCTGGCGGAGTTGCCGGCACTGTGGAAGGCCCGCGGCTGGGATATTACGCAATAACGGTGTTGCCCGATAGCGCTACGCTATCGGGTATTCTTGTCGCCCTCTCAGGCGAGCGCCGATGCAGCGGCTTTATCCGCAATCACCGTTAATGACGGATGAAGTTGCAGCACTGAAGCAGGAACCGCTTCAGTTACCGGGCCTTCAAGCATCTGTTTAAGCGCCTGCGCTTTTCCCTCACCGCTGACTATGATGATCAGGTTTCTCGCCGCCATAATGCTTTTGGGTCCCATCGTGACATAGCTGTCAGGAGCCAACGAATAATCGCCACCCAATTCTCCATGCACGACGATATCGACCATTTTGCCCTCAATCGGCACTTCGGTTGTCAGATCGTGGAAATGTGTCGTTCCGGGAAGATTACCGCAAAAATGGCTGTCGGCGCCCAATCCCATCAACACCAGATCCAGGCCGCCATCGCGGGCGATTTTACCGTCATGATCCCGGTAATTATCAAGCGTCAGCTGCTGAATATTCCCTTCATTAATGCCCGCCGGGGTAAAAAATAGCTTCCGCAGGTTGGTGATCGTCACGCCATCCCCTGATTTTCCACGAAACGGGATCTCATCAAAGTTATAAAAATAGCAATGTGAATACCACGGTTTGCCCTGCACCGCCTCGATGACATACTGGTACATCTGCTTTGGCGTATTGCCCGCAGTAACCGCCAGATTCATCCGTCGTGACCGTGACATGTAGCCCAGCAGGTGCTGCGCGGCGATCCGACTCATCTCGGCATAATCTTCCGTTACGATTAATTTCATCTCATCCATTCCTTGAGGTTCACACGGGGCCTGCGACCCGGCCCCTGAACAACAATTATTGTTTAAAGATTTTCTGTACAAACGCAGCATAGGCCGGACGCCAGACGTCCATTTCATGATTCAGGCCCGGGTATTCATGATATTCAAAGTGGATCTGTTGTTTCTCCAGTTCGGCTTTCAGCCCGGCGATATCTTTACCGGTCACCACGTCCTTATCACCGACGGCTACCGTGAAGTTACGCAGCTGCTTGTTGATAGCCTGCGGGTCTTTGAAGCGCGCGCTGACACCGTCATTCGGCACCGTAGTGGTGGTCACGCCGCTAAAAGTCGCCAGCCAGCCAAAGCTCTCCAGGTGATTCATCCCGGAAACCAGCGCCTGATAACCACCTTGTGACAGCCCGGCCAGTGCGCGTCCATCAGCATCCTTGCGCACGTTAAAACGCTGGTCAATCAGCGGAATAATATCGTGCATCAGCTCGCTGTCAGCGGCCTTCGCGTTGAGAGGATAAAACGACTTACGCCGATCCTGTGGGACAAAATCCTCCGGCACGATCCCTTGCGCATCGGTTTCAGTATCGGGGACGACAACCAGCATAGGTTCAATCTTGCCCTCCGCCAACAGATTATCCATCATCTGCGTAATACGCCCCTGGTCGATGGCTGAGCGACCTGAATCGCCAAAACCATGATAGAAATAGAGCACAGGTAACGGTTTGCCCTGGCCGTTATAACCCGGTGGGGTCCAGACAAACATCTGACGCTCGGATTTTAAGGCGCTGGAGTGATAGGTCACGGTAATGAGATCACCGTGCGGAACGGCCTTCACATCCAGAATACTGCCCGGTACCAGAATCAGGCTGGTGTTGATCTGCCGCTGTGGTTTTTGCTCGCGGCTGCCGGTATCGATAGTACGGAAACCATCAACGTCGAAATAATACTCATAGAGATTGGGTTTCATCTGGTCACTTTTCCACGTCCAGATACCTTGATCATCTTTGGTCATATCATGTGAGGCAATACTGTTTACCGTCGCGCCCGTTACCACTGAGACGCGTTTTGCGTCCGGCGCAAACAAACGAAAAGTAATACTGTTATCGGCGTTAACCTGCGTCACATACTGGCTAACGGGGATCGCTGCGCTCGGCGCAACTGGAAACGGCGCAGCATTAACGTTAAACGCGGCACCGGCCAGCGCTAACACGAAGTAAATGGCATGTTTTTTCATCTTTATTCCTTGTAGAGTTTCCCTGCTTTACCACCAGATCTCGGCCTGCGCGCCAACGGCAAATTGATCGTTTTTACCATCTTCAAAAACGCTATCGACATTATTCGCGGCTTTATCCAGGTCGGTATCTTCGGCCTTAATATAGGTGGCGTAAAAACGAATTTCCGGGCGGGAAGTCAACATACTGGTATTGACTTTAAAGGTATGGAAGAGCGTGGTTTTGTAACCGGATTCGTCGTACTTCTTACCCTTCATATCTTTGTTTTGTTGGGTAAAGTAACCCAGCTCGATGCCAGTCTGGTTATATTGATCCCAGATATAGGCCGGGCGAATCACCGCGCGAATAGATTCAAAATCGGTATGTGCTCCGGTTTCATAACTGTACACATCGTTACCGAAGGAATAGACCAACGCGTTAGCCACAATAAAATGATCGCCAACATAAGCTTCGCCCTGTGACGTTAAGCGTACGGCAGTACCGTTGGTGTGATCGCCATAGTACCTACCGTTAAACGTGGTATACGGGCTGGACCCCGCATAGCGCGAGAAGCTGCTGGCAATGGAGTTATTTGCCATCAACGCTGAGAATTCGTTAAAGCCACCTTTATCGAATTTCTGCGTCAGCGTGGTGCCAAACATCCAGGTGTCTTTCCACTCGTAGAAATCGTTGTTGTCCTCATTATATTTCTCCGATGCGCTCTGGTTGGCCGCCACGTAACGCCCGGAGAGCATCAACGTGGCTTTATCCCACAGCGGCAGATCTTTGTAGCGAATATCCAGGGTATTGGTATTGATCTGCTGTTTATTTACCAGCGCACGGTCGTAATCGTCGACATCCTCACGTACCAGCGCGATATCAAATTTACCCGGACCAACCTGCCAGTTTTCCAGACCAACGCCGGCCGCCGCATCCGTACGCTGCGTTTTCCAGTCCAGCATCTGTATTTCAATCTTCGGTGCGCCATGCTTGCCGACCCAGAAATCCGCCTCCGACGCGAACGGCAGGAAACCCTGAGTGGTGACGTACATATCGGAGAACTGCATATAGTTTTCCCCCCCAGCGTTATCACCGAACCAGCCGGTGGAGTACTGCTGACCAACATTACCATCCATCATCACGATGGCATCAACGCGCTTATTACCTTCGTTATACACGCGCTGCTTCAACTGCAGATCGAACCAGCCGCTGTATTCGTTGCCCAGACGTCCCAGCGAGCCAATAGCCCAGGATTTCGGCGAACCGTGGGAGGCGGAGCCCCAGCCGGAACGGTAGTAGCCGTTATAACTAAAGCCAATTTCATCCTTCACGAAACGGCTAAAGTCCTTCATGGTCATCGACGAGTACATCGTCTCGCTACCGTCGGCATTTGGGGTTTCGGTTTTCACCAACACCGCGTCGGGTTTGGTTGTGGTTTTTACCGTTGGCGCCATCACGGTCGGGGTGGTGGAGACGGTAATATTGCGCTTGTATGCCTCCGCTTTATATTTATTTAACTCCTTTTGCGTATCCTTTAACGCCTGTTCGAGTAGTTCAAGACGTTGTTCGACGGTTAATGATTCGGCATAAACCTGAAATGAAAACGAGAGTGGTACCATCAATAATATGGCAGAGGTAATCAGATTTTTTTTAAACATAATATCCCTTTATATAATTAATAATGAAGATAGAAATAACACTCCGGATAATTTTGGCAAACAGGCGTCTACTGAAATGAATTAACGCTTCAGTGGCGAAATATTATTTTCCTACTGGATAATGGAGAGTAGTGGCTCCTGAACATTTACTGTTTTCATATTTAAAGGCAGGACATCGGTATAATCATCGCTATTGCTAATTAATATCGGTGTGGTTAAATCGAACCCAGCAGCCGCGATAGCATCGGCATCAAACGTCAGCAAGCGATCGCCCACCTCAACATCATCACCAATTTGCACATGCGCGGTAAAATATTGTCCATTGAGTTTTACCGTATCAATGCCAACGTGAATCAGCACCTCAACGCCATCGCTGGATTCGATACCGATAGCATGCAGCGTTGCGAATAGAGAAGCCACTCGACCTTTCACCGGCGAATGCACCTCCCCCTGCGTCGGGATAATCGCAACGCCTTTACCCAATAGCCCGCTGGCGAAGGTCGCGTCAGCCGCGGATGAGAGTGGAACCACGTTTCCAGCCAGCGGTGCCGCAACCGTCTGCGGGCTTACGCGGTGAGCGGCAGGCGCGGGCATGACAACCTGAGCATCCGATCTGTTTTGTCGACTCAACGCCAGGTAAAAAATAACCGTTCCAGCAAACGCGCCCAAGATCGCAATGACCGCGCCAATTACGCTCGCCCAAACGGTAAAATCAATACCGGTTGGCGGAATGGTTTGCATAAAGGTGAAAATGCTGGGAATCCCGAAGGAATAGACTTTTGTTTGCGCAAAACCGATAACGCCAGCCCCGATAGCACCACTCACGCAGGCAATTATAAACGGGTATTTGCGCGGCAGATTGACGCCATATACCGCAGGTTCCGTAATGCCAAACAACCCGGTTAGCGCCGCGGACCCGGCAACCATTTTTTTAGACCCATCACGCTCACACAGAAAGATGGCCAGCGCCGATCCGACCTGCGCCATAATCGCAGGCATCATTAACGGCAACATGGTGTCGTAGCCGAGTACGGTAAAATTGTTAATACACAGCGGCACTAACCCCCAGTGTAGGCCAAACATGACGAAGATCTGCCACAGCCCGCCCATGACCACACCGGCGAACCAGGGTGCGGCATGATAGAGATAGAGGTAACCCGCCGCAATCAGCTCGCTCACCCATGAGGAAAGTGGGCCAACCACCAGGAAAGTGACCGGGATAATCACCACCATGCACAACAGCGGGGTGAAGAAGTTTTTAATCGCCGAGGGGAGCCAGGCATTAAGTTTTTTCTCCATCAAGCTGCAAAGCCAGGCGGAGAAAATTATTGGAATCACCGATGAGGTGTAGTTGATGAAGGTGATGGGTAGGCCAAAAAAGTGTAGTACTGTCGTATCCGGCATCTGTGCGCTCTCAAAGGCACGCAGAATAATCGGGTGTACCAGCGCACCGCCAATCACCATGGTCAGAAACGGGTTGCCGCCAAAGCATTTTCCCGCGGTATAGCCGAGAATAATCGGGAAGAAATAGAACAACGAATCGCTGGCGCTGAACAGTAGCAAATAGCTGCCGCTCTGCTCGGTTGTCCACTGGCAGGCCAGCGCCACCGCCAGCAGCCCTTTCAGGATCCCCGTTGCCGCCAGTAGGCCGATTAGCGGTGTAAAAATCCCGGAGATGATAAAGACAAAACGGCTTAATAAGCTGTCTTTGGCATCGCCTTCCACGGCGGCCTGAGAGCCAGTATCTAAACCAATCAATGCGTTAACGGCAATAAAAACATCCGCAACATGGTTACCAATAACCACCTGAAACTGGCCGCCGCTTTCTACAACCATGATAATGCCCGGGGTCTTTTTCAGTATATCTGCGTGCGCCTTGCCGATATTCTTTAGCTTAAAACGTAGGCGCGTGGCGCAATGCATCAGGCTGATGATGTTGTCCCTACCCCCAACTCCAGCCACAATTTTTTGGGCTAATTCCGTCATGTGTGATCCTCAACCGCGATGCGGCAATCAAAAAAAAACCTGAAGAAAATCACCCCCTCTCAGAGATAATTTTCTTCAGGTTTTGCCCGCCCAGGCGGTAACAATGCTGAAGTTAAGACAGCGATGTACGATTAATTATCTTTGCGAACCCGCTCAATATTGATAGCCAGAAACATAATTTCTTCCGACGTCGTTTCCCGCTGGTACTGCTGGCGGATAAAAGCAGAAATCCGTTCCGCACACTCCCAGGCATCAAAATAGTTCTGTTTCACGGCTTGCTGTAATTCCCAATTTTCATCCCCCACTGAAGCATGTTCAATAATACGGTAGGCAAAGAATTTTAAATGCGTAACGAGCCGCTGATAGCTCAGACTCTCTTCCTGATAATTAATGGAAAACTGAAACTTAATCAGTTGCAGCATTTCTCGCATTAACTGGGTGATCTCTTTTACATCCTCCATATTGCCGCGCATCTGCGCACTTACCAGGTGCATGGCAATAAAGCCCGCTTCATCCCTGGGTAGTTGTACACCGAGGCGCTTATGAATCACCACCAGCGCCTCTTCACCCAACTGAAACTCCTTCGGATACAGACGTTGGATATCCCACAATAGCGCGTTTGGTAACACGATACGCTTATGGGCACGCGCGATCGCAAACTGACAGTGATCGGTGAGCGAAATGTAGATACTGTCTTGCAAATGCCCCAATCGCTCGCGAGAGTTCGAAATAATGACATCGCAGGTGGTCATAATATCGAGTGGGATACGACTTAGCAGTTCACTTAAATGTCGAGTCAATTCATGAGTGCTTAATGCATACTCTTTTTCAATACCACAACCATTAATATGGTCACCTACGCGCTTCTGAAAACCAATGCCCCGGCCCATGACAACTTTCTCGCATTGATTTTCGTCGGTTACGACTAAAACATTATTATTTAACACTCTGGCGATCTGCATAATCATCTGTATGACCTTTTTTAAAGACAAAAAACCCGATATTGTCAGCGCTAGCTGACGCAATCAGGTTTTGCCTGCAAATGCAGTAACAATCCAGTCATTAAAAACAGCGTGAGTTTGGTTTTTTATAAATATAAATTGAAGTGGATTTTTGTATTTAACCGCATTAAATGCAATGACAAATGTGATAAATTGTGATTAGTATCGATAATATTACATTCATATTATTTTAGGAATTTATAAATATAATATAGAGGAATATATATTAGTATTTCTATTACATAGTCCTCTCTCCTGTCAGGAGAGAGGACTATGACGTTACTCTTTCGGATCTTTCCCCGCCAGCAGCTTATCCAACTCATCGCCGCCCACGTGACGGAAATCTTGTCCCTTCACGAAGTAGAAGATGTATTCGCAAATATTCTGGCAGCGGTCGCCGATACGCTCGATAGAGCGAGCGCAGAACAGCGCGGTCAGCACGCTTGGAATGGTGCGCGAGTCTTCCATCATGTAGGTCATCAGCTGACGCACGATGCCTTCATATTCCTGGTCAACTTTCTTGTCTTCACGGTAGATACGAACCGCTTCGTCGAGATCCATGCGCGCGAACGCATCCAGCACGTCGTGCAGCATCTGCACGGTGTGGCGGCCCAGCGACTCCAGGCTGACCAGCAGCGGCTGGTGCTGCTGGGAGAATTTCTCCAGCGCGGTGCGGCAAATTTTGTCCGCTACGTCGCCAATACGTTCCAGCTCGGCGATAGTTTTGATAATCGCCATCACCAGACGCAGGTCGCTCGCAGTTGGCTGACGCTTGGCGATAATGCGCACGCAGGCTTCGTCGATCGCCACTTCCATCATGTTGACGTGCTTATCGCCATCGATAACGCGCTTCGCCAGTTCGCTATCCTGGTTGTGCATCGCGGTAATCGCATCAGAAAGCTGCTGCTCAACCATGCCGCCCATGGTCATCACCTGGGTGCGGATGCTCTCCAGTTCTGCGTTGAACTGGCCGGAAATATGTTTATTAAGGTTCAGATTGTCCACAACGCGCTCCTGAATCAACCGTAACGACCGGTGATGTAATCTTCTGTTTGTTTCTTCGCGGGCTTGGTGAACAGATCGTCCGTGTTGCTGAACTCAATCAACTCGCCCAGGTACATAAACGCCGTGTGATCGGAACAACGCGCAGCCTGCTGCATGTTGTGGGTGACGATAACGACGGTGTAATCCTCTTTCAGCTCGGTGATCAGCTCTTCGATACGCCCGGTGGAGATTGGGTCAAGGGCTGAACACGGCTCATCCAACAGCAGCACTTCCGGGCGAATCGCAATACCGCGCGCGATGCACAGACGCTGCTGCTGACCACCGGAGAGAGAGTACCCGCTCTGGTGCAGTTTATCTTTGGTTTCATTCCATAATGCGGCCTTGGTCAAGGCCCACTGCACGCGTTCGTCCATGTCGGTACGCGACAGTTTTTCAAACAGACGCACGCCAAAAGCAATGTTGTCGTAGATGGACATCGGGAACGGCGTCGGCTTCTGGAACACCATCCCAACCTTGGCGCGCAGCAGCGCGATATCCTGGGTGTTGGTGAGAATATTGTCGCCATCCAGCAGGATTTCGCCATCCGCACGCTGCTCCGGGTAGAGCTCAAACATCTTGTTGAAGGTACGCAGCAGCGTTGATTTACCACAGCCCGACGGGCCGATAAACGCCGTCACCTGGTTTTTGGCGATATCCAGGTTGATGTTCTTCAGGGCATGGAATTTGCCGTAGTAGAAGTTCAGGTCACGAACTGAAATTTTACCCGGAGTCGTGTTAACCATACTCATCTCAATCTCTTCCTCATCATGCCTGATGGCGCGCAGCTTTCAGGCCTACATATATGTCAACCGTAGGCCGGATAAGGCGTTTACGCCGCCATCCGGCAAGGTATTAAACTTAACCGTGTTTCTTCTTGGCGAAAATAACGCGCGCCAGAATGTTCAGCAGCAATACGCACAGCGTGATAATCAGCACCCCGGCCCAGGCCAGTTGCTGCCACTCCGCAAACGGGCTCATCGCAAATTTAAAGATGGTTACCGGCAGGTTGGCGATAGGCTGCATCATGTCGGTGCTCCAGAACTGGTTCGAGAGTGCCGTAAACAGCAGCGGCGCTGTTTCACCGGCGATACGCGCAATAGCCAGCAGGATACCGGTCATAATCCCGGAGACCGACGCTTTCAGCGTAATCGCGGAGATCATCTTCCACTTTGGCGTACCCAGCGCATAGGCGGCTTCACGCAGGCTGTCCGGCACCAATTTGAGCATGTTCTCGGTGGTACGAATAACGATCGGTACCTGCAGCAGCGCCAGCGCAATCACGCCCGCCCAACCGGAGAAGTGCTGCATTTGCGCCACGACGATGGTGTAGACGAACAGGCCCACGACGATCGACGGTGCGGAAAGCAGAATGTCGTTAATAAAGCGGATGACTTCGGCGAGCCAGGATTTACGTCCATACTCGGCGAGGTAAATACCCGCCATAATGCCCAGCGGCGTACCAAACACGGTCGCCCACAGAATCAGCAGGCCGCTGCCCGCCAGGGCGTTCGCCAGACCGCCGCCTGCGGTATTTGGCGGTGGCGTCATTTCGGTAAACAGCGCCAGGGACATCCCGTCGATACCACGGGTGATGGTGGCCATCAGGATCCACACCAGCCAGAACAGGCCGAAGATCATGGTCGCCATCGACAGCGTCAGCGCGATACGGTTCTTCATGCGGCGTCTGGCCTGCATTTTGCGACGGGACTCAGCCAGCGCAGCGGTGTTTTGCATTTCCAGCGTTGCCATTAGCGTGCCCCCTCATTCTTCGCCAGACGCATAATCATGAACTTAGATGCCGCCAGCACGATAAAGGTAATCGCAAACAGGATCAGACCCAGTTCCATCAGCGCAGAAACATGCAGGCCGGATTCCGCTTCGGCAAATTCGTTCGCCAGCGCGGAGGTAATGCTGTTACCCGGCATATACAGTGACGCGCTGTCGAGCTGGTAGGTGTTGCCGATGATAAAGGTGACCGCCATGGTTTCACCCAGCGCGCGGCCCAGACCGAGCATC
>PPYE01275676.1_pt1 | contig 17726 bp, 8 predicted proteins | sample 1559881 | NCBI WGS metagenome assembly PPYE01 (sample SAMN08240022, study PRJNA423297) | Human gut metagenome, whole genome shotgun sequencing project. | reverse complement strand
TGGAGGAACTTAACAATCAATCCAACTTTCCTGTAACCTGATTTCCCATTCTTTTTCATATTTCCATACCACATCCGACACTTTCCCCGTACAAAAAAGAGACGATTGCTCGCCCCTTTTTAGGTTTTTTCTTTCTGGCGGTGACTCAGCCATGCGTTAGGTATAGTATACATGATGCGGCATTTAAAAGCAATAGGTTTTGTCTCCAATCAGCCTGCCGCAGTCTTATTTTCCGCGGCCATGCGGCGGAATACAAGATAGGCCGGTACCGAAGCCAGCATCAACAGGCTTCCGCTGGGAATCTGCTTCGGAGAAACACAGCACACAAGAATAAAGGTAATGACAGCGGCCAGGATGGGGGTAACAGGATATCCCCACATTTTAAACGGCCGCTCCAGGCCGGGCTGCTTCTTGCGGAGTACAATCAGGGAGAGACAGACAGCAACCTCGCTCAGGCAGCTGCCAAAGGCAACCTTGGCCGCATCGCTGACCGGCGTTGAGGAACCGGCCATGTTTAAGAAACCCACAGAGCCCACGCAGGCCTTCTTCGAATATATTCCCAACCCCATCCATACCGTTTTCAGGGTTAAAACCACCTTTCTGATAAACCAATCTGTCATCCATTGGTTTTCCATTATCCTTTAAGGCATTTATGTAGCCTTCTATACGGGTACCGGAACGCATGTCCCGGGACGGGCCGATATAAGAAATCCGTTCACAGCCCTCATGGATAAGCAGCTCGGTTGCTTTATATACTGCCTCAATGGAATTGGAGCCTATCATGCCCACATCCGGGATATCCTGGGACCATTCCCGGTCCACAACAATGATTGGGGTTTTAAGATGGGAGACCCATTCTTCATTCTTAGGGGACAGTGAGCGGAGGAAAATAATCCCATCCACCATTTTGGAACTTAAAAAACGGATGTCTTCTAGTTCATATGCCTTTTCCGGGCTGGTATTGCAGATAAGGACACTGATACCATTGGCCTTGCAGACTGACTCAATGCCAACTACGATTTTTGATACATAAGGGTCTGAGATATCATACGTGACAACTCCGATTGTATTGCTGTTGCTGCTTTGCAGCCCTTTGGCAATCTGATTGGGAATATAGTTATATTCCCTCACAAGTCCCAGGACCTTTTCCCTGGTGGCCTCACTGATATGCATGTCCACGTTATTCAGTATTTATGAAACCGTTGTAATGGAAGCCCCAGCTGCGTTTGCGATATCCTTCATGATTGCTTTTTTCAAATCCCTTTTCCTTCTTTCTGTACGATATTATCAGGCAAACGTTTTAGTTAAACGTTAACCTTCTTTCATGCCTAAATAATAGCAACACATTCCCTGTTCCCATCATTTCCTGGACTCTCTGTATTGTTGAATAAATTCCATCTGGGCATCGTCATCCGCTTTACGGCCATATGGCATTGCGCCTGCAGCGCAGCAATAGACAAGAATCCCTGTGGGACACATGATTAACAGTATCAGGATAATTACCATCATCTTCTTCACTCCTTTTCATTTGTGCTTATGTGCCCCATCCTCCCCGGATACCCCCATGGCCAGCAGCATCAGCATGACAGGCGTCACGATGGGGACGCTGATATTGACCGCTGCCTGGGCGGCATAACAGATTACGGCAAAGGCAATTGCCATCACGTAGGGCCGTTTCCCTGCCGAACGGATCATTTTCCGGATGGATGTAACCAGCAACGCCAGATAGGCCGCAAGTCCGGCCAGCCCCACCGTTATCAGATATTGAAGGTATTCATTATGGGCGCTGTCGAAAAATTCCCCATAGCGCATCACCATCTCATCATAATACTTCTCCATGACAACCGCACCATATGTATCGGGTCCGGCCCCAAACAGTTTCTGTGTAAAGGGAAAGCCTCCATAGCTCTCCATTCCAATCCTCCATATGTACCAGCGGTGCGTCCCCCAGTCGTCATTGATTGCCAGGTACTGCGCCAATCCGCCGTAGTTTCCTGCATTTCCACGGACATTCACATCATAAAGGGCAAAGCAGGCCAGGATGACCACCATGGACAGGAACGCCAGCCAGACCCACCGCCCCCTGTTCCCATCCTGCATAAGGGGGTGTGTATCCGGCAGCCTCTGTATCATCCGGCACAGTATGAAGTACATGGCCCAAAGGGCCGCCACCAGGACAATCAGGTAATGGGAGCCGGATATGACCCGGTACAATCCTCCCATATGGCCTGCAGCGCCTGAAGACGGCTTTGTCATCCTGGGAAGAATCCAGAATTCCGACCCCAGCACTGCAAGTATGAAAATATAAGTCCTGGCCCCCCTCAGGTTCTTGAACGCGTACAGTGGTAAAAGCCCAACCAGGGCCAGTATTGCAAGGTAGGCATTATCGCTCATTCCGGTAATCAGTGCAAAGAACGAGACTGACATGCAAAGGAGATACCATGTTTTCCTTATCCCGGCCTCCTCCGTAAAGAATAGCAGGGCGGATGTCCCGGCCAACAGGGCTGCATAGGATGTATATGTGTTAATATTCCCAATGGTGGATGTGAACATATAGTATTGTTCCGGATCCATCAGCTTCTTAAACCCAATGGGATCCATATCAAAATACTGAAGAATCCCTATGATGCAGGCCGCCATGCCGGCCCCCAGGAACAGATCCAGATACCATTGTCTTAACCGCAGGTTCTTACTTACGGCAAAATACATGAACGCATAGGTAATCCACAGCAGAAGGCCGGAAAACCTCCCATTGCTTCCCAACAGGGCCGCAACCGGAGACACGGACTTCAGGGTGGATACCCCTGCTATCAGTATGAAATCCAGCATGGACCAGTCAACGGCGTTAAACAGCCGGTTCCTGTCCGGATTCCTCACACAGCCAAGATAGATTGACAGGCTCAGAAAGATTCCATTTGCCATCAGGAATACGGCTGCAAAGATAATTACAACCCTATAATAAAAATATGTCTTAAAATTCAGTATATCAAAGTAATAATCCCTGAACACAAGGGGGAACACCCCAATTATGATGACTGCGAAAACACCTGCCAGTGCACAATTCGTATTTTTCCATGCTGAATGGAATCTTACGATATTTAAAATGCCTGTCCTCTTACTATTATCCATGATTACTCCCTTTAAGGAAATCCCAGAAGCAGCCATGGCTGATACCATGGCTGCCTCCGATACTCCATCTGTTTTTACATCTTTAAATCCTTATTCTTCCGGTTCCTGCACATATAGGTATTGGCTTCATCCAGCATACGCATCAGTTCCAGCGCGCTGCGGAATGCGATATAATGCGTTCCTGTGTAACTGCACTGGATCCTCCCCTGCATGGAAGAATTCTGTCTATACAGCACATGGACCAGGATGACTGCCTTCGCAGCTGTCACATAGGGGAACATCTTCCCTGCCACATCCTCTTTGACCAGGACTTTATCGGACTTATTTTTCGTTTTCCCCCTAAGCGCCCGATACTGCTGCGCCCTTTCCTTTTGCAGGAAACGTGGTTCTGTGGTTGCCATGGGGACGCCTACCATTTCGCATACCTCATCAAGGGCCAGTATCAGCCCATGGATTCCTTTAAAGCTTACAGGACGGGGCAGATGATAATTCACAATGATACCGTATGGCACATTATTTTCATTTCCATTGATACACACAAGCATCATGCATGCCCTGTCCGTACCTGCCATTTCAATCTGACGGCTCTTTTCTTCACTCAGCATGGTCTACTCCTTTGCAGCACAACCGCAGACATCTGTTTGGAACTTCAATCGCCTGTTTTACGGTGTTTCCCTCATCCATCTGCCATTTTCATCCACCGGATATCCATCCGGGGTCATTTCATTTACATATAATGTTCCCATCGGCCTTCCGTCCTGGCCTCCGGTGCTGAAGAAATACCAGTACTCCCCAAGCTTCTGCCATCCGGTTGCCATGCCTCCGGTAAACTGGTTCAGATAGTACCACTTCATGTCCTTTGCATCATAGTACCAGCCCATGACTAAACGTCCAAAGTCAGCTCCCAGATTATCATTAAGATAGTACCAGTGTCCGCCTGCGTCCATGTACCAGCCGTAATCCATGATACCGGCCGCATTAAAATGATAGGTGCAGGTCTGCCGGGCATCCTCGTACTTTATGTTGATCCATTGGTCTTTGATGGTTCTTCCGCTCCTCAGGATAAAGGACCATTGTCTTCCATCCGTGCCAATGCTTTCCCACCGTCCTTCCGTGCCGACGGCATAGGTCCTGTAATCATTAAAGGTTGTTCCCGGCCCAAGGCTTCTGCCCCCGCCGGAGCCGCCGCGTGAGCCGCCTCCGCCGCCTCCGCCGTTGCCTCCCGGCCGGTTGGGATTGTCCGGGTTATCCGGATGGTCCGGGTCATCGGGGTTGTCCGGCGGATTGGGGTCATTAGGATCATTGCCGCCGGAAGTGATGGAATCCACAAGGGCTTTTAAGGTATCATAGGTGTCCAGAAGCTCGTCCACGGTCGGACGGTAAATCCTGTTGGCAACTTCCAGTGCAATATCAATTGCATCGCTTAACTCTTCCTTATCCTCTTCGCTTACCGATGGATTGTCCTTTAATGCCTGGGCTATGGAAATCTGGGTCAAAAGCTTCTGCCTTGCCTCCTGCCACTGGGTATCATCTTCCATCTGGTAGAGCACATGCAGGGTCAGGTTCTTTGTGACAGGTTCGCCCGTGTCATACCCGTTGTTCGAGGAGGCTGTCCTTCCCAGCCCATTATATTCCCATACAACCCCGGTAATGGGATCCGTATAGGCATCGAATATATCCAGGTCCATGAATCCCTGGGCATCCTCCAGGGCCGTGCCGGACCTGACCTTGATTATATGTTCCACGGAACGCTTATCATCGATGATCCTCACTTCATGGGCCTTCAGGTATGTAAGTACATAGGTGCCTTCCACATTTGCATCAAAGGACACAACTCCTGTGAACCCGGAATCCGCGTCATCCGGATCCGGCTCCATGGGCACCTGCGTACATGTATATTCCCCGTCCAGGTCCTCCACGTTCCACAGCTGGTAATCCGTATAGCCTCGCATGCTGCGGTCAAGGACAGCGTATATCCTGATATCCGGCTCCTTGTCCACACCGGGCGGGATATCCTTGTTGCTGCCTCCCACCTGTCTTGTCAGTACGGACGATAAGGTCCACGGTACCTTTACCGCATCATTGCCAACTTCGGCTTTTGCAGCCTCGGACTCTGATGCCTTGGGCGCCCGCTGGGTGAACTTGACTGTGTAGAGCACGTCAACCCCCGCTGTCATGGCGTCCTGGTCGCTGCTGTTATCCGTAAGTCCGTCAATCAGGTCCGCCATCCTGTCATCTGACAGGTCAAGGGCCACCGCCCCTGTCTTAGGCGTATAGTCAATGGAAGCATTGCCGGGTGTCGCTGCCGACACTGCGGCATAATAATTTGCCTGAAGCACCAGGTTTCCCTCCGGCATGGTGATGGTGGGGTTCCTCCTGGTCTTATCGGCCAGTGTCAGCCTGCCGATCAGCGCGCTCCACTGCCGGAATGCCTGTCCCTGGCTGTTGGTGGTTTCCGCATCCAGGGAAATCAGATCCCCGGCCTTTACCACTGCTGTCTTATCGTCGTCAAAGTCAACGGTCACGCCGCCCCGCACGATTTTAGTGATGAATCCGCCATTTGTAAGGGCTATGGTATAATCCTGCTGTTCCTGTGAATTTCCTATGACCGCTACCTGGGTGCCTAAAAGTATCTTATCGGCAGCCCCTGTGTCCTCTCCCGGCTGCTTTGCAACCACCACGTATAACTGGTTTGACTCCAGCCCGCCAAGTACGGCACGCGGCGTGGCGCCGGAAGACATGACCCATCCGTCCTCATCTGCACCGGGGACATCCATTACATCCCCTTCAATATTAAGGATTGCATACAGGGTTCCCGGATCTGCAGGCTCAACCACCACCTGTTTCATACCGGTCCCATCGTCCTGCACATCGTAGTTGCTGCCAAGGGCCGGTACCGTCACTCGCGAAGGCGGGCTGAAGGTACCCGGGTCCAGGTTCTCCGGAAGGATTACCCCCACATCCGGGTTGGCGCCCTGGATCATCTCATAGACATAGTAGCTTGTACATGGGTTTAACCCGGTAAAACCGGCATTCTTTAACTGGCTTCCCAGTTTGGTCCCAACCACCTTATAATCCATATCAGTCAATGCGTACCTGCGGTTTTGGTTGGCGCCCGATACGCCCACCTTCCCGCTTCCATCGCTGCCTATGGTGCCCTGGGCATCCGGCATTGTCAGTATGTTGTCATCGCTGAGCCCGATGGGGATGAACCTTGCCGTATAGGTCTGGTCCGCATTGATAGTCTGCGGGCCCTGCATCCTGTTCCCGTTTTCGTCAAACCAGCCGTCAAACATGTAGAAATTATCGGGATGGGTGCTGGGAAGTATCAGGGACGACCAGGATGTGCCTATCTCCACATGGCTTGTCTTATTTCCTTCTATGGCGCCGTGAGGGCCGGATACAAACTTCAGGTCAAACCATTCGCCTTCTGTCTCCTCAAAATTCGCAAATAATTTGATGGAGGTATTGATTACCGTGTCATCTGCCAGTTTTGGTCCTGTTTTATTGCTTCCGTTGGATGTGGCCTTATACCAGCCGTCAAAACTGTAATGGGATGAAGGCGTGGGTATAAGCCCTTCCGTTACCTGGGCCAGGGTATTGTCCCCGGACTTTTTGACAAACTTAGGGGCCGTACTCCCGTTAAAGAATCCGTTCTGGCCATTGTAGAATTCTACTTTTGCCCAATAGTTCTCATCCGTCAGGTCTTCGGTGTAGGTGATGGTTACGGTACCACCCTGAAGATTCGGGGTCAGGTTCAGTTTCTTAGTCTCCTGGTTCAGGGATACCTCTGACAGGCTGTCCTCCCATACTATATTAGGAGGATAAACATAGCCTGGCATTTCATCCACGTCAACTTCCACCGGCACACCGGGATTCACGGCCCGCGTCTCCTCTTCCCGCAGGATATTGCCGTGGTTATCCATGCGCTTTACCCGGAGTATGGTTTCAAAGCTGGGGTCCAGTCCATATTGATAGGTAAATGTTATGGCCTGGTTTGGCATCTTTCCTGTAAAGTAATAGTCAGATGTATTAAGACTGACCCCTGCATCCTCTGCAGAGATGACGCCCATACCGTCCAGGTCCGTGATTCCTCCGTCAGTCAGTTCCGCTGATTCAAGCAGATAGGAATTAATGACTGCCGGTTCAATGACATAGCCGGATTCCACCGGAAGGGTCCTGCTCTCCGGTGCTTTAATCTGATTGCCTTCCATATCCACGTACCGCACCGTGATTTGGAATTTTTTCGCCGGGTCAGGTTCATAACGATAAGCCGCTGTCAGGCTGTCATTGGGCATGCTGCCCCTTACCGCATTGGTGGATGTGTTGATGCTGGCCCCGCCCTCTTCCATGGTGCCCTGTCCGCTTGCCTCGCCGTATTTGCGGACTTTATTGTTCTTTAAGAGCACGGACTTAAACCGGTATCCCGGTATATCCCTTCTGTAGGTTGCGGAAATAGGATTGTTGGCCATCTGTGTACTTTCCCAGGATGATTCGAAGAATTTCCTTAAATCAGGATCCTCATAATCAGCCGGCCATCCGCTGCTTCCATCCGCCTCATCCCTTGCCGTGTTAAAGTCCCTGTAATGTTCTACCCTGAATGTATAGGGAGTTGTCTCATTACTTTTCCACACCGCGTTGTAGGTTGTCACGGAATCATACGGGAAGGCATACGGGAGTGTCTCCACCCGGTTGCCGCTGGTTCCATACCAGCCGTCAAATGTATAGCCGTCCCATGTAATACCGCTAAAATCCGGTACCTTTGGCCTTGCCCCGGACCCAAAGTCATCCGTGGGCAAACCTGCAAAGTTGGCGGAACTGGTCAGGGGACTGCCTGCCTGCCCGCTTGCCACAAACAGATTGCCCTCCATGGCCCCGCCGGATGCCACACCGCTATAGCTGGAAAGCTGTACTCCCGGCCCATTCTGAGGATTGAACTTAATCTTAACCAAATCCCCAAAATCAACCGCATACGCCGGGTGTCCCGGGACAGCCATGGAAAATACCATGACTGCCGCCAGCATCCCTGCCAGCTTTGATTTTATATTATATCTCTTTCTCATCCGGTTCCTCCTACTGAATCCATACACCGTCGGCGTCTGTCCGGTATCCGTCCGGTGTTATTTCATTCTTATACATGGCGCCTAAGGGACGTCCTGCGCCGCCTCCATAGGTCCACCGCTGTCTGACGGGGTCATAGGCATATACGCCCGCCCCTACAGGGGAAAAGTAGTACCATTTCCCGTCTATCTTCCTCCAGCCCTGGGCCATCACGCCACTGGCCGGATCCAGGTAATACCAGTTGCCGTCTCCTGTATCCAGTCTCCAGCCTGTCATCATTTTCCCGTAAGGTAATTCAGTCTCCGTGTTGCAGTAATACCAGTTTCCTGCCATATCACGGATCCAGCCAGTCTGCATGATACCCTTATCGTCAAAATAATACCAGCCGCTGTCTTCCTGTCCGGCTCCTTCAGGATAATAAAGCTTGGCCCACATGCCGCTCAGGCGTGTTCCTCCGTTGAGCACGAAACTCAACTGTCTCTCACCGGACGGCCCGGTGCTCTCCACCCAGTTGCCGTTGGTACCTATCTGATAGTTCAATGGCGCGGTTCCAGCAAATGGCGCCCTCTTACTTCCGCCTCCGCCGCCGCCTCCACCTTTGCTGCCGCCTTTGTTCCCGCTTTCCTGAAGGTCGTCGTAGTGGTCATACCGTCCATCCAGCAGTTCCTTGTACGGAGCCGTCCTATCCTTCAGCTCGCGCAGGGCTTCCTCCAGCTGGCCGATGGTTGCCTTGGGTTCTTCACGGTCCAGGACTTCCAGCGCCGCCTCAATGTACTCCTTCAGCTTCTTGCTCTCGCCCTGCTTCAGGAAATGGTCATCGCTTATGCCGATGGACTCCCGGATAGCCTCCTCCAGCTCCCTGCGGACATCGTCTAATTCTTTCTCATTGTTATCATAATATGCGTATACATAGGTCTTGCGGGTTATCTTGCGGTCCGGTTCAAACTCCCTGTAACGGTCCTGGCGGTAACTCCAGCCCAGATAGCTGTACTCCGCCCCTGCCGGGCTGATGAAATAGTCAAGCTGCGCTTCCAGTCCCCCATACTCTGACTCATAATAGGAATCTGCCGGGGACTCCTCCCTGCGCACCTTGAACCAGTAGCGGTAGATATCCGGGGCCGTGTTATTGAGGAAATACACCCGGTACGCGCGGTTATACACCATTATGTACCGCCGTCCTTCCGTGGCAGTGAAGGTGAACAGGCCGCCCGTTTCTTCCGGTTCATAATCCATAGGCACCAGGCTTACCACCATTTCCGTATCCGGGTCCCCGCTGATTTCATACAGCTGGTAGTCCATCATATCCACATCCTGCCTGCCTAACTGCACATACGTATTGAAGGATGCCTCCGATGCGCTTGCACGGTTAACCTTCCTGCCGTTCACATATCTTTCGATGGAAACGTCCAGACCCCAGGCCGCCTTGTAGGATGCTTCATGGTCCGTATCGTAGCTGCCTCCCATCTTGATGGCATTGGATTCCGATGCGCGTACGCTGTTCTTTCTATATACCACCTTATAGGTCACGTCCGCATGGTTTACGTCCAGCAGCTCCCGGTCCGCGTCCGTGGTAAGCTCATCCTCCAGAATCGGTATCTCTCCCGGATCCAGGGCCAGTTCCTCACGGCTGCCTCCCCGTACCTCGTCCACCACAGTGGCGTTGCTTGGGGTTGCCGCCCGTTCATATACTGCTGTCAGGACCAGGTTCGTATCCGGCATGGTGAAGCTGGCTTCCCTGGAATTAATCCTGTTTTCCATACCTTCAACCGAGCCGATGATGAACTTCCAGTGGGAGAAGGGACGGTTTTCATCGTTAACTGCTTCCGCCTTGATTTTCACTAAATCGCCTTTGTGGGCCTCTTCATAACGTTCTTCCCCTACGGCTTCATCCCCCACGCTTACCACCTCGCCGTTCAGTGTTTCGATGATGTAGGCCGGAAGTTCCAGGTCGCCGCCCGGATCCGTAGTGATGACGCTGCCATCTTCCAGGCAGCTTTCCGCAGTGACTGCGCTTAGGCCTTTTGGACGGGCCACCACCGTATACTCCTTGTTATAGTCAAGACCGCCAAAGCTTACGCTTCCCGGGTTGCCTGACCCCCCCTGCCATCCGCCTGCGCCGGTCTGGGGCGTGGTTACCACATGGCCGCTGCTGTCCAGTACCGCATAATCCGATGCCGGGTCCGCCGGCCGGATAATCAGCCTCGTCTTACCCTCGTCTTCTTCGTCATATAGGATCTTATAGTTGGTATCCACCACCGGTGTCAATACCTCCACACCGTTGCTGAGCGTACCTTCCACATCCCCAATCATGTTTCCGGTCTGTACCGTTGTCTGTCCGGTTGCCTCGTATACCAGATAACGCATGCCGGGATACAGGTTGTCAAATACGGTGCGGCTTGTAAGTATGTTGCCCTTGTTGACTGCCAGCACCTTACCATCAAGGTCCGTAAGGATATATTTATACCCCTGTGTGGTGCCGAATACCGTGATGCGTCCCTTGCCCTGGCTGTTAAGTCCTGCTGCCGGTTCCGGGTCCGTCACCTCCGTGCCGAAGATGGCCGGGTCCGGATAGAACTGGATAGTATAGGTCTGGCCGTTTACCAGGTCCATATCACCGTCCACCGGTTCGCCCTGTACATACCAGTCATCCACCAGATAGTTTACCTCCGGTGTATAGGAAGGAAGGCTTGCCGTAATGTCCCCCCATTTCTTATCAAAGGTGGTGCGCAGGGTCAGGGGCTGCCCTGCATCAATGGAACCATGGCTGCCTGCTGCAAAACTGATATTGATCCAGGCATCCGGATTCTCTTCAAAATAGGCGGTTATGGTTGCCGAAGCCGCGAACCGGTAATCCTGGGGCAGGATTGTTTCCCCGTTGTCCAGGATCCCGTTTCCATCCGTGTCAATAAACCAGCCTCCGAAGCGGTAATAATTGTTCACCGGCCGGGTTTCCGGCATAAGCCGCCGTTCCTTTATGGCAGCCAAGGTATAGGACTGCTCCTGCCCCGCAGACGAACCGTCGTCCAACAGTACGCTGGCCTTAAATCTTCCGCCTGACAATGCCTGCACATCCTGGGATATGCTGCTTCCTCCCTGCAGGGTTCCGTTTGCGCCGGGCTTATATGTGATATCTCCCCACAGCGCCGGGATCCTGTCATGTTTATACGTAATTGTGACTTCATCATTGGGCATGATTCCGGACCAGTCATTGCCGCCAAACTGTATCTGTGAATCCGCCGGCCTGACCGTGTGTGATTCCAGGCTGTATCCATACTGCTCCCGGTATACGCCTTGCACATCGCTGTCCGCTGCATAAGGTCCTGAATTCTCAGGAGGTATGATGTCCTTTAAGCGGCTGTCCGCGGTCCCGTTGTCTTCATATTTGACAGTTATCCCATATCCCTGGATGGATGATTCATACAGGTAGACAAGGCGCACCGGCTGGTTGGGCATGATGCCGCTGAACATTAAGCTTTCATCAAAATCCCCTCGCACGCCGTTTACCAGGCCGTCCGCCAGTTCGCCTGCCTCATCTCCCAGGTCGAACCGGTAACCGATGCACTGATAGCCGTAAACCTGTGCGGGCTGGGCAGTGATTTCATTTTCCGGATAGTACAGACCTGGCTGGGCAGCAGATACCGTGGTCCCGTTATTGGTTTCATGCAGGACCTCGAACAGGGACCTGGCATTGGGGTCATCATATCTCACTTTGTAGCTGTAGCGTATGGTTGCATCCTGCCCCGGCATCTTTCCGTTAAACGTGCCTGCACCGTCAAACTGGCCTATGGGCACTGATGTACCGCTGAAGTTATATTCCGACGGGGTTGTGCTGGAATCATCCCTGCTCCAGTCATATCCCCTGACCGTTTTTTTCTCCTCCAGAATCGGCGCTTCCACGCTATAGGCGCTGTCCAGGGTATTTGTATCAAACATGATGTCCCCTGAGACATTGGAATGCTCTACCGTATAATTAAACTTAACACTGGGGTCCGCCTCAAATATTGCATAGTAGGTTACAGGCGTCTCCGGGTAAACAGCCGGCAGCCTGTCGATAAACTGGGGATTGTCCCAGTCATTTACCGAACTCCAGCCTTTAAATATGTAACCATACCGTGTAGTTGTCGGAAGCAGTGAATTGACCGGATTCCCGGCAGTACCGACCAGGGTCTCTGGTTCCGGTGTCCCTCCGTTGCTGTTGAATATGATTTGTGACCCCACCTTTTGGTATTCATAATTCACTGCCACATCCTGGTTGGGCATGGTTCCCGTAATCCTGCCAAAGTCTGCCGACCCCGGCGTCAGGTCTGCCGTCAGGGACGGCGGTGTCCCCTGTTCAATGACCACGTTGGACAGCTCGTATCCCGTGATTGCCGGCCCAGGCGCAATATCCACCGGTTCTCCCGAGCCCTTGGAAACCGGGGGAATCGGGGTAACGCCGGGAATGGAACCGCCTGTCTGTGCATCTTTCACAACAAAGCTGATTTGAAGCCCGTTCCGTTTGATTACTGCATTTTTATCATTTCCCGTTCCTGCACCAGGCAGGTTCCTTGTTCCCACTGACACATACACACCGGTGCCGTCAGCTTTTGCCTGGTCTGCGAAAAAATTATCCGCAAAGGGGCTTGGAGCCGTATCCACGCCGCTCCCTGACAAGGGCACCGCTATTTTTATCTCCTGTCCGGTTTCCGTGGAGATTCCTCCCGGAGAGGCAGCCGGCTGCCGGGCCGTGGTGACCCCAATCCTTGAAGCGTTCAGGTCGCCTGTCACTGTAATGGTCCGTCCTGTTTCCAGATATATATTGGCCTTGGCGCCTGAGGAGGTTGTGTTGTCCTCTATCATAACATCATTGAGCACATCAAACCTTCCCGTGCTGTTAAAGTAAACAGCGCCCTTTCCTTCTGACAGGTTTCCGGATACCTTGCCGTAGTTCATGGAGAGGGCCGCGCTTCCCGTTACATTGAGGGCGCTGCCCTGGCTTGCGCTGTCCCCATGACAGTTCCTAAGTTCCGCCCCGCTGTTTATCTCTATCCGGCCAGAACCTGCTGATACAAGTGGATTGCTGCTTACATTGCCGTTGCCGTCCAAAACAAGGTCCGTCAGTTTCAGGGTTGCCCCTGTCACGTCAAAAATCGGCCCGGTATAGGAACCGGCGCGTCTCAATGTCTTGATATAATCCGCATCCTCGTTGGTAGGGTTGCCGTTCCTGTCATAATCCGTACTGGCTATGGTGATATCCTTACTGGAACCGGAGACCGTAATGGGGGCCGTAATATCCGGATAATCCATGATATAGATGTATCCTTTCTTATTCCCTATCTGCCCCATGGCATATTCGATTGTTTTAAAGGGACTGCTGTAGGTGCCGTCGGCAGCAGTTGAATCCACCCCGGATTCTGATACGTAGTAAGACGTGTCCCTGATTGCAAATGCAACCCGTTTATGTACCATCTCATATGGATGAAGCTGGAAATGCCAGGAATAGGCCATACCGGAGTCAGTCCCGCTCAGGGAATCCCCGCCGCCTTCATTAAATACATTGCCTCCCCAGCTGCTATAGTGTCCAATCCACCTTGTAGTTGGGGGTGTAACACCAAGACTGCTGTCATTAGTGATACAGTCAAAGGTGGTTTTCACATACTGATTCACCATATGGAAACCCCGGTTATTTTTATAAACCGTAGCATAATCATCTTCCCTGCTACCGCCAATCATGACGTCCGTGCCTGTTCCCAGTTTTACGGACCTGCCCGTGGTTCCGCCCTGACCAGTCTTGTCGTAGACATAATAATCTACAAACACATATTTATTGTCCGGGCTTGACGAAAGGGCAATCTTTAATTCAATTCCCATATTGGTCAAATCTTCCACCGCGCCATTGGCATTTCCATTGGCCTTATATTTTGTTCCGTTATCTACCTGGATATAGGTGGCGTACCCCTGCCAGCTATAAGAAGTCTTAATACCGCTTGTGCTATACCCTGTCTGTCCTGCCTGCAGACCGCACAGGTCGAAACGGTATGAGTTACCGGAGGGATTTTCCCCGGTTCCGCCTCTTGGTCCAATCCATGCATAAGCCGTTCCCTCGCTGGCTCCATTTCCCAGATTCTCATTGGGAAGCTCCGTGGAGGCATATGCAACCATTGCCAGATGTGACGACCCAAGTCCCACAATCAGGCAGATTGTTAAAATCAAGGAAACAAAACGTTTCCATATCTGATATAATTCTTTATTCATTACTCACATTGTCTCCTCACATTAAAAATTCAGCCGTTCTTCCCCCGGCAATCCGTCAAGCAGTGGTTCCATATTACTCCCTGCAATCAGACCGCCCGCATATTTATCTTCCTTATTATCAGAATCATAATGATAGAATCCGGTTCCTTCTTCCCCCTTATGCCATCTTGGCTTAAACTCGTCATCTACCCTGGCCGCAAACCGGCTGTTTATGATTATAAGCCATCCCCCGTCTTTATCCCTAACAACCTTTTTATTTCCAGTGATGATCTTTCCATTGGTATTGACCACCCTGTAAGAATTTTCATTCTCCCTGACCACGCCGTAACCATATTCCTCATCTGCTTCCAGCCTAAGTCCGTTTATATAGTAGGAATCCTTTACCCTCTTGAGGCGGTTGCGGTTTCCGTAGGCAACACCATCGCTTTTAAACCCAAAGGTGTACACCCCGTCCTCCAGCTCGACCTTCAGCTCATTTCCGGTCTGCATGGAGCCGTCATTCAGCTCGTCCGGGGAAAAGAAATAAAGGTCCGCCTTCTCAATACCATATATATTCCCCTCTATGAAATCCTCCGATGACCATGCGTCCATGTCATACTGGGCCACAAATGTACTGCGGGTGTCAAAGAGAACAAACCCTGTCTGCATCCTGCCAAGCCCGTCAAACGCATAATAACGGTCATTTACTTTCTTTATCTTATTCTGATATATCTTTCCATTCTGGTCCGTGCGCCACCAGCTGTACTCCCCGTCATCAGAGTCATCCTGTATCAGATTGTCCGACGGATACATCCAGAACCAGGAGTTTCTCAAAAGGCTTCCGCCGTCATATCCCGCAAAGAACTTAGCCGGCACATCGCTGGTGGGGTTGCTCTTATCCGCATTGCTGACGCTCGCCACCTTGGTCCACCAGGGAAGCATGATTCCATACTCGTCAAAGCCGTATATGCTGCCGTCAATATTCTTTTGCACTAGACGGCCGCCATTGCTTTTCACCTTCTTGGAGCGGTTGTTAAAATACAGCCACACCTGGTCATATTCGTCATAATCCCTGCCGCTGATGTCACTGGACAGGTCCTCAAGTCCCCTTATCTCCAGCTGCGAATAATCCAGCCAGCTCTCAGTCTTTAAGGCGCCGTCCGCATCCGCATAGTACACGCCTTCCTCCAGTGGATTGTCATCCTCGTCCAGCTGATTCCCATCCTCGTCAAACCATCCGGTCAGCATGCGGCCGCTTTCATCAAATATGTAACTCCTGCCATCCACGGTCCTTTTAAAAGAAGATGCGGTGCCGCGGTACGCCTTACCGTTGGCGCCAAAATAATACCACCCGGCCTCATGTCCATCCTCATCCGCCTCATCCGCCAGGACCCATGTGTTTTCAGCCCGCGCCCCATCCTCAAACACATAATACAGGCTGTTTCCCTGTTCAATGAAACAATCCCTCATCATGATTCCCTGGCCGCCCAGATAGAACCAGGAATCCCTGGACTGCTTCCATGTATTTTGCAGCGGCTCATCATTCTCATCTAAATATCTCCACTCCTCACCTTGGCTCATCCATCCCTCGACCGCATAGGCGGTCACTGTCTGCAATTTAGTCATTGCAAAAGCCGTAACGGCCAGGGCGCCGGCAATAAGCATGATTCTCCTTTTCTTCATCCTGCTATCCTTCCAATCTTTATTTTAAATATTTATATTGAACCCTTTATCAGGGATAGTTTTACTCCTCTAAATACACGTATTTATTTTTCCTGCCGTAAAGGACCGCCTCTTCGTGGGTATCAAAATAGATGTCCAGCTGGTTTCCCTTTACCGCCTTCCCGGTATCCTCCACCGTGTAAACCACGCCATCAATTACAATCCGGGTGCCAAGCAAAATCACGGACGGGTCCGCGGCAACGGTATGGGCTGCCTTGGGTACGGTTTCCGTCTTGGTAAGAATTTCCTTCTTTTCCCCGCAGCACAGTGAACAGCTGCAATAGCCCGTGACCTGGAACTCCCCCAGATAATCCATTCCTTCTGAAGGCCCATCGGAATGTCTGTATACAGGACAGGTTTTCCGCCCGAACTGCTTTGCTTCCTCATAACTGGCAAAATAAATCCGCAGCTTCTCCCTGGCCCCCTCCTCCACCTTATCCTCAATCACATAGGAATCCCCATCAATCAGGACCGTATCCCCTATTTTGAAAACAGACAGTACGCCAGCCGCCGTACGCCCGTTAACAGGAACCGCACCGGAATACGTCAAATCCTTCCCATCCGAACTATAGGCAGTCACCTCAAGCTCCCCCAGATACGTAAACTCCGGTTGGGATACGGCCTGGACCACTGCCCGGGACGGTGCCTGAGGCGGGTTTAAATCCATCGCCTCCACCGGATACGGATTGTTAATGGTTCCCGCTCCCCCCGGATTCGTCCAGGCCTGTCCTGCACCTACCGTATAGAGCTGGGCCAATGTAAATCCGGCCGCCAGGACAGCGGGACCGCAGCCCAGGAGGAATGGCCTGAGATATTTCCTCATCATATTATGCCTTTGACAGGATTTCCTGAATTCCGTCACCCTGTATTCATGAATGTTATCTGTCATCCCCACGCCCCCTGAGCATCACAAATTATTATGCATGGAATCCGAATCCATATCTTTCTGCGTTAAAAACTTCCATGTGCTGCCTCCTAAACTTTTATCCCAGGTAATATCGCAGTATCTCCACTCTCCGTCAATCCAGGTCCTGTTCCATGCATGGTTTCCGGCATATACAGGTTCACATATCAGGCCCGCGTTCCTGCACAGCATCAGATAGGCGGATACATATCCCCAACACACAGCGCTGCCGTTCATGACCGCATCATAGATGGTCCTGTTTTCCAGTGTCTGGTCATAGGAGACATTATCGTAGACCCAATTATAAAAATATTCAGCTTTTTCCCTGTCCCCCAATGTCCTGCAGGCCTTAACCACACCGGAGAGCCTGTCCTGTACCTGTCTGTGTTCTGATACTGCCTTTTCCGGGTTCCCACATGAAACATAGATGGCATACTTCCCATTTTCATCAAATGAATACAGCGTCACTTCTTCTTTTCCCAGATATAGGTACCGGTAATAATATCTGCCAAAGGAAAATGCCTCCTCCTCAGAATCAAAAACAATACCGGTTTTTATAAAACCGCCAATCTTCCCCCCTTCTTTAAGTGCATCCATCACAGCTTCCCCAAGGTTTTCAAATCCCGTATTCCGGCTGGTCATCTGACTGGCTGACCGGCCGGAGACTGCCTGGCCAGCAGATGATTCCGGCTGCTGC
>PPYE01681337.1_pt1 | contig 17733 bp, 9 predicted proteins | sample 1559881 | NCBI WGS metagenome assembly PPYE01 (sample SAMN08240022, study PRJNA423297) | Human gut metagenome, whole genome shotgun sequencing project. | reverse complement strand
TTATTCCTTGACTTATTCCTTGACTTATTCCTTGCTCAATTCCTTTATTAATTGCTGTATCTAATATTGTACACATAGTAACCTCTCCTTCCTCATTTTTCTTTACATCCAATTGCAAAAATCTTTCGTCTTCTGCAAAAATCCTCATAAATTTTAACATTTCATCCACATGTTTGATTGGTTTATGATTTTCAATTGTTTTATAACCTTTTCTTCGTTTTACAAAATAATCCGCAATAATTCCAAAGTCACTTTGAAACATTTTTATTTGTTCTTCTGTCAGATATGCTATGTCAAATACATTCAATTTATAATTTTGAAACAGCTCCTCATTCACACTTTCTTGATTGATAACTTCTCTTAGTTCTTTATCATCTTTCCATTGATTATCTCCAAAATGTAAGATCAGTGTTATTACTTTACAAAATTCTTTTGCACCTTTCTTTAACATCTGAGAACGATAACTTGCTCCATCGTATGCAATTACACGTAGTGGCATCTTTTTATCTTTGATTGTCTGATTTTCAATTCCAAATAATACCTTGAAACCTTTTTTATTATTCCATTCTTTCAAAGTATCTCTCTCTTCTTCATGAAGCACATCATCTGATGCTTTATATTGTGACCGTATATTTGTTGTCCGTAGTTCCTCTGGTTTAACTACCTCTTCTCCTTGATAAACTAATACATTGATAATATCTGCAAATACATCTGGATAATCTTCCAATAACTTTTCAATCTTATCCTTTTCTCCCATTCCTGACTCCTTGTTTGTAAACTATCATTTGGTTATCTTATCTGCAGAACTGCATATTCATAGAATTTCTCTGAATCGAATTACAATTATATAGAACTTCTTTGACTTTAATCTAGATTATTGATGTTTATAGTTTACATTAATTTACAAATATTGGCAAGTATTTTTTACAGTTTATTCCACATATTTTATTTATTATTAGTATACTGCACTTATTTCATATTTTCAATACTTCTTTTAGAAGCACTAATAACAGAAGAGCCATCCGGCGAGCATAAATTCTCTGGCGGATGGCTCCTATTCTTATTTATTTTTTCTCATATACATATCAAAGACTATTACAATCTACTGCTGAAACGCATTCAAAAGATTAGGGATCATCTGTTTCTTACGTGACATAACTCCAGGAAGAATTGCAACTTTATCTTCTGGTGTTACACCAAATCCGCGTTCGATCACTCCCTCAGCTTCTGGTCCGCAGATCAGCAGATGTGTTGTTTCCTCTAAGATGTTTGTTAGCATAAAGAATACGTAATCAAGTCCCTGTTCTTCTTTCACAGAATCCATATATTCAAGGATTGATGCTTTGATATCATCTAATTCTCCCTGATCCATGGATGTGATCTGTCCAACACCAAAATCAATTGTATCGGCATTGAATTTCTTATAATCCATGTAGAAGATCTCGTTTGGAGTCTTACCACTTAAATCACTTCCTGCACGGAACATTGCTTTGGCATATTCTTCTACATCAATTCCTGCGATCTGTGCTAATTCTCTCGCGATCTGTTCGTCCACTGGTGTACATGTTGGAGAACGGAACATTAATGTATCAGAAAGAATTGCTGAACACATTAATCCTGCCATCTCTTTTGTAATCTCGATTCCCTGTTCACGGTACATCTGAGCAACGATCGTTCCTGTACATCCAACTGGCTGATTTCTGAAGTAAACTGGTGATACAGTTTCCACACTTCCGATTCTGTGGTGGTCGATGATCTCCATGATCTCACATTCTTCTAATCCTTCGACTGCCTGTGATACCTCATTATGGTCAACTAAGATTACCTGTTTCTTGTTGAATTCTAAGATACGACGTCTGGAAATAAATCCTACAAATTCGTTATCTGCATTCAATACAGGGAAGTAACGGAAACGTTTCTTTGTCATCTCTTCTTTGACATCATCTACAAAATCTGTTTCATTGAAAGATACGATCGTATCTGTTGCCATGATATAAGATACTGGCATTGCCTGGCAGATCAAACGGCTTGCTGTAAATGTATCATATGGTGTTGTGATGATTCTGCAGTTCTTTTCCTTTGCAAGTTCTAATACTTTATCAGTAACTTCTGTACCCATGCATACTACAACACACTGTACTCCTGTCTGGATCGCACCAATCTGTGCATCTTCACGGTTTGCAACGATCACTGTATCTTTAGCTGTTACAAATTCTTCCATTGTATCAACACTTGCGGCAGATACTGTTAACTTACCTTCTGTGATATATCCTTCGATATCTCCTGCCTGAAGTGTTCCATCTAATGTTTCTACAACATTTTTATATGGTGTTTTTGCTTTGGCAAGGATTTCATTGTCATAAACATCCATATCTGCTTTCAACACATCACTGATGGATACCAGACCGATCATTTTCTTTCCATCTAATACTGGAAGAGACACGATCTTCTCTGTCTGCATCATTTCACGTGCAGATTTCAGGGAATCTGTCGCTTTTGCACCTTTAACTAGATTTAAATTTACGTCTTTTAATCTTGGTCTTACATCACTAACATATTTTGGATCTTTAATTCCAAATGTATCCAATACATATCTTGTTTCGCCGTTGATATTACCGGCACGATATGCTTCGTATCCATTTCCTTCCACTTGATTCTTTAAGTTTGCGTATGCGATCGCAGAACAGATGGAATCTGTATCTGGATTGCGATGTCCAATGACATATACTTTTTTCATTGTTCCTCCTTCTTTCTTGGCAGCCGTATTATGAATGTCGTATACTCATTCTGGCTTTTTGCTTTGATAGTTCCATCATGAAGCTCTATGATCTCCTTCGCGATCGCAAGTCCAAGACCTGCCCCGCCAGTTTCAGAAGATCTTGCTTCATCTAATCTGTAAAATTTCTCAAACAGGTTATTTAATTGATGTTCTGGTATAGTCTTTCCCTGATTCCTGACTAAAATCTCTGCGTTATCTCCATCGATCATTCCATAAACCTCGATGAGAGAATTCGGATAACAATACGATACTGCATTCCTTAACAGATTCTCAAAAACCCTGGCAAGCCTGTCCGGATCACCATAAATTAATATTTTATCATCTACCTCTATCTTCCACTCTAATCCTTTCTGCTTAAATACCGCAGCAAAAGAATCCATCACCTGTTCAAGCAGAACATAAAGATAAAATTCCTTTTTGTCCAAGGTAATATTCTGAAGATTATACCTTGTAATTTCAAAGAACTCATTGATCAGTTCTCCAAGACGTTTCGCTTTCTCAAGAGAAATTCCTATATACTTAGCTCTTTGTTCTTCCGACATATCCGGCGATTCATTTAACAATGATAAATATGCAATGATCGACGTCAACGGTGTCTTCAGATCATGAGCAAGATAGACGATGATATCATTCTTTCTCTGCTCACTTTCTTCTGCAATCCGCCTCTGTTCTTTCAACGTTCCTTTGATCTCATTTAATTTATTTTCCAAAGGATTCAACTCTGGTGGGAGCAATATGCGGTCTTTGGATTCATTTAAGATCATCTGGATCCCGCCTTCAACCTGTCTTAGGTATGTCGTGAATTTTGACATACCCAGATAAAAGCTTAACAAAAGCAGCACAAAAAATCCAGCACCAATGATCATTGTTTTATTTTGTACAAAGATCAGACGATATACACGGATCGCTTCCAGCTCATCCATCCCGATCCGTTCAAATATATAAACGACCGTTTTGGCAAATGGATCCTGAAATACACCATCTACAAATATATCAAGTACAAAATATCCGATACATGCAACGATCAAACTGATTCCAAATGTCTGTAGTATGATCCTTATCTTTAAACTTCTGTATTTACTCCTCAACTTTGTATCCAACTCCCCAGACTGTCTTGATCAATTCTTTGTGTCCCATGACCTCTCCCAGCTTCTCACGGAGATGTCTGATATGTACCATAACTGTATTATTGTTGTTCTTAAAATACTTTTCTTTCCATACCTGCTCAAAAAGATTCTCTGAGCTTATAACCTTCCCGCGGTTCTGTGTCAGAATCCATAAAATTGAAAATTCTAGCGGTGTCAATGTAATTTCTTCTTCTCCATAAGTACACTGGTGTGTTGCACGATTTAAGATAAGACCTGCGATCTCCAGTGTATCTTCCTGATTCATACCGCTTCCATCGTTGTATCTTGTAAATCTTCGAAGCTGTGCCTTCACTCTTGCCATCAATTCCAACGGCTCAAATGGTTTCTCAATATAATCATCAGCTCCCAATGTCAATCCATTGATCTTATCCATGGAAGATACTTTCGCTGTCAGCATGATCACAGGGAAATTGTGTGTTAAACGGATCTGTTTTAAAATCTCAAATCCATCAATATCTGGCAGCATCACATCAAGGATCGCCAGATCAATATTCTCATGTTCTACACACGCCAAGGCATCCTTTCCATTGTAAAATTTATGTACATTATAATTTTCATTCTTTAAATATAATTCAATAAAGTCAGCAATCTCTTTCTCGTCATCTACTACTAATACAGTTGACTGTCTCATTCGCTTCCTCCTTACTCTTTACCACCCTGAATCACATGAAATCTTGCTTCTTGGCTTTCTTCTTCCAATTCTGTTCTCGTATGTCCCTTGAGACTATATAATGGTACAGTTTTATAAAGCGTACGGATCAATTCACAAAGGATCCTTTGATGTTCTTTATCTTCTTCGTCCAGAAGATTCACATACGCAGATGTAATCTCTTCATAAGTCAATCCATTTTGAATCTTAACAACCAGTGATTTTACGATCATCATAACCTTATACTGATCATTCTCGATATTCTTCATCACAAAATCATATAATTCTGGGATTCCATCCCAGCCTCCAATTCCATTGCCTAGTGCCAGATTCTTATATTCATCTTCACTGTAACGTTTCCATGATAGATCTTCCCTAAGGCTCCACTGAATAAATACTTCGTTACGATTTTCTACCTCACGGCTTGCCAGTAACAGTCTTGAATTCATCTGATTTCTTAATAAGATTCCTGATTGCCAGAATACAATACGGAGTAATATAAATTCTTCCAACTCATCATAAGTCAGCTCTGGGAACATCTCTTCCTGGATCATCTGGCAACACTCATAAATATCTAAAATACCATATAAAAACAACATTCCAAAGAGAATATTCTCAAGTCTGGTACCCTCTTCTAACTCTTCCTGAACTCTGCGGCTTTTCAGAGAGAAGAAAAAATTATCCTTTGCTTCCATATTCAATAAGATCGTATCGTCTTCATATGAGAGAAATCCAAGAAAATGTAACTGTTCAATCTCTCTTGCATACATCTCAGCGATCAGGCTCTCACCTTCCATATCCCAGCATTGCAACAAAAATTCGATTGCTTCCTGCTGTAATAACTTAGTGATCAATTGTGGCATATCATAAAATTTCTCTGCTATCTTCTCTGACAGAGATACCTCACTTTCATCCTCATGAAACGCAATATTGATTCGTTCCGATAAAACCATCAGGTTGACTCTTGGATTGGTCGCAAGTTCTTCTATATAAGTTCGTTTTGATTCTTCAATTCTTGCCATCGCCCGATTCCTCCTTTGTCTTAATCTTATAAAGTATATCTTATCGAGCTTCTTCCGTCCAGTGGAACAGGCATAAAGAGTCGTCTAAAATAATTCTTTAATTCGGTTTATATTCTCTTTTGTGACACGGTATCCCATATCATACGTTTGTTTTAATACATCAATGTCTTTCTCTAAACTATCGATTGTATACTCTGGTCTTAGGATCACTGCCTTTCCTTCCCTCTCTAACTGCTCACAATATCTAACTGTTTTATTATATCTTATATGACGATTTAACAGCAGTTCCGGTAAATGTGGATATTTTCTCTTGAGAAGTTTTGCCGCAGCTTTGTTGCTCTTGCTTAATTCTTTTCTATACCCTTCTGGCCTTGTCAGTACGATCAGATTCTTCTCATTCCCATCTTCTATTGATCGTCTGATCGGAATCGGATCTGCAATTCCACCATCATAATAAGGCTTTCCATCTACTTTGATCGTTGGAAATACAAACGGGATCGCACAAGTTGCTCGAAGCATCGTACACTTCTTATCCAGTTTCATTCCATCTTTATATTCTGCCTTCCCTGTCCATGCATTTGTCACACCGACCTTGATCGTTCCTTTGTATTCATTGAATGTCTTCCAGTCAAATGGATACAGTTTGTTTGGGATCGTGTCATATACGAAATCCAGTCCAAAAAGACTTCTATCTTTCAATAGATTCCTCGCTCCCATGTATCTTTTATCATTCCTGTGGTTCATCAGGATCTTTAAATTTCTTTCCTTTTGTTTGGATATATAGGAAAAACCATCACAGATTCCCGCAGATACTCCGATCATATAAGGAAACATGATATCTTCATCCAACAGTGCATCCATCACTCCTGCACTAAAGATTGGGCGAAATGTTCCTCCTTCTAAAATAATACCAGGCATCTTTATGCCCTCCTCATCTTCTTATGTTTCGTAAACTTGTCTTATGTTGTGTCATGTGAGTTCTATAGACACTTGTTTTTTATTATATCACGTTTCGATTCTCCATTGTTACATTTTGTCAAAGATTTTCTTAAGAGATTTCGAAATTTTTGTGAATAAAATAGATATCGCTTCCTTTCATTTATTTCAAATTGGTCTGTAACGTATGGATCAATTCCTCAATAACAATTGGTTTGGATAAAAATCCATCCATACCACATTCCAGTGCTTTCTTTCTATCTTCATCAAAAGCATTGGCAGTCATAGCAAGGATCGTAATTTCTGCCAGTGCTGGATCATCCAGTGCACGGATCTGCTTTGCAGCCTCATATCCATTCATTACAGGCATCTGAATATCCATAAGTACAAGCTCATAATCGCCTGGTGCTGAATTCCTGATCTTCTCCACTGCCTCTGCTCCATCTTCTGCTGTATCAACCTGGAATCCATATTCATTAAGAATCGCCATCGCAATCTCACTGTTTAATTCATTATCTTCTACAAGCAGAATACTTCTGCCTCTGAAATCTAAACTTACTGCCGGAAGAATATCATCATCCGTCCTATCCTGCTTCTGACCGATCGCTGTCATCAAAGTATCTCTGATGTCTGACATGAATATAGGTTTCGCACAAAATGCATTGACTCCTGCTGCTCTTGCTTCCGCTTCGATCTCTGACCAGTCGTAAGCAGTCAGGATAATGATCGGTGTATCATCACCAAGACTACGGATCTGTCGGGTAACTTCAATACCATTCATATCTGGCAAGCGCCAATCGATGATATAGGCATGGAATGCATCACCCAGCTCTATAGACTGCCTTGCACGGAGAACCGCCTCCTTACCAGAAAGTGTCCATTCCGAACGCATTCCAACTTTTGCAAGCATCTTTGTCACGCTGTCACAGGTATTAAAATCATCATCTATCACCAATGCCTTAAGACCTTCCAACGCTGCGATCTTCTCTACACGATGATGCTTAGACTGGGTCCGCAACGGCAGTCGTACAATAAATTCCGTACCTTTGCCCTGTTCTGTCTGGATCTCAATATTTCCGCCCATCATATCCACGATATTCTTGGTAATGGCCATGCCCAGTCCTGTACCTTGAGTCCTGCTGACTGTAGAACTTCTCTCCCGCTCAAAAGGAGAAAAAAGTTTCTGTACAAAATCCTCACTCATACCGATTCCGTTATCCTTTACCCGGATCTCATATAACTGACGCTCTCGCTGTGTTCCCGGATATTGTTTCAACCGAACAGAAATCATTCCGCCTGCAGGAGTAAACTTGATCGCATTGGACAAAAGATTCAGCAGTATCTGGTTTAGCCGTGTCTTATCGCAATACACATCCTCATTCATAACATCCATGGCATCCATATAAAGTTCCAGCTGCTTCGCATGAATCTGTCCACTGATGATCGTCTTCAGATCATGAAGTACATCCGACAAACTAACCTCTGTCTCTTCCAGATGGATCTTGCCACTCTCAATACGACTCATATCCAGTATATCATTGATAAGTGATAACAGATGATTGCTGGACGAAAGGATCTTACCAAGATAATCTCTGACCATTTTCTTGTTATCAATGTTGCTCACAGCCAGTGTCGTAAACCCAATGATAGCGTTCATTGGCGTCCGGATATCATGAGACATGTTAGAAAGAAAAGTACTCTTTGCCTGGTTGGCATTCTCCGCAGCATGGACTGCATCAGAAAGTGCCTGATTCATTTTCTTGTCAGCAGTACGATCCGACATAACCAGTATATATTTCTTATCTCCGTTCACCTCACTACCCATTGCAACACTATGAAACCAGCGTCGTTCTCCTGTTTTCTGATGAACATACTCAAAATCCCATTCCTGCTGTTCATGAACCTGAATCTCCTTTAGATGATCCTTCTTCGGATCTTTCGTATCCTCAGAATGCAGTTCTCCTAAAACAGAAATATCTTTCCGAATCTGTTCTACGGTAATCCCCAACAGTTTTTCTACATTCGGACTGACATAATCTGCCTGATACGTTTTTGCATCCAACATTAAGAATACATCATCTACATTCATTGACAACTTTTGAAACATCTCATCCCTGTACAAGATCTCTGTGTCTTTTTTCTTCAGTCTTACACTGTTTTTTCGTAAAATAAATCCAATAAGGACTGCTGTAATACAAAGCACGACTGCACCCACAAGAAGCATCGTACTAAGTTGCAAAGTGTTCATACTGGCATTGACGATATCTGCCTGGACAAGTCCCAGAAATACCCAGTCCTGAATGCCTGATTTTTCATAAACAAGATAATAATCCTTTTCATCCAGATTTAGTAACATCGCACCTGTATGTCCCTCTTTAAATTTCTTCGAAATTTCAAGGATCTCTTTTTCGGAGATATCTGTATGTTCTCTCAAAATGCCAAAAAAGTTATACACGTTTCCCCATGACTCTAAAGAATGATCGATCACAACACGACCATCTGGATGAAGAACATAACTCTTTGCTTTTCCATTAAACGCAGAGATATCAAGTACATTTACTATATCAGCGTTTTCATAGGCAATAGCAATTGCATCATATTTAAATCCCTGATAACTTCCATGAGCCTTCGGGCTGGCAAAAACAAGCATCTGGGATTTTCCGGGAACTGCTGCATTGGTTATGATATCATTGCCTTTTTGAATCTCATCTTCAATATTTTCCTGTAATCCAAGATACCCTGTTTCACCTGTTGTCATCTTATAGTTACCGTCAGCTGATAGAAAATAAAAATATAAAAATCCCGCATCTTTCTGCGCTTTATCTATATAATCACGAATTTTGCTTTCACTTGGAGCATCTTGCAGATACTTACTCCACATATGAAGATACGTCAGATTCTTATTTGAGAGTTCCCTTAACATATTATCCGACTGATGGAAAACTTCTGTCAGATGAGAAACACTTTCCTCATAAACTGTTTTCGATACAAACTTAAAATATTGAGAAACAGCCAAAATAATTCCAAGAAAGAATGCAAGAAAGGCAATGATCCTTAATCGTTTTCTCTTGACGCTTTTCTCTTTGTTTATATTATGATTCTTAACATCCATTCTTCTCACCTCAGAGTCATATAGTCTTCAGGCTTTGCAAGAACGGCATCACCCTCTAAAACATATTTTATCCAGGTATCTTTCACCTCTCCATTAAATACCATGTTTTTACCTGCTGGATACGCTTCCATATGTTGTGATGTCGCAAGACAGGTTACAGTAAAGGTATCCTCATCCTGAACTGGTTTTTCATTCTTTGTAACTTTACTTAATGTATAACCATCCTCCGTTTCCTTGATCTCTACAGAAATACCACTGACCACAGGCAGAGAGCCACGGTTAAATGGATTGAAACCTCCCTGATAACCTTCTACAAAATTTCTGACCGTCTTTTTCAGCTCAGCCCCACTCATCTTCCGTTTGTAAGCTGAAAGATCATTTGGCATGATCATATTGCCAGCCATTTTTTCCGTATATCCTGCCTTGCGTACACTTCCTGTAAAGCTGTTTCCTGTTGCGATCAGCACATCCGTACCGTAGACGCCACGCAAAGTATTTGCCATAACAGAATACGCTTCATTCCCCCCGCTGGTATGAAAATGATTGGAATAAGCTTTCTTTGAATCGAGCACGATCTTCTCAGAATCAGATTTCTTCTTCAGAAGCTTTGTATTAAATGACTGGTAAGCCTGTTTGGCATCGTATTTTCCTGAAATCATCTTAGAGACTACATCTTGGGATACGTTGAAAAAGTCATTGGATGCGATTCGAATATACATATGATTTTCTTCGATCACAGGTCTGACATCTTTGAGATATTCTGTGAGATGTGTATCTACATCCTGACTATAGCTTAATATATCCTGACCATCATAAACGATCCGATTCTGTGCATCCTCTGACAGCATTACATTCAACACTTTCATTGCTTTCTGTCGGCGTGTTTCATCCTTTGTCAGGTTACGGTTCAGCGCCACCTGAAAATATGGTGTCGTCATCAGCCATTTTTCGCCGTTTTGTTGAAAGAATGGAAGAAATGTTGTATTAATGCCCTGATCCTGAAATATTTTTACACCAGAAGAACTGCCAAAGTACATAGCAAGCTTACCACTTTTATACATCTCCATCACTTTATCATAATCCATATTCAGATCATCTTTGCTCAACCCTGTATCCTGAATGAATTGCTCCATACGTTCAAAAGCCTCCGGCCAGACTTTACTGTCCAGACCCTCTCTCTTTGTATTATCAGGGTCACTATAGGCAGTACGCCATTTACGTCCAGCCGCTGTAGACAGCTCTGATGCAGATAGTCCCTGCAGTGTTTCCATGCAAGTATAATCATAAAAATAATCTGCCGTAAATCCACGGATCCCCACCTTATTGAATGCCTGGCAGGCAGAAACAAAACTTTTGTAATCTGTTGGCAGAGGAATATGATACTTTTTAAAAAGATCTTTGTTAACTACAAACCCATGCGCATCTGCACACACTGGAAGCCAGTTTACACTGCCATCCTTGTTCATAAAATTGTTGAGGTATGTATTATAGACAGCACCTGCTTCATTGGTTGTGGAAAGATCCATCAGGCTGTCTTTCAGAGGGTTTGCATCATGCAGTGAAAAACGACAGCAGGTTATGATATCTGGCAATCCGCCATTTTCCTTAAGGAACCGATAGAAATCCAGATCATTGTTGCCCACTACAAATTCAATATTAATATCTGGAAGCTGTTTCTGAATGTATGGGGCATATTTTTCATATAGATTTGTGCTCCATAAATATACAGTGATCGTATCTTTCTCTTCATTTTTCGCGCTCTTCCTATCACATCCTGACATAAGTGATATGACTGTCACCATCACCAAAAATATAGAAAGAACTCTATTCCATTTTCTCTTTTTCATTATGAATCCTCCTCTTTATTTTCCACGAATTCACTGATCACTTTTACTAATAATTTTGCATCTATAGGTTTCGCGATATGTTCATTCATTCCCGATTCTTTTGACTTTAATCTATCCTCGGTGAACGCATTTGCCGTCATTGCTATGATCGGAACCGTTTTTGCATCATCTCTGTCCAGTGCACGGATCATCTTTGCTGCTTCATAACCATTCTTGATCGGCATCATGATATCCATCAGAATGACATCAAATTCATCTGGTCTACTTTTTTTGAATATCTCAACAGCTTCTTGGCCATTCCATGCCTTCGTCACAGATGCACCTTCATTCTGAATCACAAATTCTGCGATTTCCATATTCAGCTCATTATCTTCCACCAGAAGGATCTTCAGATCTTTTATAGATTTTTCTGATATAGCTTCCTGTTCTTCACGTTGATCAGCATCCTGATCTATTTTAAATGGAATCCTGATCACAAAGGTTGTGCCTTCTCCCTTCTTACTTTCAAACGTGATCGTTCCTCCCATTTTTTCGATCAGTTTTTTCGTGATCGGCATTCCAAGCCCTGTTCCGGAAAATTTTGTACGGCTTCCAGTATGCTCCTGTGCAAACGGTTCAAAAAGGCGTTTCTGGAAATCCTTTGTCATACCAATTCCTGTATCTCGGCAGATAAATTCAATCGTCACTCTTCCCTCCTGCTCCGATGTAAATTCCTGGTAGCTGATGTAGATATATCCGTTTTCTTTATTATATTTTACCGCATTTGACAAAATATTCATCATGATCCTTTTTACATATCCTGGACTCCCGATCAGATTCCAGTGTGTGATTTCCTCTTTCTCCCACACGATCCGAATATTTTCTTCTGCAGCTATCTGTTCGATCACAACAAAGATTTCCTTGGAAATATTGCTTAGATTAAATGGAATTTCTTCCAGAACTACTTCGTCCGATTCCAGCTTACTCATATCCAAAACTTCATTGATCAATTCCAGTAACAGATGAGATGTTTCTTTGATCTTTGCCCTGCATTCTGTCTGTTTTTCCATATCATCTGCATAATGCTCCGCCACATCGATCATACCGCATATTCCATTGATCGGTGTCCGGATATCATGACTCATCCTCTGGAGAAACTCAGTTTTCGCCTCGTTCGCTGCCTCTGCTTTTTTTGCCGATTTCAGAAGTTCTGCTTTATATTTTTCATCTTTTTCCTGTTCCTGTTTCTGATGTGCCAGATTGGTTATATATATCCAGGACCATGAAAAACTAAGAATGATAAGATAAAGGAATACAACACCTGTTACACTGAGTGGCAGATTACTGAATACCTCTTTATCTGGTAAATACATGTAGATATAATAATCCCTTTGTTTCAGCATGATACCATAGCATCCAGTTCCTTTATTCTTCAGATGAAAGATATGCCGACTATCTGTATGCTTCTTCATTTTCTGAATAATCTCATTGTCTGCGACATCCTGTGCCAATAATTTCTCATCGTTACTGGCAATAATCTTCCCTTTGTCTGCAACGATGATCGTCCCGTCTTTCTCAGTATTGTACCCCTTTAAAAGACTCTGGATCGTTAAAGTATAATTTCTGATAAATCTCGGAGATGTGTAATAGTAAACTGCAACGATCCCTGGGGCATCTTTTCTGGCGCAGGCTGCGATATCGATACGTGATCCATCTCCTCTGACAATCCGTTCTGAATAAGATCTTTCTTTATATCCTGTGTAATCCATAATGATATCTTTTTGCAGATAATCAATCATCTCATCCATCAAACCTTCATCCATACTGTATTCACAGACTTTCTTCCCTTCTTCATCCAATACAAGAATACCATCCACCCAGAGTGACTGCAGATTCTCTTTCAGAAACTTTCGGTCTAACTGCTTTCTATTCTTTACTTCCATATCAATATTTGTACTCATCTGTCTGGCACTTTCGATCGCACGAAGGAGACTTTTTGATTCTGAAGATTCATTATAATGAGTATAGGTTGAGCACTGTACTTTGACATAGTTTACAATCTCCACCATTCTTTTCTCAGCTTCGTTTTTTTCCGTATGAAAAAAACAAAAAATTGCAATGACAAACATACAGATGCCAAGCAAACTAGCAACTATCCAGAATCGTTTTGCTTTTTCTCTTCCATTAATATCCAAGATCATCCACCTCCAAATATTTCTCTGGATCATCCATATATTTTTTTATAATCTTCAGGGAGGTACCATCCTTGTGCATTTCTTCCAGCTTCTGGTTCATCTGCTCGCAGATCCCTCTGTCATCATTCTTTGCAAAAGCAGCTCCTATCCCGACGACCATCAATGGTTCCTTCAGAATGCGGAAGCTTGTATCATAATCTTTCATATACTGGATGATGGATTCCTCATGCACAGCCACAGCATCCACATACCCTTTTGCCAGAAATGTATAGATCAATTCCCTGTGTCCAAGACTGATCAGATTGCCAAGTTTTGGAATTCTCTTATCTGTCCGCTTCAGAAAGATACCTTCCGGTTTGGTTGTAGACTGGACTGCAAGATTCTTTCCTTTCAGATCACTCAGTTTATGAATGTCACTGTTCTCATTTACAGTAACCACCTGACGGCTTGCTATGTATGGTCCGGCCCAACGATAATCGTTAAGTCGTCCTTCCATTGAAAAACATCCCATGATACAATCAATTTTTCCACTTTCTACCAGCTCTTTTTTCTTTTCCCAATTGATCTGAACAATCTCCGTCTTATACCCCATCCTTCTAAATGCTTCCGTTGCCAGTTCAACATCTATACCTGTCGGGATACCATCCTCATTCAGGAAATTATAAGGCGGATAATTGTCACTTCCAATTTTTATAACAGGTTTTTTTGTTGTGTCAGACACTTTATCTGCCTTATCACATCCTGCCAAAGTTGCCATTAATATAGAAAATATCAATACAACAGTAAAAATTTTTCTTTTTTTCATCTTATAACCTCATTTTTATATCTCATCCTTATTGTTCAGTAATCTGCGCTTCACCCCCCCCGAATTTTATGCTACTTATTGTTTTTTCCAATACCTTCATCTCAACCGATTTGGAAATATGCGCATTCATACCGACGGTCAGGGAATAATGAATCACCAAAAACTGATGCTTTTCCTCTGTCTGTGAACGTAAATCGTTTGAATCTCCTGCAATCTAAATTCCACATAATTATCTGTAAAATCATAACCAGAAAGATCGATCATCTTGTCACTCACATCATCAATATTAGGATCATAAACAATCTGTGTACAAATATCTGGCAGATCAACTAAACGATCACATTCTAAACTTCATAACTTTATCCTCCCTCAATTCATAAATATTCCCTACAAATTCCCTATGAAATCTCTGTGAAATAAAACAGCACTGCCAAACAGACAGTGCCTATCATTTTCTACAACTGGCTGCCATTTTACAGGCCCTTTAGCTTTGCGTCACAGACTTTCGTCTGTTTTGCCTAGAATCTTTCTTTAATTATACCATGATAATGTCAGTATCAAAAGTAAAAAATATAAATCTAGCTCCAATAATCCGTCTCGTATTCCAATCCAATATTCCCAGTCTTAAACACTGGATTCTCTCCATTTTTCTTCTGCTTTTCATAATCCTCCAATGCTTTCAGTGCTGTATTTGACAAAATCAAGATCACTGGAATATTGATCAGTGCCATAACTCCCATCAAAACATCTGAAATATTCCAAAGCATAGAAACTTCCATTCCTGCACCAATGAACACAACCAGTGCAGATACTATACGAAATCCTTTCATGAATGTCTTTGATGGCTGTCCTTTGTGGATATAATTTAACAAGTTATCACAATAAAAACAATTCAATACGGATAACATCTGTACTAAGCCCTGTTTGATTGGATGACTTACTTGTGCGGATGCAGAAGCATTTGGTGCTGATCCAATACCTGCTTCATTGGAGTACAGACCTCTTCTGATTCCCTGCATCATAGCTGATCCTGCAAATGCACCAAAAATTGCTTTGAAATCAAATGCTTCGCTGATGATCTTTGAAAATACAACTGGCAGATATGCACGGTTGATGATCATAACGATCACAGAGATCAGAATATATGCAACCCCCATAGCTGGCACTAATGTAGATGTTACTTTTACAATTCTTGATCCACCGCCTAAGAGACACCATCCTGTGATCACTGCAAGAATTCCTCCGATGATCCATGGCGTCCATTTTACATCATAAAATGAGAATCCTGAAAATGTAGATTGTAAATTATAAGATGCGAGCATATTAAATCCAAATGCATACGTTGCGATCATGGAAATACAGAATATGATCGCTAATGTTCTGCAGTGAAGTGCTGCTTCAATGTAATATGCCGGTCCTCCGTAACATTCTCCATCTTTTCCTTTTCTCTTATAAATCTGTGCCAGCGTACTTTCGATCAGTGCGGATGCACTTCCGATGATCGCAATGATCCACATCCAGAATACAGAGCCAAATCCTCCAATCTGGATCAATAGTTACAATTTTTATTGCAGCTACTTTAATTCAACAGAAAAATAGACAGTCCCTGCCTGAGGGACTGCCCATTCATTTTAAAAGTATGCGATTTTACTGTCTGCGTCGTTTTTGTATCTTATGATATAATCGCGATTTTCAGAATTCTGATAAATGATGAATATCCCGTTTTCCTGCCGTCTGTCGGCAGAAAGGTCCGTTGAACCTTCTTCGTATGGCTTCAGAAGCTTTCGCTGCTGGTTTAAAAACCTATCTGTTATTATAATAACTCATTCGTATTGATTACGCAATTACAATTATCACTTGGCCATGATTTTCTGAGTGCCCCATAGGAGATCAGAAAGTTGGCAAACCAGCCAGCTGGTACAGCGAGCCAGACAAATGCAATACCAAAACGTGGTGCAAAAGTCAAAGCAACTGACAAGCGGATCGCAAGATTTACCATATTAGCAACAAGAAATGGCCGCATGATTCCAAGACCGCGAAGGACTCCATCTGTTGCCATCTTGATTCCCATGAAGGTGAAGAAATAACCGAGCCATCTCATATAATTTCCAGACACCTGATATGCTAAAGCAGTTCCATCTTTCCCTAGGAACAGTGAAGAAATCTGGGTATGCAAGGATTCGATGATCATGAAAGCAAGGATTGCGAAACATATATCTAACACCAATGCAGCATGATATCCTTTTTTGATACGTTCGATCTTCTTGGCACCAAGATTCTGAGAAACATACGGTGAAACCGCATTACCAATGGATACAAATATCAGTGAAAAAACATTTTCTACTCTCATCGTTGCAGAATAACCTGCGAGTGCCTGTGTACCGAATGGATTCACAACTGCCTGTACGATCATCATACCAATTGACACTGTGGACTGCTGGAGAACTGATGGTACAGCAATTTGAAGCATGGAATGTAATTCCTGTCTGTCAAACCAGTCAAAGGGGCTTTCATATCGACGCATCCGGCACAAGAAGATCAAAAGTGACAACACTGCGGAAATACCCTGTGCAATGAGAGTTGCAAGAGCTGCACCGAACACACCAAGTCCAAGTCCTGCTACCATCCAAAGATCCATCAATATATTTAACATCGATGAGAATATTAAAAGAGCCAACGGTATTTTCGATTCACCGATCGAAGTAAACATCGTTGAAAGAATATTATACATAAACAGAAACGGAAATCCTACAAAATAAACTCTTAGATACAATACCGCTTCATCCAGTATATCAGCAGGTGTTTGTAATACACTCATCATCGAATGGGAAAAACAAAAACCAAAGACCCCCAAAAATATACTTAAGATCAGAAAACTGATCAATGATGTTGACACGATCGTTTTCATTTTGCTGTAATCTCTAGCTCCAAAATAGCGGCTCACAAGTACACCTGCACCTACACCCGCACCCAATGCTACACAAATGAAGACATTCGTAAGGGCGGCACAGGCACCAACAGCTGCAAGTGCAGAAGAACCCACAAACTGACCGACTATGATCGAATCAGCCATGTTATACACTTGCTGAAAGAAGCTGCCGAGGATCATGGGCATTGCAAAAACAGTCAGCGCTTTAAGGGGCGCATCTGTGATCAAATATTCATCTTTTGACATTATCATATTCCGTTACTGAAAACTTATAAAAAGTTATAAACCTTTATGTTTCATTCCTACTTCAACGAGTATGCTTTTGTAACGAA
>PPYE01617612.1_pt1 | contig 17737 bp, 18 predicted proteins | sample 1559881 | NCBI WGS metagenome assembly PPYE01 (sample SAMN08240022, study PRJNA423297) | Human gut metagenome, whole genome shotgun sequencing project. | reverse complement strand
GCCGTTGTGTGACAAATAGTTTTTCAATGCCATTAACACGGCAATATGCGATCCCCTGTAACGCATTTCTGGCATTAGGGTAAATTTCTGTGTTTGTTTCTCCCTGAAAACCAAAAAAAGGTTCCATCATTTTTCTCTGCGCAAGTTTGTCAGTTTCAAGCAGACGAGAAACTGAAATAAGAGAGCCATTATCTGCAACAATCCTCCCAATACCTCGAGCAGAAGATACATCAACTTCGAGAGTATTTACTGCAAAATCGCCATCAGGAACAAACATTCTATAGCCTGCGTTAGAGAATGCCTCAGTAGCGTCAGTTATTCCATCACTGATAGCCCCCCAACCGCGAACGTCTTTGTCATCACGCCATCGTGCAATCTGCAATTCTGGATATTTTTTAGAACCATCCGGGTCTTCTAATTGCTGCCGTAACTGATCAGGGTCATACTTCAGCACATTAGGAAAATAGAACTGCTGCGCACCATACGCATCATAAACAGCCATAGAATGGCCCTGTACAGTAACGAATTTGGCAATCTGTCCGTTATATACCGGATATCCGCCAGCGTTAATGATGATTGGCTGTGCAACAGGAATGTGAGAACCGTCTTCGTTCTCTACATAAACCTGAATCTGGTTTTCAGGATTTACCGGGTCAGTATCAATTTTACCGATATAAATTTTGCCATTGGCTACGGCTTTAAAAGAACGCGCCATAGTGAAGAGTTGCGAAGGCATACTCACTACAACATTGGCTGTAATGTCTGTCATTTAATTTGCTCCAGATACAAGGAATCGCCGCAGCATTGCCACAGTGATGCATTATTAATCAAACAAAGAGACCACTGTGGTCTTATTGAGGATGCAACCAGCAGATAATAAGATGCCGATCCACTCACAAAAGCGAGGCATCAAGAATGGGAAGAGATGACCCGCAATTTAATCTGCGGCTACCTTACGAATTAAAGGAAAAACTAAAACAGCGAGCCAAATCCAATGGCCGCTCTCTTAATTCAGAATTAGTTCAGATAGTGACTGATGCTGTATCAAAGCCATCCAAAATTTCAGGCTATCGAGACGATGCGGAACGCATCGCTGATGAGCAGTCTGAACTTGTTAAGAAGATGGTGTTTGATACGCTGAAGGATTTGTACAAAAAACCCACCTGAAGGTGGGTCCTATTTATTAGTCTTGCTTTGTTGATGGTATAAGAGATGCGTTTGCCTCTTTTGGCTTCAAGGTATACATCCCACCATTAAAAGGATCTACAGCAAGCCAACCAATTAACCCACCAAACACAAGGTTTCCACCAATATACCAACCATTAGCATTGGCTTTGATTGGCAGGGTAACTGGTTCGTACCCATCCTTTTCCATAGTGATCTGGTAGCTCTTTTTGCCAAAATAACTACCATCTGACTTGGCAAGAGTTACTCCTTGCGGAGTCTTACCTTGCGCAACAATCACGCCGGATTCGTCTTTTACCTTAAAGCTCGCACCGGAAGGATTGCTGTTCACTTGCACAAGCTGTGTTTCGTCACCAACAATAGTTGCGCACCCAGATAACAATATAGCGCCAGCAACGACGCCGATAATCCTCTTCATATTACTTTCCGTTTTGTTAGAATCAGAAAGATCTTAATAATAAAAAGTATTTTCGTGAAGATATTGTCGATTGAGTTAATAACTCATTTACACCCAACAGTGCCATGATGGCAAAGATAAGGAGAGTTAATCATATGAAAAAATCACTGTTAATTATCCAGCTTCTGCTGGCAGGGTGTGCAAAGGTTAGCGACTATCAGGCAAGTTGCGAACAACGCTATCCAAAGCTTAGCGATATGGCTAATTGCCTTGATGCTAGCGTGAAGAGCGACTCACGCATGGCATCAGCACCAACACCTAAGTTATATGTCCTTGCTGCGAAGATGCTCGGGCAAGGTGTCGATGATGGCAAGATAAGTGACGCGCAGGCAAGACTTGAGCTTCAGAATCTTTATGTTCAATTACAAAGCCAAGAACAAGCCCAACAAATAGCACAAAGCCAAGCATTCCAGCAGGCTTTATTGAATTATCAGGCTGTAAACACAATGCAAGCTATCGAGCAAAAAGCGCGCCAGCCTGTTATAACTCAACCTTACCCAACACGCGTTGACACTTACACAAACTGCAATTCAGGGTTTGGAAATACAGTCACATGCAACAGTAGCAGTAACATCAGATAACAATCAGCAAAGGTATCGCCTATGCAGAGGGATACGATAAACCTCGCGTTCTACATATTTGGTTTTTGCACGTTCCTGGTGTTTGAAAAGCTATTCTGACAACGCATCAGACTTAGCCCCCTGAGTAAGGGCGTTAATGGCCTTTTGCGCCTGCTGCATGGCTTTCTCAAACGCTGTTGATCCGCGTGGGGTGTTTGCCATTCGGAGCATTGCATTTCTGAATGGCTCGCTCTCATAGGCGCGAGTAAGAAGTCCGTAGCTTACTGCTGCGCCAGTTGTAGCCGGGTTCATTGCCGTCCCATACCCAATTATGAACGGGATAGTTTGCTGCCCTGTGGGTGTTGTTACTGCCGCTTTTGCAGCCTGCTGCGTGGATTGCAGGTAGTTTTTTAATCCTTTCAGATAAGCAGCGTCCTGCCCCTTAAATGTGATGCCAGTCTGGTTTTGCAGGATGTTAAGCTGCCGAAGGAACTGGTCAGGGGATCCGCCAGATTTCTCCATCGCCTTTCCAATGATGCCATTGCGCATTTGCGTCCTGCCAACACGACCAACTGAGTTATACAGAGTCTTAATTTCCGATTTGTTCTTGCTGAATAGCATGTTATTCACAACTTCCGGTGTCAGGTCGCCTTTCATGAGAACATTCTTCATCCTGGTATTCTTTAGTTTCGCCGCTTCGTCAGCGTAGACGGCATTGGCCTGCTGATATTTACGGAGAGTATCATTGCCAAGATTCTGACCAATGGCACCATTGATATCGTCTGTCATCGCCTTGTAAACGCGCTGAATGGCAGCATCGGAACGGTTTGGTAACACTGGTCGTTCCCCCTTCACGTCCATTCTGAACTGGCTGCGCAGATCGCTTAATTGCTTCAAATCCAGATTTACCGGACCATCAGGACCAGCATTGCGAATAAGCTCATCACGATATGACTGAAGTTTTGAAATAGTCTCGTTATCAGCAACCTTACCAAGCTTCTGCAGGTTAGATATTTCTGTATCAATCTGCTGAATTGCTCGCGCAGGCTGGATATTGACTCCCGCCATTGCATTCTGAACCTGCTCAAGACGGTTCCCTGCAGCACGACGAATTCCTGATGTTTTCGCTTTAAGGCTGTCAATAACAACAGCTGGATCATACTCACCGAATTTATCAGCAAATCTCTGCACCAACTGGCTTCTCGCTTCCTGTTGCGTTGCTCTCATTCCGCTTGTGCCAGCCAGAGGGATATTTTCTGCTGTAGTCTGCGCCATTTTTCCGACGCGGGAAGTTGGTTGTAACAGGTCTGTGGTGTGCAGAGGAACTCCTTCACGCTCTGCAAATCTGATAGCCTGCTGCGCTTCTGGCGCGATAGCACCACGAACGCCACGATAAGCAGCACCTAATCCACGTCCGGCAGCGTTAATAGCACCGCCAGCCAGAACGCCAACGCCTAAGTCGGTGGCTAGTGCTTCCGCATCATCTTTCGCACTATTTGCAGCAAGTGATCCAACTGCGTTTTCTGCTAGAAGGCGAGTTGCCCCCTGAGCAATTCGACCAGCAAGTGTTGGTGCCTGTACCGCCGCTCTCTCAACGCCAGCAGGAGTGAGGTAAGGCAATGCTTCAGCAAATACCCTTCCCTCTGTCGTTTGTGGAGTCAGCGCACCTTGCTGAAGGCCAAAGTCCTGCTCTAATCCCTGCGTTGTTACTCGTGGCGCTGGTTGATATGTGCCATCGCCAATGCCGAGTTTACCGCCAGCCCAAGCCGCTGCGCTTGTTACAGCATCGGCAACTGATGCAGGTATGTTCGCCACGTTCACGCCAGCCTGCACCAGTCCGCGACCAGTTTCTTTCACGGCTTCGCCAAGATCAGACATAAATCCACTTTGCTGTGGTTGTTGCTGTGCTACTGGTTGCTGTGTCTCCACTGGCTGCACAGATGGCAATGGATAGGCTGCATAGAAAGCTTGCTTAGCCTGCTCTGCATTTTCTCCGGCTTGCGGGGCCACGACTTCATTGAAGTATTGCTCCTGAGCCTGCGCTTTTTGTTCTGGTGCTAACGCCTGATACTGTGGAGAGGCGATAACATCTTTCCATGCTTTAGCCATTAATCACCCCATAGTGAAGAAAAGTTACTGCTGGCTGCTGGCTGTGATACCTGTGCAGGTTGAGATTGCTGCCGCTGAGATTTACCAACATTAACGTTATATTGTTGGTTGTAATTGTTGGTGTATTCCTGAATCTCACGAATCGACTGCTGCATAGCCTCCGGGCTTGAATAGTCAACCTGCGGCATCCCCTGAAAATACATCTTCGCTTCTGCAACGGTGTTAATACCACTGGCACCCATGTCCCTTGCTGCCGCCACACCCTGATTCTGCATTCTGCCCTGAATCCGTTGTGCTGAGTTATATAACTGGCGCTGCTCTTTTCCTGTTAATCTGCTGCGAACATCAGCACCAATTGCTGGATTACCTGCACCGCCTGTCATTCCTGTCATGAAATCGAGAGCAGAAGCGTCTGCATTTGCGATCGCGTCGATATCCTTCTTCATGGCATAGTTTTGTGCTGATGCAGACGATGTTGCAGGCGCAGCGATTGAACTGGCAGGGACGCGAACCATATTCCCCTCGTTGTCGATGCCTTCGTAGAACGCATTGGCCCCAGCGCCGTGAAGCTTCCCACCTACCGTTACAGTTCTGCCATCTGATAACTGAACTGTACGCTCATCATTCCCAGCGGTTCCTCTTGTTGACGCTCGCTGCATTGCCAAATCCTGCCCGCGTCGCGCAGTAGAAGCAGATAAGTCCTGACCGCGCATCGTGATGTTCTGGCCTCGTGCTGTTAGCGCCTCGCCAGCCTGATTGCTGCGGATTGTCTCTGCAAGTTTTCCGCGATCAATCTCACGACCAGCCATCTTGTCCTGAACATTGAAGTAATCAATCGGACCAAGAGCAGCCATTCCAAGGTGATCAACAAACTCACCAAATCCTGAAGGGTTCTGCTGATACATCTGAGCAACGCTGTTAGGGTCAACACCGACGCGAGTCAGTTCCTTGGCGTTGTTTTGCAGCCATGATTGCATTGCTTCTGGAGAAGATGACGCAAGGCGTGCGCCAGCCGCTAATGTGCCGATAGAATTGCGCTGGTCTTCATCAATGAATCCCATGCCTTTACGAACTGATTCAATCTGGTCTGGATATTGAGTAGCCAACTGACGCAAAGCACCGCGATCACCAGACGCATAAGCATTAGCGTACGCCTGCTGAAATTCTTTCTGCCGCTGAGCCTGCTTCTCCTGCTGAAACACCCCCGCAATACCTGAAAGGCCTTGCAAAGCAGTCAGCCCAGCATTGTTAGCGCCTGAACGCTCAATATCATTGTTCTGCCTGATAAGCTGAAGCGTATTGCCGATGTCATTTACGCTCGGAGCGTTTGAGTTGACGCCGCCGATACCAGCTAACAATCCGCCATTTGATCCTTGCCAAGTAGCCATGATTACCCCTTAAAACAACGAGCCAAGCAATCCGATACCAGCACCAATTCCAGCGCCCCAAGGTGTTGATGTTCCCAAAAGGCTGGCAAGACCTGCACCGGCAATCGCACCAGACGTGCCACCGCTAATTGCAGTCTGAAGACTTGATGGTTTATTGGCATTAGCAGCGGCAAGAGCTGCGCTTTGCTGTGCAATGCTGCTCATGTTGTTGGCGTACGTCTGCCCGGCGTTTGCCTGACCTTGCAGCGCACCAAGCCCAATGTTTGCCAGATTGTTGTAATTGCTCATCTGATTTGATAACCAAGACTGACCGAGTGTCGGCGCGATCGTAGCCAGTTGATTGCTTGTGGCTGTCGAGCCAAGTCCCCCAGTCGCCTCCGCAGCAGCAAGACTCTGGTAACGCGCCTGACCTGCAAGGTCTTTATACTGCTGAGAGTTGTAATACTGATTAAGTGCCTGCCCCTGTCCTTCTAAACTGGAAAGATTCTGAAGCTGGTTAACATACTGCTCCGCAAGAGGCGTGAACGGAGCAAGGTTTTTCATGATCGTCTGCCACTGCTGATTTTGCAGGTCTGCGGCATACTTCTGAGCTTCTGCGGCATACTTTGCACTTTTATCAGAACTGCCACCTTTCCCGCCTTTTTCAGGGCAATAAGGTTCCTCGCCGCGCAGTTTTCTGCCCAGCTTAAATGCATATAACATGGCTATCTCCCGTGATTGAGGAAGTCGATTAGTTCTTCGCGTGTGGCGCTGTAAAAAGTCACGTCATCCACGCCTTTGAAGTATTTCTTGATGGTTCCTACACGCTTAAGGCCAATCATTGCGCAGTAAATCTGCCCGTGGCGAAATTTGCGCGCAGCGAACGATGTGACGCACTGAACGGTGGTGTTAGTCAGAATGTATCGCCAGAACGCCAGCCCGATTTCCTTGCTGAATCCACGAACCTCTGGCAGGTACATGGCGTGGCAATCGAATGTCAGCGGCTGAATCTCCTGATAGTAAACAATGCCGCCAAACTGACCGTGCACGTTCACCTCAAAGTAACGGCATTCAGGCTTGTAGTCGTATCCATCACCGTTGTTGCTTCCGGCAATAATGTCATGGTGATTTCCGACTGCTTCTATCAGGTCGATGTTTCGCGTTGGTTTGAACTGAATCATCACTGCTCCGCGATTATCTTGATGGTTGTGGCAGTAAACGCCGCACCATTTGACTGAATGGTTAACGTGCTGCCATTTGTGGCAAGAAATCCGTCTTTATCCACGCTGAAGAACGTAGCTAACAGGATGTTATCGGTTGTTGTCGCCGAGTTGCGACTGCTTACCAGTGTGTCAGGAACAGAGCTGGAAAAGGTTAGCTGCATTGACCTGTTTGCGGTTCCGCTGGGCCACGTCCCGACGATCGACAGCTTGAAGAACAAGGTTTTGTTCTCGTTGAACACAACCATCTTGTTGTTAACGGTGTCGAAGAATGGTGCCAACGTGCCGGATGACGGCGTGAGCGTTTTCAGCAGGCTAACAAGGTTGGTCGGCGCTGTCGGGATGGTTACCGATACTCCTGAGTAAACAACCTCTGATTTCTTGCGCGTGGTGGCATACTCAAGCGCAGATATTCTTGTTGAGTGATCACCAACTGTGCTTTGTAGCGTCGAAATACTTCCCTCTGCCGCTGTGAGCCTGGTATCAAGTGCGTCGATATCGGCTGTATTCTGAGTTATTCGCGCATCATGGTTTGCTAACTCAGATTCATTGGCAGCAATTCGCGTCTCGTGATCAGCCAGCTCTGTTTCGGCAGCCGTAATCCTTGTTTCATGATCTGCAAGAGTGCTTTCCGCTGCTGCAATTCTATGCTCATGATTGATGAGAGTTGCTTCAGCAGCTTCAATTCTGGATTCATGGTCTGCAAGGGTGACATCCTGCTCATCATTCTTCACCTGTGCATCATAAGCCCCCTTCCCTGCTTCGTTGGCCTTGTTAGCCACGTTACCAACATCAGCGCCCTGTGCGATAACGTAAAGCAGATACGACTGCGAGAAGATATTGCGTGGAAGAACTGATGTATCGAGCCGCGTAGCCTGGATGATTACTGGCTCATTGAGATTCGAATCAGCCATTACTCAATCCTTATCTGGCAGCCAGACAGAGTGACAGGTGACTTCGTGATAACGCGCAATTTGAAGCCAACATTTTTCCTGATGCGCCCGACTCGCTTCCACAAAACGCGTTTGTCGTAAACGAACGGTTCATTCTGCTCAATCATCTGCTCACGCCCGTAATTGATGCCGTCAGTTGTAGCAGAGAGGAACAGGCGGTCAGCATACTGCGCAACGCCAGTTGACGATTCAACCTCAAAGTCAAACGCTCTGGCGTTATCTGCTTTGAAGAGTGGAGTAAACAGCAGGTGTTCCTGTTGCTTGTCGTACTGGCTGCTGATATCGAATTGCAATTTCCCGGTCACCGATTCCAGCTTATCGCCGCACGTTATCTGATTTCCTTCGAAAATGAAGTCGATAGCGCGGTACACATCGTCATACAGGCCTGTTTTCAGCACACACCAGTGCGGACCATTGGCGCTTGAAGATGCGTCGTACACGAGAACATGGCGCGGAAGGTGGATAATCAGCAACTCATGAGCATCAAATCGCAGCGATTCCATCACACCATCAGCCAGTTCATCAGCAGTGTAGGAGCGTAGTATTTTCTCAATGCTCGCGCTGGCGATTGGTGATACCTGACCGGAGCCGATGATATACACAGACGGCGCACCTGTTGCCGGATTGCTGATGAACGCATACGAGTCAGCAAACGGCGTTTTGCAGTAGGTTCCGGCAATGCCTTTCTGCACCATCAGCGATGGCTGGGCGACATACAAAGCAGCACCAACTGTGGTTGCACCAGTCAGGGAGAAATACTCAATCGTCGATGAACCAAAGCAGACGATGAAGTCTCGCCATGTACCTATGCCGATGATGCCGTCAGGCTGCGATTCTGCGCGATATTGTGCGCTGTAACGGTCAGGATGCGATTCGTCTTCAAGGTCAGTGATAAACCATGAATCCGTGCCGTCTTTTGACCACGCATAACGCCCACGTAAGCGTGTAATGTCGCGGACTGAACCTAACTCGTACTGTGTGAATCCGCTGTCAGTAGGCCAGTTTGAGACGGTTTTAACCGTGCCATCATAGCGGTATTCGACCAGTTGACCATTAACGCCTACCGCCTGTGATGTCCGACCATGCGCCATTGATACACGACCACTTCCGGCGACGTCACCGACTTCGCTTTCACCCTTATACAACTTGCCACCGCAAACGCGATAAACAGCATTCTGCGCCATGTTGTACTCGACTCCGCGCGATACACCGTTCACATCAGAACGTTTGGCGATGCCCGGGAATGAGCGAAGATATCCGCTGCTGTTCAGGATTTCTTTGGGTGTAGCCAGCATATTCACTGGCAGATAGTCGATATAGTCGGCGTTTCTGAAATCTTTGCCGACACCTTTCATAAGCGGAAGTTGCTGAATCGGCATTTATTCACCTCACGTACTCGGATCATCTTTCTCGATGTAAAACCGATTCCACGTAAACGCGCTTTTGTTACCACTACCGCGAGGCATATCATTTCGCCGCTCAAGTGGTGGTATTTTGGTTAAAGCGATGCAGATTGTCTGATATGCACTGTCAGCAGCGGTAAGGAGAGCGTCTGACGGCTGAATGACGTTATCCATGCACACTTGCACAGCGAGCTTCAAAGCGACGCCATCATTTGCCCATGCAGGGATACCTGAATCATCGTCAGGTAACGGCATGATGCCGTTTTCTGTATCAGCAAACTGATACCCAAGCTCGATACCTTTCGCCTGCCATGCTGCCATCATGTCTTCGAGGTCATTAATGGCATCTTCAATTGCCTGAGGGTCAGCATCTGTCAACGTGGCATTGGAATACAGCCCAGCTTTTCGTAAAGCCTTTAGAACGAGATCACCCTTCGTTTTCGCCATCTTCTTCCGCCTTAGCCACTTTTTGCTTCGTTGCGGTTTCTTCAGGAGTTTTTACCCAGCCTTTTTTCAGGTGAGATTTAACTTCTTCGTCATCAACAATGATGTAATCGACAGCAAACTGACCACAGGTGATCATGTTGCCCGGCTTATAGAGCATTGTTCGTGCCATTGTCTTCTCCCAATAAAAATGGGGCCGAAGCCCCACCTAAATTACTGCCCGGCAATAACGATGCCCGTATATTCAGGAACCAGTACAGAGCAACCGTACAGAGTGGTGAAACGCGCAGTGGTTACGCCTTTGATGTGGTCGAAGGCGTAAGACATGATCAGCGTAGCGCCCTGCTCGGTGGTTGCTGTCATTACCTGTGGACCCTGACCAGTCGGGAACGCCAGTTTGCCGTACATCAGTTCAACAGAACCATCAGCCCAGAACAGGTTAGCCGGTGCGGCATTTTTGTTGAGAATGGTAATTGCTGCACCATTTGCCGCGTTAGCATCAACGTTTGCATATGGACGGCTGGCGACATCCGCGTTGTCAGGCGGCAGAATTTTCGGGGAGATAGTTACTGTCGTTCCGCTTACTGCCAGAACGCGGAATACCTGCGGCTGCCCGGTGGTATCTTTGGTGATCTGGTGTACGGAATTCACGCCAGCAATGGTGAACGCATCGCCAACCTGCAAACCAGATGCAGATACCGTAATGGTCCCCTGTCGGTTATCCACTGGCATATCGTTGGCATCTTTCGCTTCAACCTTGTGCGCAGGTTCAGCCGCCAGCGTCAGGGAAGTTGCTGTCCCCTTCGGAACACGACCAGAAATATCGGTCTTGTAGCTATCGAAGGAAGCAACCGGAGGGATCTGCGCTTTTTCGTATGCTGTCAGGGTTGCGCCCTGAGCATAGGCACGGTGACCAAGCTCGCCAGCAAGGTCTTTGTAGTTGAAGGGGTTCCAGAAAGAGCGACGGTTGATACCCTGAGGTACACCAATCGCCGTCATGGTGGCATCAATACCTGCCGCACAGTTCCACAAATCACGGCCCTGTGAACCAGTGGTTGAGTCAGCCATTGTGATCACGTTAGTAGCACGCTGCGTGACCATGGAAATCAGGTCAGAGTCAATCTGTGCAGCAAGGCGCATACCTGCGGCGCGACCAGCTTCAGTTTTATGTTCCGGGTCACGCATTTCACGCGCATCCAGAGTGTACAGAATGTTTTTCGGCTCCTTGAACACAGAAGGAACAAGGCGCTGAACCAGTGCTGTTGGCGTTTTGCTGCTGAGGTCGAGGCCTTCCTCAATGTTCATGTGGTAATGCTGCGGACGATACAGAACATCACCTGCTCGCTGCATTGCTGTATCACCGGGACGGAATTTTTTAGCGTTACGGGAAACTACGCAGGCGGCCTCAAAGCCTTCAACGTAGTTTTCGAACATGATTTCAAGGTCTTTTGCTAATTGGTTAGCCATGCTTAATGCTCCGATAGGTTATTTTTTTGCCTTTTTAGCGGCGAAATACGGCGTCCAGTCACCAGTTTCCAGCGCCTTGGCTTTCAGTTTGTCGAGGTTATTGATTACTGCGCCGTTGCTCCCCTTAACTGTCGGGGTTGTGGCTGCCGTGGTTTTTGCTTTTGGCATGATTCTGGCCTTAGATTCGATACGTTCCAGCAGACGACCAATTGCTACGGGGTTGGTAGCTTCTGCCAGTTGCTTGCGCAGTTCAGCGTTGCGACCGAGTGCCAGAACAACGATTTCCGGCTTCTCTGACTCAAGAAGGATCATGTCCTGAATATGAACAGGAACATCTTCGCGCACAGCCTGCTCTGCATCCTGGTAGCCAGCCACTTTCAGTGCTTTTACTCTCTGCATGTAATTGGCTGCTTTCTGCTGAAGCGTTGCGGTACGCGCCTCTTCCTCTCGTTTCTGCTCTCGTACTTGCTCCTGGTATTTGCCGTTTTCCTCTGCCCACTTAGCCATACGTTGCTGATAGATTTCTTCATCGAAACCGATGTCCTCATCATCCAGTTTTGGCATTCGCGGTGGTTGAGTGATTACCGGCTGCTGCTCGACGGGTTTCTGAGACTGACGCATCAGCTCTTTCAGCTCGCGGTCTTTCTCTTTAATCGTCTTGCGCAGGTGTTTTACCAGTCCATGCTCTGCGCTATCTTCGCTGGTTGGCGAATCCAGCTTTTCGTCACCAAAGTAGAATTCCTGTTCTGATTCGTCGTCATCAGTTTCAGTAGCTTCCTCTGCATCATTGCCAGAGGACTCACTGCCATCTTCTGTTTCGACTTCTTCAGCCAGTTCGACATCATCAGGAATCTGCTCTGACGCGTCGGTTTCGATTTCAACTTCTGGTGTGTTTTCTGCCATCTGGTCCATTTGTTACCCCTGTTTACTCGATGTTCAGCCCATCGGAAGGCAATAAGGTGCCAGGCCTCATAAAGACAGCCATTGCACGTTATGGGTTAATTACTGCTGTGGTTGTTGCTGAGTTGATTTTTGCAGGATGCTGCTGATGTCCATGCGCTGCGCATGGCCCTGCGCCTGACTTTTCAGGACAAGCTCTGCATCAGCACGGGCATTGTCTCCTTGCTGTTGCTGGAACTGTCCGAGCAGTTTCAGAGCCTCGCGGATATCAGATTTCTGCTGGCTATCGGCAGATGCGAGGATTTTCACAACGTTTGCCGCTGCAACCTGAGCATCAGTCTGTGCCTGGAATGCTTTAACCTGAATGGCTGCCTGTTCGTTCTGCGCTTTCTGCAATTCAGCCTGACCTGCAAGAAGCTGACCTTGCGCTGCAACCATAGCCGGATCTGGCTGACTGTCCTGTTGTTGTTTCGCCTGCTCAACCATCTGCTGTTCTTCTGGTGTTCTCGGCTTGATAACTCCAGACAGAAGCAACTGATTGCGGTTGTATTCTTTAAGGTCGTCCATCCCTTCGCCGTCCATATTGTCGAGAATCATCGACGATACAAGGTCGTGCTTCGGCGTTCCTGGTGGGATAAGTGCCAGCATGGAAAGTAACGACTTAACCGTTGCATCACGGCGAGTAGCGAACGACTGACCGACATCGACAGTCACTTCATAGTTGCCATGCGAAAGGTCATTAAGCGCGATAACCTGCCCTGTCTGACGGTCAACCACTTCACCAGTCATCAGCGCCACGTCATCGCTGCCGTCCTCATTAACGATACGCATCGGCGTATCACTGCCATAGACCTCACGCGCCATAGAAAGCCACACAACACCAGCGCGACGCATGGATTTAGCCATGTTGTCCATGTAGATATAGGACTGCGTGTCCATCCGGTTAAAGATGCTATCAACGGTATCGGTGGCGACGTTGCTCGGCATGTTCTCAAGCTGCGACGCGCCTGTAATTTGCTGAATAGCCGTTCCGGTGTACTGCAATAGCCCGGCAAGAGCAGGAGGCATTTGTGTCGGAGGTGTATAACTGCTGACCTGAGCCTGCGCAGTAATATCTCCGTTTTTGTTTTTCAGACTTACCATCGGCAGGAACGCCGGGCGCTTTTTGTTGCGCTCCGCCCAATGAGTGGCGAGAGGACCAGGAATCATGTCAACATCAACTACAGGAATTCCATCACCGCCAGCCTGAGTAGCGTTATCTGCAATCATGGAAACCATCAGGTTCTCAAGACGCTGTGCATCCATCGCTTTTGCTGCGTGGCCTTCGATTCGCTCCTGATTATCAACAAATGAGCGACGCCCATATACCGGGATGAGAGGAATATGTTCGCCCGGAATACGCTTCGGTTCTTCCAGCCATTCAGCGCCAGACAGAAGACCGCAATAAACTCTGCGTTTCTTCACTGTCCGCTCACCAATCAGTTCGAATGCGCCATCGGTCAGCTCGTCGACAATATCTTTGATTTGCTCTTCATCATAGATTGCCGTTTCTCCGCTAACAGGGTTGCGCCATGCCGTGAGCTTCACCTTCTCTATGCGAACTTCGTAGTAGCGACCAACATAGATGGCATCTTGCGTTGACCAGTCATATTGAGTGCCAGTGTCATCACGAGAAAGGCTTGCCGCGATGGAATCAGGGTATTCAGCCTCGAACGCTTTAGGCGTCATGGAGAACATTTCCATAGCCCACATAGCATCAGATCGGTCATATTGCTTGCTGTCCTGATCGAAGAAGACGCATGTCGCTGGGTCGTAAACAGGAAGAAGGCTGATGCGTCGCTGCTCGTTACTTGGGTCCATTTCATCTTCGTAATCGGCACACATGCGGAAACAACCGAATCCGCCCGTTACGGCATCATCAAATGCGTTATCACACGCTTCGCCACCGGATGTTTCCTGATAGTCAGCGCGGAATTTGCCGTTCATCTTTTCGGCTAACGCTTCCGATGCCTTGTCGTCCTTCGGCCTGAATTTAACGCTGATGCGATTCTGTCGATACTCGCCAATGATGCGATCACATTCACGGGCAATCTTATTCAGTTCAAAGCGCGGGTAATGCTCAAACCTGCCTTCATCAAATGAGTAACCAGCGTTTGTGCTGCCTTCCCACTGTGCGCCGGACACCCGGACGAAACGTTGAGCCTCAATAATCTGCTCACGCATATCCTGCGTTGCTGACCAGGCATTATCAAAGTTGCACAGCACCTTGCGATGCCAGTCAGTCATCTTTTTTTCTGCCATATCAACCTACACCACAAGGAATTGAGTAACTGGAATAGTCGGGTTGCGCAGCCGACTCCGGGCAATGCATACACATCATCAGCGCATCAGCCAGGTTAGGAGATGGAATACCGAGCTTCTGCTTCATTTCGACCTTAGTCATTAGCTCCAGCTTCCCGTTGTTATTGAATTTGCGCTGAATCTGCGTCAGTTCTGCAAACAGCTTCTCCAGCATCTTCTCGCCTATCGCTTCTTTGTCGAAACTCAGCATGTCGTCGGGGTCTGCATACTCACCGTGAACAACCGCCCGATATGTCAGATACAGCCTGTCAGCCAGCGCGTAATAGAATTGTGCTCGCTTATTGCGGAACACATCGCCAATAGTGCGAACGTTGTCACCCTGTACGACTTCATCAGCCCATGCTCCGGCCTGATATGGCGCATCTTCATCGAATGGCGATTCGCTGCCCTTGAACATCGTGGCGGTGATTTTCTTGCCGGAGAACGCTTCCGTTGTCTGTCTGCGTAGCCCAGCACCAACACCATCACCATCCCACAGGTAATGGTCAGCGCCGTCTTCAATCGCCAGCGAAGTAGCCCAGTCAGCACCCTCGTTGATGTCCATCAGCAGACCTTCGGCAATGCGCTTAACTACCGAACCGTGACGCGACGCATAACCTTTAGCATCTGGCCCTGTATCTGACGGGTCATGTGCAGAAACAACAGCGCCTTTCGCTTTCCATCCGAGTTTCTTGTGCGCATCGGTTGCAGCTTCAAGCCATTCACGTTTGATGATTGCCATATCACTTGCGCTTACCGGCTCACCAAGCCAGATGTGACGATACAGTGTCGGATTTCTGCGTTTACACTCTTCCATCTCCAGACGGAGAACTTCAGGAAAGTGCGGATTGTCGGTGTAGTTCACCGTCAGCAGGCAAATATCATCGGGAGGATTTACAACGAATCGCTGATAGGTATCGTCGAGGATGTTCTTCGGGTTAAAGCTCACCCATATTTCGGAAAACGGCTTGCGGATGGTTGGTATCAGGATATCCCATGATTCCTTCGTTACCGCTTCCGCTTCTTCCACCCAGCAGATATCAATACCTTCGAGCGATTTAATCTTCGTCGGGTTGTTTTTGATGCCGTAGAACATGAACTCAGCATTCGTTCCGAGATGACGAATCATGGAACGCTGAATTTCAAACTCAGCCGAATACCCTTCACGCTCGATGGTATCTTCAAGCAACCGGATTACCGAATCGCTGATACTGTTTTGCAGTTCACGAGCGCAGAGAATACGCACTGGCTGACGACGCGCCGCTTCAACAAGCAGTCTCGCAATTGCCCATGACTTACCGCTACCTCGACCGCCTTTGGCGACTTTGTAGCGATGCGCCTCAATGAACGGTTCAAAGATAGGATTAATCGAGGTCATTTTCCGAACAGAGTGCTCATCGGTGATGTTTCAATCTGGATTGCGCCGCCGTCTTTGCCGACAAGCTCGTTAGTTACCTTGTCGCCATACTTACGGGGATTCATTCGGGCCAACGCCCATTTGCGGGTATCAACGCGAAGTCTTGCCTTTGCCACCTCAGCAGCATCTGGAATCGCAGTGTCAGCAATTTCGAATATCTCTTCGAAAATAGAATCAGCTCGCGCCTCAGTTGCCTTCGCGTACTTGTCTCTAAATTCTTCATGCTCTGACAGCCAGCGAAATACAGTAGCCTTTGCTGGCATGCCTGGGCGCTTGCAAACCTTAACCAGACTTTCCCCGGAGGCAAGCAGCGCACAGATATCATCAGCCACCTCCGGCAGGTAATCCGAAGGGCGACCGACATTCTTTTTCTCAGTCGCCATATTGATTATTTCCCTTCTGCTTGCTTATCCCATTCATCGCGGAGTTTGGATGGGTTGTCGAAACCTTGAGTTGCCATGTTTATGCTCCGGTAGTGAACAGGTCTAACGCTTCCTTCGATTTACGCACCGCTTCGATAGTGCGGGTCGTGATATCTGAATTAGCGCCGCCTGACTGGAAGTGAATTTTGAATAGCTCAAGCTTCAGCTCGTCAGTGCCAATGAATTGAAATGCTTCTTCTGCGGCTGCGTTCTGGTTCATGACCAGTTTGTAAATCTCTAACTGGAATTTCTGTTCTTCAGTCATGGGAATAATCTCTGCCATTGTTGGCTCCGTTTATCCGTTAAAAAGGATATCAGTTAAGTTATCCCGTGTAGGGTATAAGCCATTGTCGAGACCACTCATTGAATGGCCTCTGCAATAACCGATGTCTTTCCATTAGTCCGCCACCACAAAGAATCTTTTTTGCCATAAGGCAGGAGGTTCATCTTTCAGTGGCTGCCAGTGTTATTTCCCCACTTACTGGCTTGGGTTGTTTCGCGGTACTGCCGCAACTGGTGGTGCACAGATTTAGTTAAATCTGTTCTCGCCTGAACTATCTTTTACATACCCGGATTGTGGGGATGTAAATCACGGTTTCATTATCAAGCCCACCCGTAGATGGGCTTTGGAATGGTCACTTTGGCAGTCCGGGGATCGATATTTGCGCCTGCTGCTCAAGCCTTTCGATTCTTGCTATGAGTTGCGGTTTTTTGATCCTGCCCCAGCGGTTCAGCAAGCGTCCTGACATACTGGCAACATCCTTTTCCTTCATGAACTCCAGCATTAACTCGTTGTGCTCTCTTTGGTATGAGTGAGCCATCTCCATCAGCCTGTCACGCATCCAATTAAATGCTTTGATAAACGCCTCTTTGATGGCGGCAGCTTTTTTGCCGGTAAACGACATGATGATGTACATCGCGCCGTCTTTGGAAATTTCATATTCAACATACTGATTACCCTTGTGTTCATAGGTAACCCGCGAAAAGTTGCTGGTTAGAAATTCATCCGAACAGTCTAGCTTTTCGATTTTCTGAATGATGTGGTGATGCTGCTTGTCGAAGTAAGCTGCTACCTTGCGGGAGGTTGTGATCACGCGATCACCAGAAACAACCACCATGTCCCGGAAATCGAGATTAGCCAATTGATGATTCATAGCGTCTGTACCTTTTAGAAAGTGAGCCTGTCTCACAGAAAAGCCGCCCGAGAGAGGTCGCCACCTATAACGGCATTTCTCAGGCTCGCTTACTGAAAGGCTCTCGTTAATATGCGCGTGAGATGCGCTGTGAAATTCAGATATAAAAAAGCCCCGCAAATGCGAGGCTAAATCCTGGTGTTTGTGATGACTGGCTCTTATCTCAACGCAGCCCCTTACCGCGCGCCAGATGCTCAACTTCAAGCATCAGCAATGAGATGTTTAATCTGGATTCACTCCAGAAGTGATCACCACCCTGTCTACAGAGCCAGATGTGAAGGATGATGAGTAAAATTATCG
>PPYE01275675.1_pt1 | contig 17737 bp, 20 predicted proteins | sample 1559881 | NCBI WGS metagenome assembly PPYE01 (sample SAMN08240022, study PRJNA423297) | Human gut metagenome, whole genome shotgun sequencing project. | reverse complement strand
ACCTTATTCACCAAACTTGAATTTGATTGAAAGACTTTGGAAATTTCTCAGAAAGGAATTACTTGCAAATAATTTTTTCGAATCTTTTAAAACATTTTATTCCGAAATAGAGTCTTTCATTTGCTCTCTTCATTTGGAGCATACTGATAAGCTTTCTTCACTCTTAACTCTTCACTCTTAACTCCTAAGTTTGAACTTTTTGATTCTTCTATTTTTAATGATTGTTAGATTAGTGGGGAGTATAACAGGAGCCTCATGTTTCAGGCACTCCAGCATCAAAAAGAAATCGGCGAACTTGGGAGGCATCATTCCCAGTGAGAGAACAGTTCGCAAAATCATGGAGCAAATACATCTGCTCTATAAATCGAAGCAAAAACCAAGAAGAATTGTTTTATCATCGTGGCAAAAAGACAGAACATTACACAATGGAAAAACTGAAATTCATGGTCTGGCGATATTTCATGAGTTACTGAAGCAACCGCAAAAGCTGCTCGGCCATCAGCGAAATCCCTCCTGCTGTAAAACAGCAAAGATTTTACGCAGTGGCTGCCATAGTTCACTTTGCTTCAAAATCCTTGTTGGAAATGTGTCAAGTGTTATTGACAATTTCATTCATTATTCTGATTTTTCCAGAAAAGTCATATAAGCCATCAAAAATTGCTTTATAAATTACCCGCAAAGATTGTTCTAAGAAAGTGTTTTTATTGAGCGTTTATTTATTATTTACATATATTATACTTCGTTCAATTTGTTGACATTAACAGTTTCTGCTTGTTGAATTTTTTTCTGCATGTAATTCTGTACATCAGCTGCTGCTTCTGGGCTTAACTTTGGTTTCGTGGAAGTATGGTCTTCTGCTTTTAAAACTTTCTCATATTCCACTTTTGTTTTTTCTGCTGCTTTTATCAAATTTGCCTGTGTAACAAACGACTGTCCTGCAATTGCTGCAACAACACAAGCATCCTTGACAGAATTTTTGATTTCTCTTCCGCAAAATTCGTATTTTTCAGCGAGTTCTGTAATATCCACATCTTCTGCCAATGGAATGCGAAGTCCTTTTCCTTTCAAATGCTGATACCAAATAGCTTCTCTTGCTGCCTGATCTGGCTTTGTAAATTCAATATTGATTAAACGAGAAAGGAATGCTTTATCATAGTTCACTACAAGATTCGTTGCAAAAACCACGATTCCCTTAAACTGTTCCAAACAAATTAAAAGTTGACTTCGCATAGAATTGATAGACTGTGCTGTAGAATCTGCTGTGTTTGTCAATCTTTTAGAGAGCAAAGAGTCAGACTCATCCAAAAATAGAACGGCATCATCTCGTTGTGCGGCATAGAAAATAGCCTTTACCATTTTTGGCCCTTCGCCAAGATATTTACTTTCAATATCTGCATAAGTTGCACGCAAGATTTTCTTGTTCAACTTCTGTGCAATTGCTTCTGCTGCCATAGACTTTCCAGTTCCAGGAGGACCATAAAAACTCAAAGCAGAAGATGCATTTGGGATAATCGCCCGCAATCCCCATTCATCGAATACCTTGTGTTCTACAAGAATTGTGCTAACTGCTTCTTCAATCGATGTACGGAGTGCATCGGGTAAAATTACCTGATCAAAAGAATATCGTGGTTCTTCTGCATGGTAATTTTCTGCCAACTTTTCATAGTCGAACTCAGAACTTGGCTTTCTTGCAGGACTTTGCGTATTTTTAGAAGATGTTGGAGTAGCTGTATCGGTTTTCGGCTGTGTAGCACAAGGATTAAAATTAGGATTGAATTGCTGATAATTCAAATAAACCTGTGTATCAGAAATATTGAGAACGGCCTGCATAATCTGCTTAATGATAGATGTAATATCATTATCATATCCTGGAAAAGTAGCTTCGTCCATCACATATACGGAAGAAACGGGCACATTAGAATAGAATAAGACATCACTTTCTGGAAATGTTTGGTAATACTTTTTCAGATTTCCTACGAACGTACGCTGCAATGTAATTTGTTTTTCTTGTGGCAATAAAGTTGGCGTGCCAATATAAATTCTCATAGATTTCTCTCCTTAGCGACTAACAACAACCATTCCCTCGCCGGTTTTATTGATAAACCGATCGACTTGAACATCGGTACCATTGCACAGATTCTGATAGAAATAAGCAGCTTTTATTTCTTCATCATAACCAATCGTTATCATCATATGGGTAATTCCACTTTCATGGAGATTTTTCCATTCTGGAACAGTTGGTTGAAGAATTACTAATTGTTTCAAATTACAAACTGCAACTTGTGCAACGTCTGGTTCCTGAAATTTTGCCTGTACTTCTTTTGTTAGCACATCAAAGGTTAAATTCACCTTTTGAACAGAGAGTTTGTCCAGTAAATTTTCAACCGTCGGTTTGATTGCCTGATACGCTTTTTTTATTAAATTAGAAACAAAATTTGTGATTCCCTTTATGAGAGAAGCACCAGCTTTTAAATACCCCATTTTTTACAATCTCCTTTTTATTATGCACTAATAACAACCATACCTTCACCAGTTCTGTTGATGAAATCATGGGTCTGCTGATCTTCTTTTTCAACATTTAAGATTTCCAATCCATCATTGGAAATAGTGCCATCATTTTGGACTTCAGCTGTAAAATGGGTAACTCCCTGATTCTGCAATGCCATCATTTCATCAATGGTAGCTTGATTATTGCAATTCTTAACCATTTCTTGGATCTCACATGTTGCAACCTTTGAAATGTTACGTTTTGCGAGTTTCTGCTTAATTTTATTTACCAGCCATGAAAAAACAAGTGTTGCAATTTTAAAAATTGTAAGTCCTGCGATAACTCCAGCTGCAACAATAGCGATCAACTTTGCTACAGATAACCCAAACAATCCTAATAATAAAGACATTTCATTTTCCTCCAAATTTAAAATTTACATAAAACAGATTCATTGCCATTCAGCAGATTCAAAAGTCCTTGGTCAATTGTTTTTCCATATACCAAAGTACTAACACCCTTGCCCGTTCCATAGGAAATTGGCTGATTGTGCACATCCAACATTGCCAACGTTACCACAAAACGATCATTCTCATTTTTAGGTGTCGGGTTGCTTTTCACTGCAATCAAAAAACCTGCACTTTTTGGAAACCGTTCTCGCATATTTTTTGCCCATGTAATACAAAATTGTAGTGTTACAACTGGCAAACAATTTCTCTGATAAGTTTCCTTTTCGACGACATCTGCAATTTTTTCAGCAGAAGTATCGAAAATGCGATCTAAACTATCTAAAATTGCCATGCTTTACACCTCCTTTCTATTTTTAACAAACAATTACAGTTTCTCTTTCAATTTCATCGGAAATACCAGTTCCATGAACTTCAATACTATGTTGACCTTGAATATCATATAGATGAACCGTATTGTTTATTTGATCAATATATCGCACAAAATATTTGCGAATTGCTCTGGATTGTTCTTCTGCGATTTTATGCAAAAGTTTCATTGTGATAATTTGCTTCAAATGAATCACAGTTTTTTTTACAGCTTTAACTGCAAGCCACAATGTAGGGCAAAGACTAAGTCCTATAATATCAGATGCTTTTAGATTTGATATTTGCTTCACACATTTTTTTGCTTTATCTGTTAATGACAAGCATACCATCTCCTTTTGCGAGAACTTGTTCTAATTGTTCTTCCAGTTGTCCATAACGAATTAGAATTGAATCTTCCATCTTAGAACCTGATACCATTGCAATGATCAAGTACTGTCCTTGCAAATTGTTCCAGTTTCCTTTGATGCCAATTTTTTTCATCGCTGATGGTGTCGCTTTCATGACAAGTGCTTTCGCACCGTTTTTCAAAAGCTGTTCACGACTTTTTACCCAGGCTGTAACTTGCTCCAGTTTTACAAGATCCATGTATGTATGAGAACCAAATGCATTCTCTAATACAGATTCTTGAAATGTTTCCGATTTCCCATCAGATTTTTTCTTGGAATGCTTTTTAGCATTCACCGCAAATGTAATTACAACTGTTATTCCCGCAACAATTGCGACTAGTCCGAGCCATCCCATCTCTGTTTTTTCACCTTCCTGTATCATATTAATGTTTTTCTTCCACATGACTTATACGAAATTCCTTTCAATAATCGGATTTATGATAGGGAACAATGTACATCTTTATTATAATCTATATTTATTCTATTGTCAAGTTGTTTTTTGCATTTTTAATTCTACACAGCGGCTGTCATTGCCCTCTTCACTTCATAATCCTTGTTGGAAATGTGTCGAGTATTATTGACAATTTCACTTTATGAGATACGAATAATAGAAAAAACCGTTTCGTCATCTTGCAACGAAACGGCTTTTCTCTATTATGTAATTATTTCCAAATACCACGACGTTTTCTGACTGTATAATACATATCGTTCTCCATCGCCATGACTTTTTCCATCGGAATGCTTTTAAATACCGGCATTTTCATCTTGTACTTAATCCAGAAGAATGCGTAAATTCCCAGCAGCAAGAATGTTCCGCCAGTTACCAACCAAATCGCATTTCGTTCGGCAGTATCTGTGGAAATATTCAGTATCATATAGATTGTTCCAAGAATGCCAATCATCGGAATCACTGGACCAAGTGGCACTTTAAAGCTCCGAGGTGCTTTTGGAAACCGCTTTCTCAGAATCAGAACATCCATATGTGCTAAAATATAGGAAATCATCCAGAATACAGAACCAACCAAAATCAAGAACGAAATTGCATCGGATGAGTTATTGCTCAGTGCAGAGAATACGAAAATCATAACGCTGACAAATACCACGCCGACATACGGCACACCACGCCGATTGGTCTTTGCAAAAACCTGCGGCATCATGTTCATCTTTGCCATACCCTGACAAATACTTGCCAGTGCATTAACGGTGGAATTTTGTGTGCTGATTACCGCAAAAGCTGCAACCAATGTCATCCAGATTTTCCCGAATGTGCCGAGCAGGTTCATGCCATACAGCAAATGCGGTGCTGGAGAATCTGCCAGTTCTGCCCACGGCACATAGTTATGAAAACCAAAGACCAAAATGGACTGTACAATACAAATCAATCCCAAACCAATCATCATGCCCAGCGGAACATTTCGCTTGGCATTCTTGACACTTTTGGAAACCGGAATGACATATTCCGCACCGATAAACAGCCAGAATGCAACCGCTGTCATGGAAACAATGCTCTTGAAATCCGTTGCCATGGTATACGGCTGGTCAATCTTTTTCCCAAATCCAATGCCAATTGCACCAATGATGCCCATGAGCAGCATCGAGCCAACCAGCAAAAATGCAACAACATCCTGCAACTTCGCAAAAATATCAACCCCGAATAAGTTTGCAATCATCAGAAGGGTGGTAACAATCAGCACATATCCCAAACTCGGAATATGCAGGAATGAAAACGTATCTGACATTGCATACGAAAAGATAGAGGCTTCTACACCGCAGGATAACACATTACATAGAATGTATCCGCCAACCATTGAGATAATCGTTGGAAACGGTCCCATACAGGCGAGTGTATACTGTGCCAGTCCACCCGTTGTATTCGGCATCAACGCATTCAATTCCGAAAGAGAAGCAACCGTTGTCATATTCAATATGCAAGCAATTACCATTGCAAAAATGAAAGTTACCCCAATTGTTCCGGCTCCCTGTCCCAGAGAAACCAGACAACTGGTTGCAATAATCAATCCGACTGAAATGGAAACAACGCTTCCAAGCCCTAACTTTTTCTCTTGTTGTGCAGCCATATGGAATCAACCGCCTTTCTTTTAGAGTGCGTCTTCTCCTTCGTCGCCTGTCCGGACACGAATAACGTTGGTAATATCATAAACAAAGATTTTACCATCTCCAATATGCCCTGTATACAATTCCTGCTTAATCAATTCTACGATTTCCTTGACCTTTTCGGTCTTTACAACAATGCTGATCTGCTGCTTCGGCAACAGTTCCATTTCATAGTTTTCATCGACCTCATATTCCTTTGTACCCTTTTCCACGCCGCAACCCAGCACTTGTACAACGGTCATACCCCGAACGCCTGCCCGGCTCAAAACAGACTTCAGTCCGGTTAATTTTGACATCCCTGTGATAATTTCAATTTTGGATAAATTCATAACAAATTCCTCTCTTTCCAATCATTCTTCTGGCTGCAAGCGAAATTTTCGGTATTGTTCCGGTGTTCTGCCTGCAAACCGCTTAAAATCTTTCATCATATGCGACTGGTCATAATAGCCGCTTTCAAAGCAAAGAGCATCCATTTTTTGGCTTTGCCATTCCTGCTGTTCCATCAGATATAGCATATTCTGAAACCGGATAAACCGTTCAAACAACTTCGGGGAAATTCCGTGAATCTGCTCAAAAACTCGCCGCAGATAACATGCAGAATAGCCCGTTTCTTCTGCCAGATTCTGAATTCCAATCGTTCCCTTTGTTTCATAAATCCGCCGCCGAACATAGCGTTCCAAGTTGTGTCGGGTATCAGTCAATTCCGGAAATTGCTGCAAATAGGTCTGTAAAAACAGCTGCGAACGAGCTTGCAAACTGTCTGCCGTTGCGATTTTCTCTGCAAGTCCCTCTCCATAAACAGAGGGCTGCAATTCCAAATCCGCATTGACCACATCTTGTATACACAAATCTTTCGGCAATAAGCTTTTTCCCGGCTGAAACCGTACACCAAAATACGTTCGCCCCGGGTCGAAACACCATTGTTTCATCTGCAAGACTGTTCCGCCGATAAACAGCCGAACATCTTGTTTGCTCATGCCAAAGACCAAATCAACGCTGCCATCGGGTACGGCTGGGAACTGATCCTGTCCGTTTGCAGGAATCGTAAATTCATAACATTCCGCAATTCCTGTTCCAACCTGCGGGATTCTCTGACAATGTTGTGCCTCTAATGTCAGATAAGGCTGCAACAAAATCAAGCCTTGCTGCTGTGCCATGACCATGCATTCCTTTCCCAAAGAATGCCGCAAATCGAAACAGAATCCTGAGGTTATGCCATTTCCGGCTGATCCCAAAGCGGCAACTTTACGCCGATGCCTTTTGCAAGGGCATTCCGGTAAACCGTTCCGCCCCATGCAATATCTTCTACTGGCATACCGCCAACGGAATAGACAATGATTTCATCATCATTTTCTCTTCCAGCGTGCTTTCCCTGAATCACATCGGTAATATCAATGATGTCGCTGGCTTGAATCAGTCCATCATGTATCAAATCGGTGAACTTTGTACCGACGATTTGTACTTGCGGATAAGTCGGATAAGGGTATTCTTCTTCCCATGCTTCATAGAGCTTTGCATTATCGACCACCAGCTTGCACTTCTTTGCTAAGAATTCATCATCAAATCTGGCAGCAGACGGCATGCTGATCAAAGCACCTTTCTTGACCCATTCACCGTTGATATACGGGAACGAAGCAACATCATCCCGTACAACTGTAGTCATACTGATAATATCGCTGTCCCGTACTGCCTCTTCCAAGGTGTCACATACGGTAATGTTCTTAATCTGCGGACATTCTTTCTTTGTAAATTCAATAAAGGAATCGATGGATTTCTGTCCTCTGCCCTTAATCTTCAGGGTATCCAGATTCGGACAAACGCTGACGAAAGCTGCCAGAGAAGTCTTTCCCATGACACCAGGGCCAACAATGGCAACCGTTTTTGCATCCTTCCGTGCCAGATACTTTGCACCAACGCCTGGAATGCCGCCAGTTCGATAGGAGCTGACCAAGTTTGCAGACATCAACGCCAGCGGTGCTCCGGTATCCTTATCATTCAGCATCATCATCAAAATGGAACGAGGCAGACCCTGCTTCTTATTCTCTACATTTGAGCCGTACCACTTCATGCCTGCCATCTGGTATTCGCCGCCCAAATAGGCTGGCATTGCCATGAATCGCCGTTCATCTGCATTTTTCGGCATACCCGGAAATTGTGGGTCATCTGGGAACATAATCATACAGCCGTGGGAATTGTGGTTCTTTCCGCCCATCACATAGTCACCCTTGTTCAGCGTAACCAGCAGCCGTTCCATGACTTCTACGCACTGCTTCATGTCCTTGACGCCGGCTTTCACCATATCCGGTTCACTCAAATACAAAAAATCGACTTTTGTTCCCATCGTAATTCCTCCTATTTATTATATCAACTATTTTTGAACATTTCTTCTATTTTTTAAATCGCAGCATGAAACCGATCATATCGAAATTCCTGCAAGCTCAGCATCGGCGTTTCTCCAGCTGCCAACTGTGCCAAAAGCTGACCGACAACCGGCGAAATACCAAATCCATGCCCAGTAAATCCACAGGCAAGCAACAGCCCCGGAACTTCTTCCACTTTGCTGATGACGGGAATGCCATCAATGCTAAGGTCTTCATACCCTGCCCACGTTCTGACAATCTTTGCATCTGCCAGCTTCGGAACATATTTCATAATCCCTCGACAGATACACGGAGCAGTCAAGCTGCTAGTACGATTTGTGCCATTGTCCAGTACTGTACTTTCCATGCCGGTCTCACCGCCAAATACAAACGAACCATGATTGGTTTGGTGACCATAAAAATCTGCATCGGCAGTGCCAAGCATCTGCGGAAACATCTTCGGTTCTGCTTCAGTGACCAACGCTTCAATCAATTCTTTTCGCATCGGAACGTCAATGCCAACGGTTTGTGTGAGAAATCGGCTTGCATAACCAGCGGCAACTAAAACCTGATCGGCTTCATAAACAGTGGTCTTTGTGCAGACCCGACGGAGTTTTCCGTGTACTTTTTCCAGCTTGACAACCTTTTCTCCCATATGAAATACTACGCCCAATGCTCTGGCATTCCTATAAAAACCAAGCGTGGTTGTCATCGGATTGGCGTGCCCATCGGTTGGACACCAGCTTGCACAGGTAACTTCTTCGCTCAAATACGGATTGATTTTCCGCACTTCTTCCGCATCAATCATTCGGACATTCAGACCGCAAGCCACGGCTTTTTCTGTCAGTCCGGTTAAAATCTGTTTGTGGGTTTCTGTTTTGCCCAATCGAAGATTGCCTTCTTTGTGGTATTCCACATCGACCCCCAACTCATCAGAAAGGGTCGGCCATACGTTTTCTACGCCATAAATGGCAAGCGGCAATTCTCTCGGGTCACGTCCGGACTGCCGGACACCGCCACCATTTCGACTGGAACCGCCGTTTCCAACGCTTTCATCTTGATCCAGCACCAAAACGGACATTCCCTTTTTCGCCATATAATACGCTGCAGCACAGCCAATGACACCGCTGCCAATTACAATTACATCTGCTGTCTTTGTCATCTTACTCGTCCTCCTTTGCCTCTGCTGCAAATATTTTCATCTCCAAAGGACGCATCGGTGCACGGGAGGTTGCCGGCTCTAACACTGCCGGAGAAACTTGCAATTCCTGTGCAACGATTCGCTTTACCAGCTTTGCACAAGTCTGACCTTGACACAATCCCATGCCTGCTCGCAAATACCGCCGAATTTCGGTAATGGTAAACATCCCATCATGAACCGCTCTGCGGATTTCTCCCTTTGTCACTTCTTCACACCGGCAAACAATCCGGTCATCATCCGGTTCTGGTATAAATTCACCCAGCTGCACGCTGCGGTCTAAAATGTTTTCCATTGATCGTTCCCCCTTCTCACTGTGCCTGATAGAATCTTGCCCGCATTACCATATCGGTTGGAACTTTTATCGTCAACAAATTCGTATGGTCGAACGCCTTTGCGGTTTTCACAGATACCACTTCTGCTTCACAAACTTTCTTTCCGCCACGGTCATATCCAAATCCACGGTCGCCCTTTTTCGGGAGCGGCAAAAATTCATATGGTAATGTTACCGTTCCATAACCCGGTTCGTCGCATTCTTCCTGTACGAGGAAAATTGCCTGCCCGGAGCAGGACGAAACACACAATCCGCAGCCAATGCATTCCACTTCTTGATCGACTGCCGGCAACGCTGTGATATGAGAGCCAATCTTAATACAATGTTTTGGACAGGCATCCTGACACGGATTGCAAGGAATGTTCTGCACACATTCAATCACTGGATGAATCTTCTTGTTTCTCGTCACGCCCGGAAACTTTTCAACCTCTTCTTCGGTCAGGTAACCACTTTTCAGAAGATGCATTGCAGTGTCAATACCCTCTTCGGTTTTTTCTACCAGCTTGCCACGATTACACGGGGCAAACATACCCTGCCGGAGCGTTTCCAAGGCTGCTTCGTTGGCAGCAATTTGTTCCTGTTTTTCGGACTCTTCCAGGAATCCCAGCGAAGCAGCAATGGCAATCCCAGAAATTCTACCTTCAATCATCGCAGAACTTGCTTCTTCAATGCCGGAAACATCGCCTGCTGCAAAAATCCCCGGAACAGAAGTTTCGCCATATGCGTCGCAAATCGGAACTTGTCCGCCACGCTTTGGATTATCTTCCATCTTGCAGCCTGCCATCTTCAACAGCTGCGACATCGGAGAAAGGCCGACTGCCAAACAAATTGTATCTACCTCAAAATGCTTTTCTGTGCCCGGAATAAACTGGAAATGGGAATCCACTTCCGCAATGGTAACACCGGTTACATGGTCTGTTCCCTCTGCCTTTTGAATGGTATGGGAAAGATAGAACGGTACGCCACACCGAGCAATCTTTGCTGCATGAACGCCATAGCCGCCAACTCTTGGAGCTGCATCCACCAACGCAACCACTTCACAACCTGCCTGCAACAGCTGATAGCTGACAACCAAACCAACATTCCCAGAACCCAGCATCAAAATCTTTTTCCCTGGTCGAATGCCATGCAGATTCATCATGGTCTGTGCAGCACCAGCACCAATTACGCCCGGCAGTGTCCAGCCATCAAATGTGACCATATTTTCTGCTGCACCCGTTGCAACCAGAACTGCATCGCCTTTATAATGGTGAATCTCTTCTCCAATCCGAACGACCAATTCTTTTTCTGCGTACAAGCCAATGACGGTTGCATTTAAGATAACGGAAACGCCTAATTTCTGGGCTTCTTCTAACAACTGCTGTCCGATGACAAATCCACGAATTTTTGCCTTATGTTCCTTAGAACCGAAAAACTTGTGAATCTGCTTGAACAATTGTCCGCCCGGCTTTGCGTTTTCATCGAATACGGCAACCTGCATGCCTCGTTTTGCAGCTTCAATGGCAGCGGATAATCCTGCTGGCCCTGCTCCTACAATTAAAAAATCATATCGTTTCATGATGTCTGCACTTCCTCTCTCAAAGATTTACGGCTGCTTGGAAAATGGCTCTGCGGATACACCATACTGTGTTTGTACCTGCATTCCAGCTTCCAATGGTGTCACACACGTTCTGACATTTGGTTTCCCGTTTACGATCATGACACAATCGGTACAGCGACCAATTGCACAGAAGATACCACGGGGTTGATGTTCCTTTTGTGTGTAACGATGCACCATTACGCCAGCGGCTTTCAATGCCATAGCAATGGGTTCGCCTTCATAGCCCTCTAATTCTGTTCCATTATACTGAAATTTCACCTTTTTCGAGAGCCCCATTGCTCCTAAAATCGGGTGTTCCTGCATCCGAACGTCCATGATGGATCCTTCCTTTCTGCCAAAACAAAAAAGGCGTCTGAAATTTTCATTCCAGACGCCTTTGACTGTTCTTTCTGTTCTGTTTTCTTTTGATGTTTCTATTCTATCACAGTTGTTCGGATTTGTATTGTAAAAAACGATACTAACTAAAGTTTCCTGACGTTGAAAAAATGTCTGAAAATAAATTTGAGGGAAGCATTGCAAAGTATATTGAAACGAATGTGGCTCGTCCGTTCATGATAGGAAAAATACTTTAATACAGAAAATGAAAATAACTATTATAATATAATAATAGAAACAGTTGCTATAAATGTACAAGCAACTATTCTCATACAATTTATCATTCTGCTGATCGACAATCTGCCCGTACAACCTGTTCAAAAATAATCACACAATCTAAATCAAAAGCCGCTTTCCTACGTATCTATGGGATACAATCAGGAGACGGCTTTTTCTTTTCATGCAATCGGTACTTTCAAACAATTGCGATATGCTGCTGGTATCGTTTATATTTTAACTGAAACGGTTAATGCTTCTATTGCGGTAATACGAACTACTATTCTGTTTTTTCTCCATTCAATGGCAATCTCACAGCAAAAGTTGTTCCCTTTTCTGAACTGGATTCCACGCACACACTTCCTCCGTGCAGAACTGCAATCTCTCTTACAAGGGCAAGCCCCAAACCAACACCGCCCATCTGTCTGCTTCTTGACTTGTCTACACGAAAAAATGGCTGGAAAATGCTTTCCTTATATTCTTCCGGAATTCCACAGCCTGTGTCTGCAATATGCAGCAAAACCTGATGGCTTTCTTGCTGCATGGAAACGGTCACACTTCCGCCTGCATGATTGTATTTAATTGCATTTTCAATGAGATTAAACAACAGTCTATAAATCAGCGTATCACTGCCAATCATACAAATATCTTCACAATTCTGATGGAATGTAATGTTTTTTTGTTCGGCAAGTGTGGTGAGGTCTGTCAGAATCTCATCAATGAGTGGTGCTAACTCGATTTCATCAGAACGAGAAACAGACTGCAAATTGCTCATTTCCAAAAGCGTACGAACCAGGGCAGTCAAACGGTCTACCTGATCCATTTGAAATTGCACCAGTTCTGCGGCTTCTGTATTGATATTGGAATGTTCTTCGGCAAACAGTTCTAATTTCGTCTGCATCATTGCCAAGGGTGTCCGCAATTCATGTGCAGCATTTCCTGCAAACTGACGCTGTAAATCAAATGACAATGCAAGCCGGTCAAGCATCCGATTCACCGAACAGCTCAGCTGCTGAAATTCTGCTGCTGTATCTTCATCAAGACGTGTGCTGGTAAGATTGTCCTGATTGATGTTTTCTGTCTGCTGTGAAAATTGCTTCAACGGTTTGAGGGCTCTGCCACTTACAAAATACGCAATTGCCGCACTAAATAGTGTAACTATGGCTGTAATACACCAACCTTTTTTTCCAAAAGCTGCCTTAGCATCATAAACTTCCTGAGAAAACTGGCGGAGAAATGCAGACATCTGCTGATCATCAAATTCAATTTGCACAACATCAGAGTTTCCGGGGTCATATTTCATGACAAAACCATTCAGCGAATCCATGCTGACAGTACCAGAACGATACAGCAGAAGATTTAAACAGATACAAGTTCCGGCAATTAAAATTGCCGTCAGCAATGTGATTCGCCATTGAAAAGAGAGGCGTTTCATTCGTTTCATTTTGATTCTCCTTCTATCTCATAGCCCTCTCCAATTCGATTCCGAATGGGGTCATAGCCAAGCACTGCACGAAGTTTCTTTCGGAGTGCAGAGATATGAACACGAATCGAATTACTGAAACTGTCCACACTGCTATCCCATACATGTTCAATGAGTTCTTCTTGACTGATGGGTCTGCCCTGATGCAACATCAAGTATTCCAGTACCCCTGTTTCCTTTCGTGTCAGATTGATTGCAACGCCATCTACTGTTGCAATCCGGCTTTTGGTATCATATGTAATTTTTCCGCATTGCAGGCAGACATCCCGCTGAATAAACTGTCTGCGTGTAAGACTGCGAATTCTGGCTTCCAGTTCGGCAAGATGAAATGGCTTGGAAAGATAATCATTTGCACCTGCATCCAACCCCTCCACTTTGTCATTGATTTCACTTCGTGCCGATAAAATCAGTACGGGTGTTTCCTGATTTTCTTTCCGAAAATTACGGAGAAGCGTCATTCCATCTATCTTAGGAAGATTCAAGTCTAATAGTACCAAATCATAATATTCAACTGCTAAATATTCTGAAGCTGTTTCTCCATCGCCACAGGCATCCATTTCATAGCCTGAATGCTGCAATTTTTTTGTGATGTCCTCTCGCAAGGATTGCTCATCTTCTACTACCAAAAGTCTCATAGTAAGCTCCTTATATTTTTTCTTCATTATAACAGATGCAGATAAAATCTGTGTTAATTTTCTCTTAACGCAGATTTTATACTGCATGGTGTATACTGGTATCATCAAATCACAGGAGGGAAACAAATGATATTAAAAAAAGCAACGGTGCAAGTGCTTCTTCTGCTCATCGGAATGGCAATGCTCGTCTTTGGCATCTGGCGTGACGAAGCACAGACAGTTTTTTCAAAGGCAATTCGATTGTGTATGGAGTGTGTTGGAATTGGCTAAGAAAAAACAGCGTAACAAAAAGAAGGTGCATCTTCTTGCACGATTTCGAGGTTGGATTCAGGCAGGAGCAACGCTTCTAACCAACATTCATCTTCCAAATTTTTTGAATGGTTCTCTAAATCAGGGAAAAGGGAAATATGCCTGTGTGCCGGGATTAAATTGCTATTCCTGTCCAGGAGCAGCCGGCTCTTGTCCCATTGGTGCTTTTCAGGCAGTGGTAGGGTCATCTAAATTCAAATTTTCCTATTATATTACAGGCATGCTGATCTTATTCGGCGTTTTATTGGGAAGATTTATCTGCGGATTTTTGTGTCCATTTGGATGGTTTCAAGAACTTCTGCATAAGATTCCATCCCCGAAGTTCTCCACCAAAAAACTGAAACCATTGCGTTATCTGAAATATGGTATTTTACTGGTAATGGTAATTCTTCTTCCAATCGTCATTGTAAATGAAATGGGAATGGGTGACCCGTTCTTCTGCAAATATCTTTGCCCACAAGGCGTTTTAGAAGGTGCACTTCCATTATCTATCACGAATGAAGGCATTCGCCGTGCATTGGGCGTACTATTTTCTTGGAAAGCATTTGTTTTGCTGGCAGTCATCGTGGGCAGTGTATTTTTTTACCGTCCATTCTGTAAATGGCTCTGTCCGCTGGGAGCGTTTTATGCACTCCTGAATCGAGTGTCCCTCTTCCAAATGAAGGTTGACAAAGACAAATGCGTATCTTGCGGTGCTTGTGAAAAGGCATGTAAGATGGATGTCGATGTCACAAAGCATCCAAATCATGCCGAATGTATTCGTTGTGGGATGTGTATGAAATCCTGTCCAACAAATGCAATTTGCTATCAATATGGCTTTGAAAAGTCGTCAAAAACAAAAAAACTTACAACAGAAAAAAAGGAGTTTCAAAAATGAAAAAGAATTGGATCGTTACATTGGCAGCTTGTATGGTATTTTCCCTTTCTCTTAGCGGATGCGGTACTGCAACGGATACCGCTTCTTCAACTGCATCCAGTGAATCCTCCAGCGAGGCAGAAACATCTGGAAAATCTGAACAGGATTTGATGGAAGAGGAAAACAATATTTTAGAAAAGAACAAAGACCTTTGGGAAAAAGTCTTTGCATCCATGGATAAGAACGTTACTAGCGATACACTGAGTTCAAACTATGGGGATGTTCTGATAGCTGCCGTGGAAAATGCAAAAGACCAGTTTTCGGATGCAGAATATGAAATGTTGAAAGCAGATGCAGAACAAATTCGCAAGATTGAAGATGAAATTGCTGCACTTCCGATAGATTCCAGTGATGAATTGACCAATGCCGCAGCAGGCAGTTCTTTTCCGCAGTTTGAGGGAAACGATTTGGATGGAAACAAAGTAGACAGCAGTATTTTTGCAGAAAATGCGGTAACAGTTGTAAATTTTTGGTTCAATGAATGTAAGCCTTGTGTAGAAGAACTCAGTGAAATGAATGCCCTGAATGACCGCATCAAAGAACAGGGTGGCGAAGTCATTGGTGTGAATGTCGGAACACTGGATAACAACGAAGAGAATATCGCAACAGCAAAACAAATTCTTGAAACAAAAGGGGCAAAGTATCGGAACATCTATTTTGATTCTGACAGCGATGCTGGAAAGTTTGCTCTGGGTGTTACAGCATTCCCGACAACTTATGTCATTGACAGAAACGGTAATATTGTTGGAGAAGCACTCCTTGGCGGTATCAACAATGACGACAATTTGAATACACTTCAGAGTACAATTGATGAAGTTCTTGCAGAGGATGCTCAAAAATAAGGCTGATTTTGATGGATTTTGAATTCATCACTCATAAAACAGAAAAGCACATAATTTCAAATTTCCTGAAATTATGTGCTTTATCAATAACATCATATTAATAATTAACTTATAATCATTCAGATAGTAATTTGCATCTGCTGCACTTCCAAAGGATTGATAAATCAAAAGTGATTTTACCCCATAAAAAATTCCTTTTTTAAAGGAAAGATAAATTGGCAATCCAAAAGCAAAGTTTAAAAATCCACCAACTACAACCCATACCAGTTCCGCTGAAACGCCTGCATACAGCACAATCTGAAATATTCCAATCATAGCCCCTGCTAATCCAGAATAAACAGTCATACCAAAACTAAAATCTTTTTTCCACTTTGTGGCAATTTCCTTTTCATGTATCTTATTCAAATAAATAATATAGGAAACACCAAATACTATCACCTCAATGCAGTAATTAAGGTTATTATACCAAATAGCTCCAACAAAGTCAATCTGTAAACTTCTTGTGTTCATGTAAACTACATAAAAAATCAAAATTTTATTCTTAACCATTCATCAAGATGAAACTTCTCTATGATTGATTTTGCAATTGCTGCCGAAAGATTATCTGTGAGCAGATAGGGCGTTTTATCGGCAACAGATAATAATTCAGAAATAGGAGTATCAAGCCCCAATGCATTTCTTATAGTCATCATAGTTCGTGCTTTATTCTGAGGGCATTTCGTCAAAATCACCTTTACATTTTTCGACCAATCTATATCATCCTCCACATCAAATGAAAAATTATGCCCGCTTTTATACCATTGAATGAAGCTTTGTATGTGTTCTGGTTCAAGAATACCAATAGAGCCTTGTTCCAAAAAAACAAATTTTGTTACATTAATTCCAGATTTCATCACAAGTTCATAATCGCCATTATTATTTCCAATGGGAATATAATTAGGTGCGTATTTGTTAAATTCAAATGTTGTGTATCTTTCTTCGATTGCATCAACATCATACAAAATCCCATCATTAAAATTCATATCTTTATTTTCAAGCAAAAAATCCCTATACACTTTTGGGATAATCATGCATAATTTTTTCTCGATTTCTGAGATTTTCACTTTTAATGGTACATTACTCATTTTTTGCTCCTCAATTTATAAGACTAGAACGCTGCCTTTCTTTTTCCCATTATACTATATTTCTAATCGAAAAACAAGAACTGATTCCATAAACATTCCCAGGCAAATCTGGGGAATGTTTATGGCTCGAATGAATATTTCTCTACTAAAAGTATGATTGCGTGATCGTCACTGTCAATAACATAATTTTTTGATTAACCATATTTTTTAAATTAATTATATAATTATAACGGTATTTCTGCCACTCTAAAAAGTGCTGTATAATTCTATTTTATATATTCATTTTTTATGATCTTATTTTATCGTTCTCCTAACAAATTTGTCATTTCCGTGTCATTTGGCACGAATCCTACAGATTTATTGTGCAAGATAACAGTTTGCGACCCCTCGCAGTTGACATTTTTGCATGCTTTTGGCATAATAAAAATCAATGTAAATTTTATGGATAGATTTACAATATAAGTGCAACACAAAAAAAGAATGACACATAAAGCCACTCGTGTTATAATATGGGAGTCACCAC